>WBZU01002841.1_pt1 | contig 11692 bp, 8 predicted proteins | sample 5204311 | NCBI WGS metagenome assembly WBZU01 (sample SAMN12344359, study PRJNA552823) | activated sludge metagenome | biome: Activated sludge suspended growth; feature: Nitrification reactor; material: Wastewater; isolation source: activated sludge from nitrification reactor of wastewater treatment... | reverse complement strand
ATCCTCGGCGACCAATTTTTGCGCCGCAGCATAGGCCTCGGCCGGCGTGGCGAAGCAGCGGATGTCGGCGCCCTCCTTCACCGCACGCACCTGCGCGGCGAGCGCTTCGGCGGAAAGGCCACGCGGCCCGGGGAGGTCGGCGAGCAGCCAGTGGTCGACGCGGCCGGCCATGAGCCCCACCACGCCCGCCACGTCCTTGTCGGCGAGCATGCCCAGCACCGCCCAGGTCTCGGGGTAGAAGCCCATGTTGCCGAGGTTGTCGGCGAGCACGCCGGCGGCCTGCGGGTTGTGCGCGACGTCGAGCACCACCGAGGGGCGCCCCGGCTGCACCTGGAAGCGGCCAGGCAGCTCGACCAGCATCAGGCCCTGGCGCACGTGCTGCATCGACACCGGGATGCGCTCGCGCAGGCACTCGAGCACGGTGATCACCGCCGCGGCGTTGAGCAGCTGGTTGGCGCCGCGCAGCGCCGGATAGGCGAGCCCGCCACGGCGCACCAGCGCACCCTCGCGCGCAGGCTGGGCGTAGCGCCAGTAGCCCCACTGCTGACGGTCGCCGCCAAAGCCGAAGTCGCGCCCGCTGATCCACAGCTGCGCGCCGATCGCCGCGGCGTGCTCGACCAGGGTCGCGGGCGGCTGCGGATCGCCGCACACGGCCGGACGGCCGGCGCGGAAAATGCCCGCCTTCTCGAAGCCGATCGCCTCGCGCGTGTCGCCGAGGTAGTCCATGTGGTCCATGGCCACGCTGGTCACCAGCGCGCAGTCGGGCTCGAACACGTTGACCGCGTCGAGCCGGCCGCCGAGGCCGACCTCGAGGATGATCACGTCCAGCCCTGCCGCGGCGAAGACCTGCCAGGCCGCCAGGGTGCCGTGCTCGAAATAGGTCAGCGCGGTGTCGCCGCGGGCGGCCTCGACGGCGGCGAATCCGGCCACCAGGGCCGCGTCGTCGGCGTCCCTGCCGTCGATGCGCACGCGCTCGTTGTAGCGCAGCAGGTGGGGCGAGGTGTAGCAGCCCACGCGGTAGCCCGAGGCGAGCAGGATGCCTTCGAGCATGGCGCAGCACGAGCCCTTGCCGTTGGTGCCGCCGACGGTGATCACCACGGCGTCCGACTCGGCCTGCATGCGCGCACGCACCGCGGCGACGCGCTCGAGCCCGAGCTCGACGCGCTGGCCGTGGCGCTGCTCCAGCAGGGCGAGCCAGCCGTCCAGGCTGGCGGGCGATGCGGCTTGCTCCGCCATCACCCGACGACCACGTCCGCGGGCTGGCGGTTGAGCATGGCGAGCAGCACCGCGAGACGGTCGCGCAGCTCGCGACGGTCGACGATCAGGTCGATCGCGCCCTTCTCGAGCAGGAACTCGGCGCGCTGGAAGCCTTCGGGCAGCTTCTCGCGCACGGTCTGCTCGATCACGCGCGGGCCGGCGAAGCCGATCAGCGCGTTAGGCTCGGCGACGACCACGTCGCCCATGAATGCAAAGCTCGCCGACACGCCGCCCATGGTGGGGTCGGTCAGCAAGGTGATGAAGGGCAGGCGGCGCTCGGCCAGGCGGGTGATCGAGGCGGTGGTCTTGGCCATCTGCATCAGCGAGAGCAGGCCTTCCTGCATGCGCGCGCCGCCCGAGGCGGTGATGCAGATGAAGGGCAGGCGCTCCTCGAAGGCCGCACGCGCACCGCGCACGAAGCGCTCGCCGACCACCGAACCCATCGAGCCGCCGAGGAATTCGAACTCGAAGCAGGCGACCACCACCGGGACGGTCTTGATCGCGCCGCGCATCACCACCATCGCGTCGGCCTCGCCGGTGTCGGCAGCGGCCGCGGACAGGCGATCGGGATACTTGCGCGAGTCCTTGAACTTGAGCGCATCGACCGGCGTGACCTCGGCGCCGATCTCGACGCGGCCCTCGGGGTCGAGCAGCTGGTCGAGGCGACGGCGAGCGCGCAGGCGATGGTGATGGCCGCACTTCGGGCACACGCCGAGGTTGCTGTCGAGGTCGGAGCGGTAGAGCACCGACTCGCAACCCTCGCACTTGCTCCACAGCCCTTCCGGGATCGACTTGCTGCGCGACGAGTCGCCGCGCTTGATGCGCGGCGGGATCAGTTTCTCGAACCAGCTCATGCCTGTACCCCCCTGCCCGTCGCCAGCGCGTCCAGCGCGGCGCGGATCGGGCGCATGAAGTCGCGCACACGCGCCACCTCGTCACCCGGGTTGTTCTCGATCTCCTCGATGATCCGGCTGCCGATCACGACCGCGTCGGCCACCGCGCCGATGCGCTGCGCGCTCTCGGCGTCGCGGATGCCGAAGCCCACGCCCACCGGCATGCCGACCGCGGCGCGGATCTCGGGAATGCGGCGGGCGACCTCGTCGACGTCGAGCTTGGCGCTGCCGGTCACGCCCTTGAGCGAGACGTAGTAGATATAGCCGCTGCCGGCGCGCGCGACATCGGCGAAGCGCTGCTCGCCCGAGGTGGGCGCGAGCAGGAAGATGGGATCGAGGCCGCCGGCCTTGGCGGTGGCGGCGAAGCTCACGCACTCCTCTGGCGGGTAATCGACCACCAGCACGCCATCGACGCCGGCTTCATGCGCGGCAGCGACGAAGCGCTCCTGGCCCATGGCCTCGATCGGGTTGGCGTAGCCCATCAGCACCACCGGGGTATCGGCATTGGCGGCGCGGAAGGCGCGCACGGTCTCGAGCACCTTGCGCAGGCTCATGCCCTGCGCGAGCGCGCGCTCGGAGGCGCGCTGGATGGTGGGGCCGTCGGCCATCGGGTCGGAGAAGGGCACGCCGAGCTCGAGGATGTCGGCGCCGCCCTCGACCAGCGCGTTCATCAGCGGCAGGGTGAGCGCGGGCGCCGGGAAGCCGGCGGTGACGAAGGGAATCAGCGCCTTGCGGCCATCGGCCTGGAGGCGCTGGAAAACGGTCTGGATTCTCGACATGTCTCGATCACACTGCGGGCCGCATCAGCGGCCCGCTTCAGGTTCGGATTCAGGTTCAGAACTGGATGCCGGAGCGCTCGGCGACGGTGTGCATGTCCTTGTCGCCGCGCCCGGAGAGGTTGACCAGCAGGATCTTGTCCTTGGGCAGGGAGGGCGCCAGCTTGGCGGCGTAGGCGAGCGCGTGCGAGGACTCGAGCGCCGGAATGATGCCCTCCAGCCGGCACAGCTTGTGGAAGGCCTCGAGCGCCTCGGCGTCGGTGATGCCGACATACTCGGCGCGTGCGGTGTCCTTCAGCCAGGCGTGCTCGGGACCGACGCCCGGGTAGTCGAGTCCGGCGGAGACCGAGTGCGTCTCGATGATCTGCCCGTCCTCGTCCTGCAGCAGGTAGGTGCGGTTGCCGTGCAGCACACCGGGGCGGCCGGCGGTCAGCGAGGCCGAGTGGCGCCCCGTGTCCAGGCCGTCGCCGGCGGCTTCGACGCCGACAAGCCTGACGCCCGGCACGCCGATGTAGGGATGGAAGATGCCCATCGCGTTGGAGCCGCCGCCCACGCAGGCGATCACGTAGTCGGGCTGGCGGCCCACCATGTCGGGCATCTGCACCAGGCATTCCTTGCCAATCACCGACTGGAAGTCGCGCACCATCATCGGATACGGGTGCGGGCCGGCGACGGTGCCGATGATGTAGAAGGTATCGGCGACGTTGGTCACCCAGTCGCGCATGGCTTCGTTGAGCGCATCCTTGAGCGTCTTCGAGCCCGACTCGACCGGCACCACGGTGGCGCCGAGCAGCTTCATGCGGTAGACGTTGGCGGCCTGGCGCTTGACGTCTTCCGAACCCATGTAGACCACGCACTCCATGCCGTAGCGTGCGGCCACGGTGGCGGTGGCCACACCGTGCTGGCCGGCACCGGTCTCGGCGATCACGCGCGGCTTGCCCATGCGGCGGGCGACCATGGCCTGGCCGATGCAGTTGTTCACCTTGTGCGCGCCGGTGTGGTTGAGATCCTCGCGCTTGAGGTAGATCTGCGCGCCGCCAAGGAGCTCCGACCAGCGCTTGGCATGGTAGATCGGGCTCGGGCGGCCGACGTAGTGCTTGAGCTCGTACTCGAACTCGGCGACGAACGCCGGATCGTTCTGGCAGGCCGCGTAGGCCTCGCGCAGCTCGGCGAGCGCCGGCATCAGGGTTTCGGCGACGAAGATGCCGCCGTAGGGCCCGAAATGCCCGCTCGCGTCGGGAAACTGGTAAGGCGTGTCAGCCATCTGCATGTCGAACTCCGGCGATGAACGCGGCGATCATGTCCGCGTCCTTGATTCCCTTGGCACTCTCGACCCCGCTCGACACATCCACCGCCCACGGGCGGATGCGGCGCACGGCGTCGCCCACGTTGTCCGCGTCGAGTCCGCCCGAAAGCACGAGCGGACGCTTGAAGCCTGCGGGGATCAGCGTCCAGTCGAAGGTCCTGCCCCCGCCGCCATAGCCGTCGACGAAGGCGTCGACCAGGATGCCGCTCGCGCGCGGGTACGAAGCCGCGAATTCTAGCAGATCGACCCCGGGCCGCATTCGCGCCGCCTTGATCCACGCGCGCCCGTGACGGGCACAGTCGGACTCGCTTTCGTCACCGTGGAACTGCAGAAGTTGCAGCGGAACGCGCGCGAGTACCGCCTCGACCTCGCCGGGAGCGGGATTGACGAAGAGGCCGACCGAGACGACGAAGGGGGGCAGCAGCGCGACGAGCTCGGCAGCCTGCTCTATGGAGACCGCACGCGGGCTGGGCGGGTAGAACACGAAGCCGATCGCGTCGGCACCGCTATCGACAGCCGCGCGCACGTCCTGCGACCGGGTCAGGCCGCAGATCTTGATTCGGGTACGGAACATTCAGACGAGGGGTAGCTGGGGCAGCGCGATGATACGCCCATCACCCGGCAGCGACCAGCGCGGCGGGTAGGCCACGCCGCACAGGTAGAGCCCGTCCGGGGAGAAGGTCGGCGCCGCGCGCGCGCGGTCGCGGGCCTCGAGCAGCTCGCGCATCCACGCCACCGGATAACGCCCCTTGCCGACGTACACCAGCGCGCCGACCAGGTTGCGGATCATGTGGTGGAGGAAGCCGTTGGCGCGGAAATCGAACAGCAGGTACTCGCCCTGGCGGACCACGCGGGCCTCGTGCATCACCCGCACCGGCGTCTTCGCCTGACAGCCGGCAGCGCGAAAACTGGAGAAGTCGTGGGTGCCGACCAGGCACTGCGCGGCGGCGGCCATGCGCTCCACGTCGAGCGCCGGGTGGTACCAGCCCACCCGCCCGGCCAGCATCGCCGGCCGCGTCGGCGCATTGTGCAGGATGTAGCGGTACTGCCGCTCGCAGGCCAGGAAGCGAGCGTGGAAGTCGTCGCCCACCTCGGTCGACCAGCGCACCACCACGGCCGGCGGCAGCAGCGCGTTGACACCGCGCACCCAGGCCGAGGCCGGGCGCACGGCGCGGGTGTCGAAATGCGCCACCTGCGCGCTCGCATGCACGCCGGTGTCGGTGCGTCCGGCGCAGTGGGTGCGCACCGGCTCGCCCGCGATCTGCGCGAGCGCGCGCTCGAGCACGTCCTGCACGGTGCGGCCATGGGCCTGGCTCTGCCAGCCGCAGAAGGCGTCGCCGGCGTATTCGAGGCCGAGCACGATGCGCCTCATGCCAGGCTCCACCACAGCAGCGTGCCGAAGAGCGCACCCGCCAGCAGCCCCTCGCCCAGTCCGAGGCGCTCGCGCGCCAGCACCACCGGCGCCGCTTCGGCGGCCGCGTCGGACGGAGACTCGTCTGCCAGCCAGTGTCGCCAGTCGGCCGGCCCCTGCCCGCGCGGCGAGGCCTCGACGTAGCGCAGCACCAGCAAGAGGCGCAGGGCGAGGCGTTCGGGCGCCACGCCGACCAGGCGCAGCGGGCGCGACAGCGCGTACAGGCCACCGACCAGGCGCGCGAGCGGCAGGCGCTCGAGCAGGATGCCGACCGCGCACACCACGGCGAGCAGCCGCCCGGCATGCAGCGCCGCGAGCGCAAGCCCCTCGCGTGTCGGCCCCAGGCGCGGCCAGTCGAGCAGCACCGCCTCGCCCGGGGTGAACCAGGCGAAGAGGATGGCGATCGCGATCAGCAGCACGCGGATCCGCCGCACGAGGCGCCAGGTGCGCGCGCGCGCGAAGACGGCGGCCGCGAGCGCACAGGCCGCGACCGCGACGCCGAGCGCAGCGGACGGCAGGAGCTGGACGGCGGCGACCGCCGCGAGCCAGAGGAGCAGGACAAGGCCGGAGTGCATCGGTAAACGGAAAAGGCCGCCGCGAGCCCGCGCTCGTGGCGGCCTGCCGGCGGGGGCGTTCAGCCCAGGCGCGCGATCATATCGCGGGCCGTGGTCTGCTGTCGCGGCGTCCCCTCGGCGACCACTTCCTCGAGCAATTCGAGCGCACCTTCCTTATCGCCCATCTCCTCGTAGGCGCGGGCCAGTTCGAGCTTGGTCTCGGCCTCCTCGTTCATCGACCCCGGCGCTTCCGCGCCGCCTGCGGCCGGCTGGTCGAACTGGGTGTCGGCCACCGAGAACGGCACCGCATCGAACGCGGCACCGGCTTCGGCGGGCAGCGCCTCGAGGTCGAGATCGATCGAGGTCAGGTCGAGCCCGGCCGGCACCGCGGCCTGGGTCGGGGTCGCCGGTGTGTCGAGCTCGAAGTCGAAGTCGAGCAGGCTGGAGTCGAAGGCGGTCTTCTCGAGGTCGACCACGGCTTCGTCGGCCGTGCCCGCGGGGGCCGCCGGCGGCGGCGCAGGCTCGTCGTCGAGCGTGCCGGTGGCGCTGACCACGGTCGCATCGAGATCGAAGGCCTCGCCGCCCGGAGCCTCCATGCCGGGGAGCTCGAAGTCGAGGTTGCTGATCGTGCCGGAGTCTTCCACCGAGATCGTCGGCGCGGAGGCGAACGCCTCGGGTGCGGGTGCGGCTTCGATCGCGGCGGGGCTGGCCGGCTGCGGCTCGCGCGCCGCGGCGTCGAGGGGCTCGTCGGGTTCGCCAAGATCGAGGTCGAAGGTCAGCCCGCCATCAGCGGCCGGCTCGGAAGCGGGAATGAAAGCTGGGGCCGGGGGAGGCGGCTCCTCGTCCGCGGCTTCCAGGGTGAGATCGAACTCGCGACCGAGGCCGGGCGTGGTCGCCGACAGGTCGGGCATCGCGGTGGGCGTGTCATCCGCGAGGTCGAGCTCGAAGTCGAGCGCACCGGTGTCGAAGGGGATCTCGTCGGCCAGGGGCGCAGCCGGCGCCCCCTCTCCGGCCGGCTCGCCTGCCGGACCCTCACGCTCGCCCGAGGCGAACTTGTTCAGCTCTCCCGGCAATGTCCACGTGTCGCGCATCTGCGAGTGGCTGGGCTGCGCAGCGGCCGCCGCGGTGAAATCGAGCGAGGCCAGCTCCGGCCCGGTCGGTGCGGCCTCGGCTGCGGTCGCGACGGCGCCTGCGACAGCGACGCCCGCTGCCGCAGCGACCGTCGGCGCCACCGCGGGCTCGCCCTGCGGCGCGCGCTGCGCACCCGTGTCGCCACGCTCCGCAGCGTAGAGCGGATTCTCCGGATCGAGCCGGCGCCCCAGCGCAGCAGCCTTCTCCCAGTCGCGCCCCTGGCCGCCGGAGCGTGCGAAAAGCTCGCTCGCCACGGTCTCGAACTGGCGCGTGCTGCGGCGCTGGGCATAGATCTCGAGCAGCTTGAGATGGATCGCGGCCCGGCCCGGATCGGCCTTGAGGGCATCCTGCAGGATTTCCTCTGCCTGCGCGTCACGACCGTAGGCCATGTAGACGTCCGCCTCGGCCACCGGGTCCACGCCCTCGTCGGTATCGATCGAGGACAGCCCGGAATGGCTGAAGTCGGTGTGCATGATGCTGGTGGCACCGGTATCGACGCTCTGGCCGCCGGTGCCCGCGAACACGCTCTGGCCGCTGCTGCCCACCGAGGCGGCACCGAGGGCGGCCTCGGCAGCACGGATCTCTTCTTCCTTGCGGCGCTGGCGCGCCTTCAGGCCTGCGTAGGCGAGCAACAGCGCGAGGATGCCACCACCGCCGTAGAGCAGGGTCGGATCCTCCATCAGGGTATCGACGAAGCCGGGTGCGGCTGCGGGCTCGACTGCCGCGGCCGGCGCGGCGGGCGGCTTTGGCGCGGGCGCCGGAGCGGGCGCCGGAGCCGGCACAGGCGCCGACACCGGAGGCGCGGCCGGCGCAGGCGCCGGGGCGGATTCGGCCACGGGGCCCGGCACGGCCGCAGGGGCCGGTGGTGCCTTGGCCGCCTCGACTGGCGGGGTCACGACGGGTGCTTCGGCCGCCGCCACGCTCTGGGCGGGCGCGCCGGACGAGGCCTGCAACTGGCCCATGGTGCCGCTCTGCACCTCGAGCAGGCGCTGCAGGTCGCGAATGCTGCGCTCGAGCCGGACAAGACGCTCGTTGGCCTCCTCGAGCGCCTTCGAACGCGTGGTGAGTTCTTCTTCCAGCACCTGCAGGCGCGCCTCTCCGCCCGCGTCCGCACCGGTGTCGCTGCGCGAGACCGTCACCTTGTCGCCCGCCTCGGTCGCCGCGGCGGGCTCCTGGACGCGCGGCACAATACGTCCGCCGCTCTCCTGTACAGCGGCGGGTTCGGGCGCGCGTGCCGCGACCGAAGTCGCGAGGCCGCGCCGGTAGGCGTCGAAGTCGGCGGCCTGGGCGCGGATCTCGCGGCGCGCCTCGCCGGCGTCGATGGCGCGCACCGCATCGGCGCCGGGGACATTGAGGACCGTTCCGGCGCGCAAACGGTTGATGTTGCCGCCGTCGAAGGCCTGGGGGTTCGCGCGCAGCAGCGCGATCAGCATCTGGTCGAGCGTGGTGCCGGGGTGCGCATTCGCGCTCGCGATGCGGTGCATGGTGTCGCCGCGCCGCACCGTCCAGGTGTCGGCGGGCGCGGGCGCGACGGGCGCGGCACGCATCGGCGCGGGCGCCGCCACGGCGGCGCGTGGCGCGCCGCGCACGGGCCGCGCCGCTGGACTCTCGATCGCCGCCGCAAGCGGTCGCGGGGCGGAGAGCTCGACCGGATCGAGCAGGAAGGTGTATTCGCGCACCAGATTGCCGCCCGCCCAGTCGAGCTCGACGAGCAGGTCGACGAAGGGATCGTTGATCGGCCGGTCGCTGGTGAGACGGACGACGGGACGCGCGGCGCGCGTATCCACGCTGACGCGGATCGTGCTCACCGCGGAGCCGTAGCTCAGGTTCGCACGCCGGAACGCGTCTGCCGAGGCGATGCGGGCGCTCAGCGACTGCAGTTCCTGCGCGCTGGCGGAGATCTGGATCTCGGCGCGCAGCGGCTGACCCAATCCGCTGAGGACGTTGATCTGACCGAGCCCGGCCGCCTGCACGGACAGCGGAAGCGCGGCGATGGAGAGGGCGAGCAGGGAAGCCCGGACCGATTTTGTCATTTTGGATCTCAAAACTCGTTCCCCCGCAACGGAGCATCACGGTCGATTTCACCGCGTCTGGCCTAGGAATCTAGCATTTCCCGGCTTGCATCGCATTAGCCGGGCCTGATTCGTACCCGTCCGGTGTGAAGAAATACCGCCTTTCGACACGAGTTCGCAACAAAAAGGGGGGCTTTCGCCCCCCTTGCCAGACTGCCGCGAAACGCTCAGCGCTCGAGCAGGATGCGCAGCATGCGGCGCAGCGGCTCTGCCGCCCCCCACAGCAGCTGGTCGCCGACGGTGAAGGCGCCGAGGTACTCGGGACCCATCGCCATCTTGTGCAGGCGGCCGACCGGGACGGTGAGCGTGCCGGTGACGGCGGTCGGCGTGAGCTCGCGCTCGGTGATCTCGCGGTCGTTGGGCACCACCTTCACCCACGGGTTGGCACCGGCGATGATCTCGGTGATCTCGTCGAGCGGTACGTCCTTCTTGAGCTTGATGGTGAGCGCCTGCGAGTGGCAGCGCATCGCCCCGATGCGCACGCACAGGCCGTCGATCGGGATCGAGCCCGGGGTGCGGAAGGCCGGGTTGCCGAGGATCTTGTTGCACTCTGCGCCGCCCTTCCATTCTTCCTTGCTCTGGCCGTGCTCGACCGGGACGTCGATCCACGGGATGAGGCTGCCGGCGAGCGGGGTGTTGCGGAAGTTCTTCTTCGGGAAGGCGTCCGAGCGCATGGTTTCGGCAACCTTGCGGTCGATCTCGAGGATGGCCGAGGCCGGGTCGGCGAGCAGGTCCTTGACCGAGTCGTGGATGGTGCCCATCTGGCTGATGAGTTCGCGCATGTTCTGCGCGCCGGCGCCCGAGGCCGCCTGGTAGGTCATCGCCGAGATCCACTCCACCAGGCCGTGCCTGAACAGGCCGCCCAGGCCCATCAGCATCAGCGACACGGTGCAGTTGCCGCCGATCCAGTTGCGCCCGCCCTTGGCGAGCGCGGCATCGATGACGTTGCGGTTAACCGGGTCGAGGATGATCACCGCGTCGTCGTTCATGCGCAGCGCCGAGGCGGCGTCGATCCAGTGGCCGTTCCAGCCGGTGGCGCGCAGCTTGGGGAAGACTTCCTTGGTGTAGTCGCCGCCTTGGCAGGTGATCACGATATCGCAGGACTTCAGCGCGTCGATGTTGCTGGCGTCCTGCAGCGGCGCGGCCGCTTCCTTGCCGCCGAAGGACGGCGCCTTGCCGCCGGCGTTCGAGGTGGAAAAATACACCGGCTCGATGAAGGCAAAGTCGCCCTCCTCCACCATCCGCTGCATCAGCACGGAACCGACCATGCCACGCCAGCCAACCAGACCGACTCGATTCATGTTCATCACTCTCAACAAAAACGTTCTTCGAAAAAGCCTTGCCAGCGCGCGAGCTTACAGCGCTGCGAGCACGGCGTCGCCCATCTCGCGGGTGCCGACGCGCTTCGTGCCCGGCTCGTAGATGTCGCCGGTACGATAGCCCTGGGCCAGCACCTTCTTGACCGCGCGCTCGATGCGCTGGGCAGCGGCCTCCTGATTGAAGGTATAGCGCAGCATCATCGCCGCCGACAGGATGGTGGCGAGCGGGTTGGCGAGATCCTTGCCGGCGATGTCGGGCGCGGAGCCGTGCGAGGGCTCGTACATGCCCTTGTTGTCGGCGTTGAGCGAGGCCGAGGGCAGCATGCCGATCGAGCCGGTGAGCATCGAGGCCTCGTCCGACAGGATGTCGCCGAACATGTTGCCGGTGACCATCACGTCGAACTGCTTGGGGTTGCGCACCAACTGCATCGCGGCGTTGTCGACCAGCATGTGGGTGAGCTCGACCTCGGGGAACTCCTTGCTCACCTCGATCGCGATGTCGCGCCACAGCTGGGTGGTCTCGAGCACGTTCATCTTGTCCACCGAGCACAGGCGCTTGCCGCGCTTCATCGCGGCCTCGAAGGCCACGCGCAGGATGCGGCGGATCTCGTACTCGGCATAGATCATGGTGTTCCAGCCGACGCGCTGCGATTCGCCATTGACCTCGCGCAGCTCGATGCCGCGCGGCTGGCCGAAGTAGATGTCGCCGGTCAGTTCGCGCACGATCAGGATGTCCAGGCCGGCGACGATCTCGGGCTTGAGCGTCGAGGCGTTGGCCAGTTCCGGATACAGGATCGCGGGGCGCAGGTTGGCGAACAGGGCCAGCTCCTTGCGGATGCCGAGCAGGCCGAGCTCGGGGCGCTGGTTGCGCGGGTGGCTGTCCCACTTCGGGCCGCCGACCGCGCCGAGCAGGATGGCGTCGGCTGCGCGCGCCAGTTGGAGGGTGGCCTCGGGCAGCGGATTGCCGGTGGCA
>WBZU01002840.1_pt1 | contig 11693 bp, 8 predicted proteins | sample 5204311 | NCBI WGS metagenome assembly WBZU01 (sample SAMN12344359, study PRJNA552823) | activated sludge metagenome | biome: Activated sludge suspended growth; feature: Nitrification reactor; material: Wastewater; isolation source: activated sludge from nitrification reactor of wastewater treatment... | reverse complement strand
CAATCCAGCCTTTCATCCGGCAGGTGTGGCAATCGATGCCGTCCCACATGACCTCGCGCACGAATCCGCCGATATCCTTGAAACAGGCCATCCGATAAAACTTGGTCATGCCGAGCGACATGTCGTCGCCATGCCTTTCGTCGACCAGGCGCCCGTCCGCTTCGACGTAAGCCTTGCCGCTGCACGTGCCGATGCGCGGATTGGCGGTCATCCGCTCGATCAGGATTTCGAAATAGCGCGGCGGCAACAGCAGATCGAGATCGAGCTTGCAGATGTATTCGTACGCGTCGGGATCAATGGTTTGATAGCCCGCTTCGAAAGCCTCGATCACGCCGGGACCGACCGAGCGCCGCCCGCGGTCGCCGCGCGTCACAACCTCGATCCAGTCGTACCGCTGCGCATATTCGGCGAGGATCTGCGGCGTGGCGTCGCTCGACCCGTCGTCGACAATGACCCACTTCGTGGGCCGGACGGTTTGATTGACGACCGATTCGAGCGACTGCCTCGCGTACTGTGCTTCATTCCGGCAGGGCGAAATGACGACGTATCTGGCGGTGCTCTTCATCGACGGGGCATGCTCGGGAAAACGCGGCCGTCCGCACGGTCACAAGCGGTTCCGGGCGCGCATATAATCACAGGGTCTCATGCGCGCCAGTTCGAAGCTCGGCCAGCCGGCCGCCCCGCGCTGCCGCCCTCGCTTACGCTCCCGATCGGAGGCGACAACGCCCGTTCTGGCACCCGCCGGCGACGGACCGGGGCGCGCTGCCAATACCCGAGTTGATCGGCGAGCCCGACAACCATGCCGATGGATATGGCAAATACGTACTGCACCTGCATGGTGACGAAGACCCACTCGTAAAAGCAATGCATGTAGACGATCAACAGCGCAGTGCCGAAACCCAGCAACAATTCGCCACGCCAGTCGCGCCGATTCTGCCAGCCGCAGGCAAAAGCGGCGGCCAACGGGCGAATCAGCAGATTGATGAATGCAATCAGCCCGAGATAGCCGGTCTCCGCCGCCGTGAGCCAATAGACGTTATGAACGTGTCCGCCGCGGCTCTCGACGCGGCGCGCAACCCCTGACCGCTCGTAATAGCCGTCGGCATTGGCGATGAAGACAAAGTTATTGGCACCGATACCCATCGGGTGATTGGTCAGCATTTCCGAAGCGGCCGTTTCGAACGCCCCGCGTTCATCATAATCGCCATACATCGGATTGACGCTGAGGTTAACTCCCATGCGCAAATTAGTGCCCGTGCGCCGTTCAAGGGATGACCAAGCGACGGGAATAAGCGCAATAACGACGACAACTCCGACCATCGCAAGCAGCCCCTTGCGAAGAGTCCATTGTCCTAAGGACGATATGATCAAAAGGAATGTATAGCCAATTCCCGTAAGGCCGATTGTCGCCCGCGAGGCCGTCAGCACGGCGACGACAGCGCCCAAGGGAGGGGCCATGAGGAACGGCCATCCGGGATAGCCGATAAGCAACATCGCGAAGCAAGGAAAATTAACGAAATGCGATACCATGCCAAGAAGGTTTTGGTGAGTGAAAGTCCCCGTCGGTTGCAGGGCATTGGTGGCAAATCTCTGGTAGACCACCACGAACGCCTCGGCCATGAGCCCGATCGCCATGCCGCTCAGCAACGCGGTGACTAGCCGCGGATCCGCGCTGGCTTTTGCAACGATGGCATAGACGATGAAAATCCGCGCGAGTTGCCATGCATAGAACAGGGTCGCTTCGGGCATCTGCGCCTGCACAGCGGACAGCAACACCGCCACCATGTAGAAGAGCATCGAGAAGACGAATGGCAACCGGAAGCGCTTCCGCGGCAGGCTGAAATATGCCCCTACCAGGATCAGATCGAGCGCCGAGATGTCGATACCCTTGGCGAAGCCGGGCCAATCTTTCCAGGCAACGATGGCCATGCCGAGCTCCGACACGGCAGATTGCGCAAACGGCACTATGCCAATGCACATCCACAGCCAAGGGATGTAGCGCGGGTGACGGCGCATCCACTCCGCGAACGGTAGAAAGAGCGCAAGTGCAACGGCCAGAGCAACCCACTTCATACCGTCATTCCAATGCGCATGGTTTGGGGCAAACGCCTGCAAGCCCTCCCCGGCGTAAGCGCCCCGCCGGACATCGTCCGAAGAAAAATAAACCTATTCGACACTTAAGGCAAAGCGGCGCCCGTCGCCCTGGGCTCGCGGCGCCGCCGCTCAGTTGCAGGCTTCGGTTGATCAACGGCTCATACCGTCGTCGAACGCTCGTATCACCTTGTCCAACAGCCATTGAACGCGACATTGGCACGCCGCTTTGATCCGCATGTATTCTTCGATAGTCGTACCGCCAACAGGCCCATCGCCGCCGCTTCAGAGCAAATTCCGTTCCGATCGAATCGGAACCCGTTCCGGTTCTGCTTGAGTGGCCGCATTTTCTCCGGCGAACCGGTTCGCCCCCACCCCCGATCAAGTCCGAGGACATGCTTCGCCGGGAAATGCTCCAGTTGCGCCAATCTTCCTCTCGAATCGAAACTCTTCGGATGGCGCTCTCACAGCTCGCGCAAAGTCTTGTGGACCGTCGCAGGAATGCGAAATTGCAGTGCGGTTCGCTTTTGTTTTATCGCGATGGTTGTTTGGTTTTCCTTCAGGAAAGGAAAGCAGGAATAAAAAATTCGCGCCAAATAATGCCGTAGAGTCGGTTTGACCAATGTCTCGCCGAGGCTGAAGAAATACTGCTTTTGTATCCTAAATCCAAGACGTTCGAGCATGAGCCGCACCTCCGCGGCCGTGTATTCACGCCAATGTTCGTTCACGATTTCCGAGGAAGTCGGATCAAGCTGGCAGAAGAACGAATCGACGCTGACCCCTATCGCTTCGCCGCGAAGAATTCTAATGCGGTTGTAAATGTTGGCGGCATTTGGCAGCGAAAGGTAAAAGATCGAACCGACGGCGCCGATGCGATTGATCTCCTTTAGCAGAGGTAACGGATTGAAATTCAAATGCTCCAATACTTCACACATGATGATGACATCGAAAGATTCGTCAGCGAACGGCAGTACTATTTCCTCCAGCCGCACGCTCTTGGTAGCGATCGAATAGCTGCGGTATCTCTCAATCTGCTCCGGAAGATCCATGAATTCGGGCATATCTGCCGCCGTCACATCATAGCCGAGCTTCTTCAGGGCAAGACAATTCACGCCAAAAAACGCTCCGAGTTCAAGTACGCGGACATGACCGGTGGGTGGCCGAAATTCATTTATATCGCGAACCGTCCGAACATACTCGTGCCTATGCCGCTCGATATAGCTCAAGGAGCCGGCTTTAGGCATCCCTTGAGCGGCGCCTTCGATCCTGAGGTCGAAATCAGCGATTTCGGCCATCGCAGAATCGACAGCGCGCTCTGCGGTTTCAGTATTCAAAGTCATTTGCCATTACCTCGGCCGCGTTGACGACAGACAATTCGAGTTTCGTTCAGCTGCTTCCCGGCCAGACGATCATTCGAGGAATATACCGTAGTGGGTTTCCGAAATCTCCGGAAGAGACTCTCCACCATCCGAGCAGCGGAGGTCGATGCATAACCAAAACGATATTCGTTCGCATCGAAACGACTGCCGGCGAATCCGGGCGAGCAATTCATCCCTCTTGCCAGAAATTCGGCCGCTCCCTCCGACCAAGAACCCACTCGTATACTTCAATCGTCTTCCGCGCTTTGGCATCCCATGTGTAAAACCGCAGCGCGTGGTCACGCGCCGCAGCGCCCAGCCGCATGATCGCTTCATCATCGAGGACGAGCCGCTCGAGCGCCTCCGCGAATTCCTGTCTGATCCGCTCCCTGTTCCCGAGCGGAACCTTCACGCCGCGATCAGGCCCGATGAGCGTTGCCGGGCCGCCATAATCGACGACCACGCACGCAAGACCGCAGGCCATCGCCTCGACCACAACACCGGCGCCAAGTTCGCGGATCGAGGGAAATGCGAAGATATCCGCCGTCCGCATGAGGGCGGCGACTTCGGCCTGGCTTTTCCATCCGAGCATCTGCACCTGCGCTTCAAGCTGATGGCGCTCGATCAAGCGTTGCATCGCAGGCCGCTCCGGGCCATCTCCCACGATGAGGAGACGATGCCGGCGCAATGCGGGCCGGTCGGCGAAGGCTTGAATCAAGATTTGCGAAAGCTTTAGAGGAACCAGCCGGCCGGCGAAAATCACGACCTTCTGCTTCTGCGGAGGAGGCTTGGTCGCGCCTGCGAAGAGCATCGGATTGATCCCCACCTCGGGGAAGTTTACGATTTTTGACTGCGCCGCGAGCGGCAGATCGTCGATCGTATGCTGAAAAGCCGCGAGCACAGCCCGGGCGTTACGATAGGTCGATCGCCAATACGGCAATGCGCGGTGCGCGCTGCGCAGATAGGAAAGCCATTCGAGTTCGCGGGCGCGCTCCTGGCGGAAGGCAGCGGGCCATTTCAGTCCGCCGTTGAGCGGACCGAGCACGAATGGCACAGGCGACCATGACGCCATCGGGCTCGGAAGCGTCGGCGACATCGGCGTGAGGCGGTGCACCACGTCGAACTCGCCGCGACGCAACTCGTCCCGCATCGCCCTCCACGCTTCCCACTCGAAGGCAAGATAGCTCGGATAGCCGAGCGTAATCGCCGTGGTCCACCCCACCTCGGCGCCGCGGCGCAGCAGCCTGGCGAAATTGGCCATCGGCCTTGCGACGTATTCGTTGTCGAGGTAGCGGACTTGCGCGCGGCCGAAGCCCGCCTTTTCGACGTTGGTCCGATTACGAATGTGCGTCGCCACGACGACATCGGCATATTCGGCGATGGCGCGCGCGGCGGCGTAGCCAACGGCCGGAAGCGACGGCCATTCGGGGTTGCACTCGTCGGCCAGGATCAGAACGCGCATGGCATTTCGTTCGGTTGTTGAAAGAGCATCGGACAGTCGCCGCGGTTAATAACTCATCCTGCCGACGCCGACGTCGTTGACCTGCGGCAAGCCGCTGCAACGGCCGCGGCGTCTTCCGGACTATGGATTGCGCATCGGCTTTCGGTCGATCCGTTCAAACAGCCTTTTGAGTTCCGCCGCTCCGGCAGCGACATCGTAATGTTCGACGATGCGCGCCCGCCCCGCCGCCCCCATCGCCGCCAGTCGCGCGGCGGGCGCCATGAGCGCTTCGCGCATCGCCTCGGCCAGTGCATCCGCATCGCTCGCCGGAACGAGCCATCCCGTCCTCCCGGGCTCAACCAGTTCCGGGATTCCCGCGATGTAGGTTGCGATGACCGGGCGGCCGAGCGCCATCGCCTCCATGATCACGATCGGCAGGTTCTCGGAGAAGCTCGGCAGAACAAGGGCGCGGGCGCGCGCAATCTCCGCCCGCACCTGCTCGCCGGAAATCCAGCCGGTAATGCTGACCTGCCGCTCCAGCCCGGCCTCGGCGATTGCCGCCTCGATCACCCCCCGCATCGGCCCGTCGCCGGCCAGAATCAGCTCGAAATCGTGACCGAGTTCGGAAAGCCGGCGCGCGGCTGCGATCAACACGAGCTGGCCCTTCTCCGCCACCAAACGCCCGACGCACACCAGCCGGGGCGCTGCGGCAGTCTCCGGCACAGGCCGGTCGAGAAAAGCCCGATCGACCCCGCAGCGGATGACCGCGATCTTTGCCCACTGGTCGGGGCGCGACCAGCGCATCAATTGGCCCCGGCCGAACGAGCTGACGCAAACGGCGAATGCGGACCGACGCAATTTCTCATCGAGCGCAAGGAACGGCGCCGTTTCATAATCGCCGTGCACGGTGAAGCTATAGGTGAGTCCGGTCAGACATCCCGTCAGCATGGCGACGGCGGTCGGGTTGGTGGCGAAATGGGCGTGGACGTGTTCGATCCTCTCGCGACGGCACCAATGGGCGAGCACGATAGCCTCTGCGGCATAGGCCAGATACCGCAACACGCCGCCGCGCGACCGCATGCCGACGCCGACCGCGAGCCGAAACATCCGGACCGTCGCCACGAACCGGCGCGTCAGTGCATGGAAAACAGCGGCGAAAAACCCCTCGCCGCTGAGAATGAGCCTGGTCTGCCGCAGCTCCAGCTGGTCGTCGGCGTCGACCAATTGTGCGGGAGAAGCCCGCAGCGCAAAGCGGAACACGGTGACGCCGAGCGCTTCCAGGGCCTTTATTTCCCGGCGGATGAAGGTGTGGCTGACTGCCGGATATTCACTGGTGAAATAGGCGACGCGCATACGGCCATCGAGGAGTGTGGCAGCGAATCTTGCTCGCTCTCCAATAGCTTGACGCGACCTGCCGGTCAAAACCCGCCGGGCTTCGCATCCCTTCGCGCAACCGGGCTATGCCTGCCCCGCGACTTGCGTCGAACAAGCGCGCGATATTTCGCAGGGCGAAACAATCAGGGCCGATATCCCCAGCCGCTGTAAGTATACGCGCCCCAGTAGTCGGCCCCGCCATAAGGATGGTAGGCGCCGTAAAGCGAGAAACAGGAATATCGGTCCGGACAGCGGGACTGGCAGAACCGGCGCCAGCCGCACCCGTCCGGTCCGCACCGCCATTTGAGCCAACAGCCGTTGCCGACCCAGACCGGCCTCGCCGTTTGTGAACTCGGCGGCGGCTCCTGCCACGCGTCGATGAGCGCTTCGGCGCTGCGGGCGGCATTGCTCGCCGAAAGCGTGAGCAACGCGCATAAGATAGAGCTCCACAACGCCTGCCGCATCGTTCGCATCTCGCTTCACCCGATCATGTTTTGAGCACTTTACTACGCGCCCCCGGAGTCCACAAATTCGCTGTTGGCGTTTTCCCGCATTTGGAGGCCGGCCGCGAGGGCGGCACTTGGCAGAGAAACGGAGGGTCGGAAAGGCCTGCCCGAGCGCGCCGGCGCGCGCCCAAAGGGCCGCGCCGCCCGACGGCACGCCTTGCGAGAGCCGCCCATGAGGATGGCGGTCTGAAACCTTTCTAACCCGTCGAGGATTAACGAAGCCGAAGGCAGTACCGGCGCATTGTGAAGGTAGGGTGTCAGACTACCCGTTCGTCATAGCCCGGTTCGGATATTTGGGTTCCCGGTCATGCGTTGACGAGAAAGATATTTTGCATAACCCGTGCAATGACGTAAACCGTTGCGGTTTTGGCGCCCGCTGATCGCGAGGCGGGCGGCCCTTTGGCGACGCGAAGCTCACAGCAATGACCGTCGAAGACATCGGCATCGTCGTCATCGGGCGCAACGAAGGACAGCGTCTTATCGATTGTCTCCAATCGGTGATGAGAGAGGCGCTTCCCGTCGTCTATGTCGATTCCGATTCTAAGGACGATAGCGTCACAGCCGCGGAGCAGCTTGGAGCATTCGTGGTCAGACTGGACCGCGCCCGTCCCTTCACCGCTGCGCGCGCACGCAACGAAGGGTTCGCGGCTCTTAAAGCCCTCCGGCCGAACATCCAATACGTGCAATTCATCGACGGCGACTGCCGGCTCGCTCCCGGCTGGATTGAGACGGCCCGCGCATTCCTCACGTCGCGCAAGGAAGCCGCCATCGTCTGCGGCCGCCGACGCGAGCTTCATCCTCAAGCATCGGTCTATAACTGGCTGTGCGACGTCGAATGGAATACGCCGGTCGGGCGAACCTCTGCCAGCGGCGGCGATTCGCTGGCGCGCGTCGAGGCGTTCGAGGCGGTCGGCGGCTTTCGTTCCCAACTGATCGGCGGCGAGGAGCCTGAGCTGTGCGTCCGCCTGCGGGAACGAGGGTGGGAAATCTGGCGGATCGATGCGGAAATGACCCTGCACGACATTGCCATCATGCGTTTCAGCCGGTGGTGGCGGCGGCTGGTCAGGAGCGGATTCGCCTTTGCCGATGTGTGGTGGCTGCACCGGCATTCGCGGTATGGAATTTACCTGAGGGAAACGGGCCGCGCCGTCTTCTGGGGCGGTTTCCTTCCCCTTGTCATCGCTCTCGGCGCTTTCATGAACCTGAACACCCTGTGGCTCGCCCTGATCTATCCGCTTCACATCTGCTGGATCGCGCTGCGGCGGGGACCGTCGGCGCGACAGTCCTGGACGTATGGGCTGTTCATGGTGCTGGGCAAGTTCGCCGAGTTCAACGGCGTTCTGCGGCTGCTGTGGACCCGGGCGCACCTCTCGCCTATCCAGCCGATCGAATACAGGCAGGCCGGCTGAGCCTCGCGCAAGCGCGCCATCGTCGGCGACTTCGCCGTCCTGTCTTCTCGTGAGGGCATTCACGGCAAGACAATCGATTCTGTCCGCCAGGACGAAAGCAAATCTTGCAGGCGCGGGCTCCTGCGCGGATTGTGCTCCGATCGAGCATCTGAACGTCAACCGCTTTTGTTGCTTGTACGCGAACAATTCAATCCCGCGCAGGCGGCTTGCCCGGCGCATTTTCGTCCTGAGGGGGGCGCGAGAGGCGGCAACGCCGACGCCAAGCGCGCTTGCGGGAAATCAAATACAACCGCTGGGTTGAGTGTCGCGGCTGCCGCGCTTCTTTTTTGTGTGCGCTCTATGGATCGATACGTATTGTTAATGATGCGCCCATATAATCTACTCTAAACATTATATTGAGAAGCCGGGAACATCCGGACAAAAGGGGAGCCGCTCGAGGGAATAAACGTGAACCGCACAGGAGTTGCGGAGACCCTCGATGCACCAGGTATTTATTGAAGGCGGGCTGATCAGGAAGCTGTGGAATTTCGAGACGAACGTCTATCGGGATCACCTGCTCCGCCTCGACCGTGACAGTCGCCGCAACCGCTTCTGCGGCGCCATCGGCGACGACATCGTCCGGACTTACGCTGAAACGACGCACGGGCCCGATGTGGTCGTGCATGGCTTCTTCGTTGACGGCGTGCTGCGCGGCGCCGCCGATATGCGCATAGCCCGCCCCCTCGATCTGCAGGAGGCCGAGGCCGCGTTCAGCATCGAGAAGGCGTGGCAAAGCCATGGCGTGGGTTCCGCGCTGCTCGAGCGCACCCTGCTTTCCGCACGTAACCGCGGCATCAAGCATCTGCAGGTCTGCTGCTTGATGGAGAATCAGCGGATGCAGCATCTCGCCCGTAAATTCGAGGCCGAGATCACCTTTGATTTCGGATCGGTGGTCGGCACGATGGAGAATTCGCGCCCGACACCGCTGTCGCTCATGCAGGAACTCGTGACCGACAGCCACAGCTTCGCTGCGGCCTATGTCGATTTCCAATCGAGCTTGTTCAAGTCGCGGCGGCTGCTCGGTATTCCGCTTTCGATGCCGATGCCGGTCGCCAACCCCATGCGGCTGTATTCCTGAGCGTTCGCCGCCGCTTGGCCTAGGATTTCGCCGCCGGCGGCTTTTTTCCCGACGGTTTGCTTCGCCGCTGCTTTTTAGCGCTCCGCCGCCCAGCTTGCGCGGGCGTTTGCACAGTCGCCGCACGGACGTCCTGGGATGGCGCCGCCAGATGGCGACGCACGGTTTCCGCGACGACTTCGACCGCATCCTCCAACGGACCGAGTTCGCCCGCTTTCACCAGCCAGATTGCGAGCGCGGGAGCCAGATCCTGGACCGCGAGCGCGCGGACGCGGCCTCGGTAAGGGGAGTCGTTCAATAGTCGTTCGGGAATGAGCCCAAGGCCCACACCGGCGGAGACGAGCGCGAGCTGCATCGCGACGCCCCAGCTTTCGACGATGACGTTCAGTCCGAGCCCGCTTTCGGCGAGCGCGTGTTCCAGCTGGGCGCGGAACCCACACCCTTCCGGATTGATCACCCACGCCGCGCCGGCGAGGTCCCTCACCTTGACGCGGGGCGCGAAGCCGCTGTCCTCGGCAACGACGACCAGCACCCGCTCCGTCCCGAGCGCGATCGCCGACGGATCAGCGAGGGGCCGGTCCAGCCTGGAGACGACGATCGCCGCATCGAGCAAGCCTTCGTGCAGCTGCTTCCGCAGCGCGGCGCTGCGCTCGGCCGTCAGCCGGAGCGCAACCTCCGGACAGCGCTTGCGCACGGCTTCGACGGCCGGCGCGAACACGGATTCCGACAGGGCGAGCGTCACGCCGACGCGGAGCGGACCAGTCGCGATGCCCCCGCGTGCGTCGCGCTCGAGCGCCGCCGTCGCGCGCAGAACGGCGACGCATCGCCGGTAGGCCGCCTCCCCGGCGGGCGTAGGCCTGGCCGGCTTGGAGTCGCGGTCCAGCAAGACGATATCGAGCGCCTCCTCGAGGCGCTGGATGCGCCGCGACACCGCGGGCTGCGTCAGGTTGAGGCGCAACGCCGCCCGGCCAACCGAGCCGGTTTCCACGGCAGCGACGAAGGCCTGCATGTCGTCGAGGTTCATGCTCGATATCATGCATGTTTGTTATGTCATCAATCAAGATGTTTCATTTTTTTCATGATGAGCGGGATGCTATGACCGTCCGGCGCGTCCCGCCGGGCGCCGCCGCGCTGTCCGCTTCAGCGCCTCCAGGAGCACTCGCCATGGCCGCTGCCGAACCGCCCGTCGCGCGAAGCCGATGGCGTACGCCCCTCGTCATCCTGCTGTGCGGCTGCGTCGTCGCCGTTCTGAGTTTTGGGCCGCGCGCGGTGCTCGGCTTTTTTCTCACCCCGATGTCGCTCGCGAACGGGTGGAGCCGCGAGGTTTTCGGGATGGCGCTCGCCATCCAGAACTTGTTGTGGGGGCTGGGCCTGCCCTTCGCCGGCGCAATCGCCGACCGTTACGGGACCGCGCGCGTGCTGTGGTTCGGCGGGCTGCTCTATGCGCTCGGGCTGGCGTTGATGGCGTACGCTCAGACGCCCGCGATGCTCAATCTGTCCGCCGGCGTGCTGATCGGATTCGGCATGTCGGGATGCTCGTTCAACATCGTGCTCGCCGCGTTCGGCAAGCTCGTGCCCGATTCCTGGCGCTCGCTCGCCTTCGGGGTCGGCACCGCCGCTGGTTCGTTCGGTCAGTTCCTGTTCTCGCCGCTGACGGTCGCGCTGCAGGACGCGTTCGGCTGGCAGAACACGCTGCTGCTGTTTGCCGGCGGGATGCTGCTGATCCTGCCCTTCTCGCTGGCGCTGATAACGCCGCCCGCGACTACCGCGCCGGCCGAAGCAGGCAAGCGGGAACAGCAACCCTTGAAGGCGGCGCTGGCCGAGGCGCTCGGCCATCGATCCTATAATCTGCTGGTGCTCGGCTTCTTCACCTGCGGCTTCCAGCTCGCCTTCATCACCGTTCATATGCCGGCTTACCTGACCGACCGTGGCCTGCCGGCCGAGGTCGGCGGATGGACCATCGCCGCGATCGGGTTCTTCAACATGATCGGCTCGCTCGCCTCCGGCTGGCTCGGCGCGCGGATGCCGAAGCGCTATCTCCTGTCGGCGATCTATCTGATCCGTTCCGCCGCCGTGCTGGCGCTGATCATGCTTCCGGCGACACCCGCGGTCGCCATCGGATTCGGCGCGGTGATGGGGCTCATGTGGCTGTCCACCGTGCCCCCGACCAATGGTCTTGTGCTGGTGATGTTCGGAACGCGGTGGCTCGCCATGCTGACGGGCTTTGCGTTCTTCAGTCACCAGGTCGGCGGATTCCTCGGCGTCTGGCTCGGCGGCGTAGCGTTCGAGCATACCGGCTCCTACGACATCGTCTGGCAGCTCTCGATTCTGTTCGGCGTGCTCTCCGCCCTGATCAACCTGCCGATCGTCGAAAAGCCGGTCGCCCCGTCCGAAGCTGTC
>WBZU01002839.1_pt1 | contig 11693 bp, 8 predicted proteins | sample 5204311 | NCBI WGS metagenome assembly WBZU01 (sample SAMN12344359, study PRJNA552823) | activated sludge metagenome | biome: Activated sludge suspended growth; feature: Nitrification reactor; material: Wastewater; isolation source: activated sludge from nitrification reactor of wastewater treatment... | reverse complement strand
CGTCGAAAATCAGTGTAGGAACACTGGCCGAGCGCGAGGTCAGCACCTGGATGGCCAAGCTGATGCGCGACAGTTCGCCGCCGGAAGCGACCTTGGCCAGCGGCTTGGCTTCGTTGCCGGCCAGACCACCGATGCGGAATTCGACCTGTTCCAGCCCATAGACCGCGCCGTCGGCCACGACCGGCAATGCCACTTCGAAACGCCCGGAGGACAGCGCCAGTTGGCGCATGATGTCGCTGACCGCCTTGCCCATGTCGGTCGCCGCCTTCTGGCGGCCGGCCGAGAGCTTGTGTGCGATGGCCAGATAAGCCGCTTTAGCCACCGCCACCTTGGTTTCCAGCAACGCCAGATCGGCCGATTCATCAAGTTCGGCCAGACGCTGCCGCCAGCCGACCAGCAAGCCCGGCAGTTCCGGTGGCTGGACGCGATTTTTGCGCGAATGGGCCATCACTGCTTCCATGCGCCGCTCGACTTGAGCCAGACGGGCCGGATCGAGATCGGCCCGGTCAGCGTAGCGACGCAGGGTGGAAACGGCATCGGACAATTCGGCTTGCACCGAGCTGATCAGCGCGGCCACCTCGGCCAGCGCCGGGTCGTACTCGGCGAGATTCCCGAGCCGCGTGGCGACCCCGTCGATCTGTCGCTCGCAGGCCGCATCGTCGTCCGAGAGGACGGCCAGGGCGTACTGCGCGCCTTCAATCAGGCTGGCGGCGTGGCCGAGACGACGGTGTTCGACGTCGAGCGTCGCCCATTCGTCGTCACCAAAAGCCAGCGCATCGAGTTCGCCAATCTGCCATTGCAACTGCTCTCGCTCACGCTGCAACAAATCCGCGCTTTCACTGGCCGTACGCAGCAGGTGTTCGGCATCACGCCAGATTTTCCAGGCGGCGGCGACTTCCCGCGCCAGCCCGAGCAGGCCGGCATGCGTGTCGAGCAAGGTACGCTGGGCATCGGCGCGCAACAGCGACTGGTGGGCATGTTGGCCGTGGATATCGACCAGCCATTCACCGACTTCGCGCATTTGCTGAACGGTGGCCGGAGAACCGTTGATGTAGGCGCGCGAACGGCCGCCGGCATCGACGACACGGCGCAGCAGCAGCTCGTCATCGCCGTCGAAATCGTTGGCCACCAGCCAGTCGCGCACCTGCGGCAGACCGCCGATGGCGAAGGTGGCGGCCACCTCGGCTTTGTCACAGCCGGCGCGCACGACGCCGGCATCAGCCCGTTCGCCCAATGCCAATGCCAGGGCGTCGATCAAAATCGACTTACCGGCCCCGGTTTCCCCGGTCAACGCGCCAAAACCGGCCAAAAACGAAAGTTCCAGCCGGTCGACAATGACGAAATCACGGATAGTCAGTTGCTGCAGCATCAGGTGCCCCTTGGCCGCTCACTCCACTGCAGTTTCTGGCGCAGCATGGCGAAATAGCTGTAACCCGGCGGATGCAGGAAACGGATGGCGTGCTCGGAACGACGCAAGCGGACGCAATCGCCGCGCTCGAGGTCGAGCGTCACCTGGCCGTCGAAGTGCACGCGCGGGTCGTCGGCGCTGGCGATGCGCAATTCGATGTCGGCGCTGTCGTTGACGATAATCGGCCGGTTGCTCAAAGCATGCGGGCAGAGCGGCACAAGGGCGATGCCGGCGGTAGTCGGATGCAGAATCGGCCCGCCGGCCGACATCGAATAGGCGGTCGAACCGGTTGGCGTCGATACGATCAGGCCGTCGGAGCGCAGGTTGTAGATGAATTCGCCATCGATGAACAACTCGAATTCGATCAGCCGACCAATGGCACCCTTGTCGACCACGACGTCATTGAGCGCCATGTTCGAGGCAATCTCCTTGCCGTCGCGCGTCACTTCCGCCGCCAGCAACATCCGGTTTTCCGGCGTAAAGCGGCCATCGAGCAGATCGTCCATGCAGGTCAGCATGTCTTCGCGGGCAATGTCGGTCATGAAGCCGAGTCGCCCCTGATTGACGCCGACCAGCGGCACGCAATAACGGGCCAGACGGCGCGCCGCATTGAGCATGGTGCCATCGCCGCCGAGCACGATGGCGACGTCGGCATGGGCGCCGATGTCGTTGAAACCGCAAGTCACCCAGCGCGACAGATCGACCTTTTTGCCAATATGTTCCGCCGTCTCGCGTTCAATGAAAACGGTAATCCCGCGCTCATAAAGATATTCAGCCAGACGACGCAGCGACTCGGCAATCTCCATGCTATGGTATTTGCCGACCAGTGCGATGGTCCTCGGGGAACTAGCGGAAGCGAAGCTTCTATTCATGGGATCGAATTCTTGCATAAAAAACGTCTTGCGGCGCTGACGCCAGATTTTTGTACAATCCACTCATGCTTGATGAACGCTCGCGCACCCTCCTGAAAACCCTGGTCGAACACTATATTGCCGACGGGCAACCGGTCGGCTCGCGTGCGCTTTCCAAGTTTTCCGGCCTCGATCTTTCCCCTGCGACCATCCGCAATGTCATGGCCGATCTCGAAGAAGCGGGGTTTGTCGCCAGCCCGCATACCTCGGCCGGGCGCATTCCGACGGCGCGCGGCTACCGGTTGTTCGTCGACAGCCTGCTGACCGTGCAACCGCTCGAAGCGCGGCAGATGGGCGAGATGGAAGAAGCCCTGCACGGCCGGCCATCCGGCCAGATCATTGCCAGCGCATCGCAACTGCTGTCCAGCCTGTCACATTTTGCGGGTGTGGTGATCGCGCCGCGGCGCAAGGCCAGCCGTATCCGCCAGATCGAATTTCTCAGCCTGTCCGAAAAGCGCATCCTGCTGATCATCGTCACCGCCGACGGCGACGTGCAGAACCGGATCGTCACGACCGACAAGGCTTATTCGTCTTCGGAACTGGTCAGCGCGGGCAATTACCTGACACAAAATTTCGCCGGCCTCGATTTCGAGCAGATTCGCCACCGCCTGTCGGCCGAAATCAAGCAGCTACGTGAAGACATCAAACCATTGATGGCTCTGGCCCTCGATGCCGGCGACGCGGCCATGGCGGAAAGTGCGGCGCCTTACGTCATTTCCGGCGAAAGAAACCTCCTCGACGTCGAAGAACTATCGTCCAACATGAAACGCCTGCGCGAGTTGTTCGACCTTTTTGAGCAACGCTCCAGCCTGATCGGCCTGCTCGACATTTCCCATCGCGCCGAGGGCGTGCAAATTTTCATTGGCGGGGAATCGGGTATCGCCCCGCTTGATGAATGCAGCGTCATTGCTGCGCCTTATTCGGTCGATGGCATGATCGTCGGCTCGGTCGGCGTCATTGGCCCCACCCGCATGGCTTACGAACGGGTCATCCCCATTGTCGACATCACCGCCCGCCTGCTTTCCAGCGCACTTTCCTACAAGACTGACCACTAATGCCCCGTTTTCTTCCTGAGCCGCCGCACCGTCACGGCACCGCGGCGACTACCGCTGTCGTACTCGTCAACCTCGGCACGCCCGATGCACCGACGGCACCTGCCTTGCGGCGTTACCTGAAGCAGTTCTTGTCCGACCCGCGCGTGGTCGAGATTCCGAAGCCACTGTGGTGGCTGATCCTGAACGGCATCATCCTCAACATCCGGCCGAAAAAATCGGCCGCCAAGTACGCCACCGTCTGGATGCCGGAAGGCTCGCCGCTGCGTGTGCACACCGAACGCCAGGCCAAGCTGCTCAAGGGTTTGCTCGGCCAGCGCGGCCATCACCTGACTGTCACCTGGGCCATGCGCTACGGCTCGCCATCGATTCCCGATACCCTCGCCCACCTCAAGGCCGAAGGCGCCAATCGCATTCTGATCATCCCGATGTATCCGCAATACGCCGCCAGCACCACGGCGACGGTCGTTGACGACGCCAGTCGTTGGCTGACCAAGACCCGCAATCAGCCGGAAATGCGCTTCACGCGCAATTTTCACGATGATGACGGCTATCTCGGCGCGCTGGAAAAATCGGTGCGCAAGCACTGGCAGGCCAATGGCGCGCTCGGTGACCATGATCGTCTGCTCATCAGCTTCCACGGCCTGCCCAAGCGCAGCCTGACGCTTGGCGACCCGTATTTCTGCGAATGCCACAAAACCGGCCGCCTGCTGGCCGAACGCTTGAACCTCAAGACCGAGCAATTCCAGATTTGCTTCCAGTCACGCTTTGGCAAGGCCGAATGGCTGCAACCGTACACCGCGCCAACCCTTCATGAATGGGGCACCAAAGGCGTCCAGCGTGTCGATGTCATTTGCCCGGGTTTCGTCGCCGACTGCCTGGAAACACTGGAAGAAATCGCCCAGGAAGGCCGCGACGACTTTATCAAGGCGGGTGGCAAGGCATACCACTACATCCCCGCACTCAACGAAGACGACGCGTGGATCAGCGCACTGGCCAACATTGCCGAGCAGCACCTGGCCGGCTGGTCGACCAGGACAGTCGCCGACCCGCACGCGTTGGAAACCAGCGCCCGGCAAGCCATCAAATTTGGCGCCCACGCTTGAAATATCGGCAACACGACAAATATAAGCCTGACCTGATATTTGGAGTTCGCGATGTCTGAAGAAAGCCTGCACCTCGTCTGCCCGCACTGTTCCACGGTCAACCGGATTTTTGCGCAAAAATTGAAAGATTCGCCGAACTGCGGCCATTGCAAACAGCCCTTGTTCAACGGCGAACCTGCCGAATTGACCGCGGCCAATTTCGACCGCCACATCGCACGCAACGACCTCCCGGTCGTCGTCGATTTCTGGGCACCGTGGTGCGGCCCATGCCGGATGATGGCGCCCAACTTCCATCAGGCCGCCATTGACCTGGAACCCTACGCGCGCTTGGTCAAAGTCAATACTGAAGCCGAACAGCCACTCGCTGCCCGCTTCAACATCCGCAGCATTCCAACCCTGGCCATCTTCAAAAATGGCCGCGAAATCGCCCGCCAGAGCGGCGCACTCGACCTGGGCTCGCTGAAGCGCTGGATACAGCCCCATCTCAAGCAAGGCTGAGTATCTTCAAGTCTGGTCCGTTGGGCGCGGGCCAGACATGTCTGTCGTGAAAGCCCGCCATCAGCATGGCTACCTCCCCCAATGGCCCCGGAGGTAGCCATCCGGTTCCCGCTTGAACGCATAATGTTACCCGAAAACATGGCCGGCTCGCTGCAGCGCACGCGCCTCACTGCGATCGTATCAAGCCAGAGCAGCTCTGCGATTTCGCCCGAGCAAAATGCAAGACAGATATTTGATGAAGTTTGTATTTATGGAATATTTTGCAGAAACAGGTTGGCACTGGCACAATTCAGACAATTGATCTGACTGCCTGGCTCCAAGGCGGCTGCCCTGAGGAAACAAGATGCCAAGATTTTCCGATTCAAGGATCTGGATACGCCTGACTGCCGCCATCTGGGTGGTACTGGCCATCATCTGGGCGGGGACCATCGTATGGACCACGCAGGTCAATCGCGAGACAGCCATTCGCCAGGCCCAGGATTTTTCCAAAAGCATCCACGAAATGACCATGGCCGGCCTGACCGGCATGATGATTACCGGCACCGTGGGTCAGCGCGAAGTCTTTCTGGACCAGATCAAGCAATTGTCGATCATCAAGGACCTGGAGGTTGCGCGGAGTGATGCCGTCGTCAAGATCTTCGGCCCGGACACCAAGAGCACGCGCCAGCTGACCGCGCTGGAAAATCAGGTCATGAGTTCAGGGACGCCTTACATGGCGGTCGAATCGGCGAATGGCAGCGCCTTCCTGACTGTCATCAACCCGACCAAAGCGTCGAAAAACTATCTGGGCAAGGATTGCATCGCCTGCCATCAGGTGCCCGAAGGCACCGTACTCGGCGTTGTCAGCATGAAAGTCTCGCTGGATTCCGTCGAAGCTGAAGTGTCGGCCTTCCGCCTGAAAATCATTGGTGCGGCCATCGTTGCACTGGGCGCCCTGCTCATCATCATCTATCTGATCACCCATTATTTCGTGACGACTCCGCTCGAAAATCTGCGCAAGGGGCTCAGTGATATTGCCCGTGGCGAAGGCGACCTGACGCGTCGCCTGACCGTCAAAGGACAGGACGAGGTGGGCCGGGCGGCACTGGTTTTCAACGAGATGATGGAAAACTTCAACCAGCTTGTCCGCCAGGTCCGGGAATCCGCCAGCCAGGTGACTGTGCGTGTTGCAGCGCTCTCCGACAGTGCCGACCGGGTGACGCAAAGCTCGCACCAGCAGAACGAAAAATCGAACCAGGCGGCAACGGCCGTCGAGCAACTGGTGTCGAGCATCTCGTCGATTGCCCGAAGTGCGGAGCACGTTCAATTGCAATCGCAGGAAAGTCTGGCACGAGCCAACGAAGGCAGCCGCAACCTGAGCGTGTTGCTCGGCGAGATGAACGTCGTCGAACGCGCTGTCAAGGAAATGGCGGATTCGGTCAATAACTTCGTGCGCAATACCGAAGCGATCACGACGATGACACGCGAAGTCAAAGACATCGCCGAACAAACCAATCTGCTGGCCCTCAATGCCGCCATCGAAGCAGCGCGGGCGGGTGAGCAAGGGCGCGGTTTTGCGGTTGTTGCCGACGAAGTACGCAAGCTGGCCGAAAAATCGTCGCGCTCGGCCAGCGAGATCGATACCATCACGGCCAGCCTGAGCGCCCAGTCAGTCGCCGTCCGGCGGAGCATTGAGGCTGGCCTGGCACATCTGGAAAGCAGTCAGGCGGCTGTCACCTCCGTGTCCAGTATTCTGGCCGCGACCAATGGATCGGTCACCGAGGTTGGTCACGGCCTCGACGCCATCGCCGAGGCCACTGAACAGCAACGCCGCTTTTCCGGTGATGTCGAAAGCAGTATCGAATCGATTGCCGGGATGGCACGCGAAAACTCGGGAACGGTGGAGCAGACCGCCGGTGCCGCCCATGATCTGAAGCAACTGGCTGAAGGGCTATCCGCACTGGTCGGACGATTCAAGGTCTAGACCGCAAAAGCCACCCAAACCGCCTCAATGAGGCGGTTCTTACATCGGCGCCAGTTCCATGTCCAGGCCACCGGGACGTGATGACGAACCGGGCGGCGCGTCGCTGGTACTCTGCACCGCCGGCATCCCTTTGGCAGCGGCAATGCGATTGACCTCGCGCATGCGCTTGATCAGTCTCGACAGCAGTCCGTTGCGCATGCGTTCGAGCAGTTCTTCCGACGACAACGCCAGCGCTGCTGCGTTGATTTCCAGGAAAAGAGTCGGCTCCAGCGTCACCACCGTCGAATGACGAAGATCATTGGTTGGATGGAGATAAGCAGCTTCGCCAATCGGCTCACTGGGACCCAGGCGGCAGAGCGCCTTGCCGTCAATCGACACTTCGACTGAACCGGACAGAATGATGCCGAAGAACTTGTTTCGGTCCCCCTGGCGAATCAGCGCCACGTTCGGCAATATTTCGCGCCAGACCGACACCCGCAGGACTTCCCAGATTTCGATATTTTCAAACTCGGTAAAGAAATCAAGCCGACGGAGCGTCTCGAAATGGCTGGTGTCGTTGACCGTTTCATCCTCGTTAAGGATCTGGTAGCGCACGGCTGACAAGTCCTTGGCAAGCTCGGTGCCATTACGGTAGCGACTGTAGAGATCCTTCTCCAGCGCCCGGCGCATGATGCCGTTAAGACCTTCCGGCAGGTTCGGATTGAGCGCCGTGACAGCCGGTGCATCGGTATTGATGATGCGGTAGATCAGCGTTGCCTGGTTATTGGCCCGAAATGGCAGGCGGCCGGTCAGCAGCTGGAACATCAGGACGCCGAGCGAATAGAGATCGGTTTTCTGGTTAAGCGGATAACCCTTGATCTGCTCCGGCGACATGTAGGCGGGTGAGCCGACCCCCATGATGAAGGTCGAGTCGCGATCCATGTCCTTGTTCATGTTCAGCGCCAGGCCGAAGTCGGCGATTTTCGGCTCATCGCCGGCTGCAATCATGATGTTGGCTGGCTTGATATCGCGATGGATGATGCCCTGACGATAGGCCGCATCCAGCGCCATGGCGCATTTGAAAATGATGCCGATGACCCGGTGCATGGGCAACAGCTTGTCGATCCGGCAATTTTCTTCAAGCGTGAAACCGTTAACGTATTCCATCGCCAGGTAGGCGAAATCGTCTTCAACGACGGCTTCGTACACCTGCACAATATTGGGATGATTGAGGCGCTTGGAAACCATGCCCTCGTTCTGGAACAGCTTGCGCATGCGACGCGACATGGCCGCACAATCCTGCCCGAAGCTGATCACCTTGACGGCGACCTGGCGATCGGTATCCGGGTCATCACAGAGGTATACCGTGGCAGTCGCACCCTTGCCCAGCTCACGAACCACTCGGTATTTGCCGATTTTTTCCATTCACGATGCGCTAAAAAAACTCATGGAATTATCGTAGCACGCGAGCAACTCGCCGGCAGCAATTTTGCCGTGCAAAAAAATGTCGGCGTGGCTCTTGAAAATACCGCCATGGCCCCCAGATAGGTTTGCAGATTTTTGGGAGAACCACGCATGACGAACACCGAAAGCAATCAGGAACCCATCCTGGGTAACGAACCGCTCGCTGAGACCACCGTTGAAACGGCGGCCGCACCAAGCGTCGAGGTACACACGGATACCCTGCCGAGCGTCGAGGAACAATTCCGCACCCTTGAGCTGAAGGCAGCCGAACACTACGACGCCTGGCTGCGCGCCAAGGCCGAAGGCGAAAACATTCGTCGTCGCGCTCAGGAAGACATTTCCAAGGCCCACAAATTTGCCGTCGAACGCTTTGCCGGCGAATTGCTGGCCGTCAAGGACAGCCTTGAAGCCGCTCTGGCCGTGCCGGAGCAGACCGTAGAAAGCTTCAAGTCCGGCGTCGAACTGACCCTGAAGCAACTGAACGCCGCCTTCGAAAAGAATGCGCTGAACGAAGTCAGCCCGGCGGGCGAGAAGTTCGATCCGCACAAGCATCAGGCGATTGGCATGGTCGATTCGGAGCAGGAAGCGAACACCGTCGTCACCGTGCTGCAAAAGGGCTACATGATCGCCGACCGCGTGCTGCGTCCGGCGCTGGTCATGGTCGCCAAGGGCAAATAAACACATTCCAATTTTGGGCGTTTTTTCCGGTTGACCGCAGGAATTCAGAACCCGGCGGCTTGAAATCAGGACGGAAGCCCCCAACTCACGAACATCAGCAATTCACTTTATTAAGGAACGAATCATGGGCAAGATCATTGGTATTGACCTCGGCACGACAAACTCTTGCGTGGCCATCATGGAAGGCGGCCAGCCGAAGGTTATCGAAAACGCAGAAGGCGCACGCACCACCCCGTCCATCATCGGCTACACCGAAGACGGCGAAATCCTCTGTGGCGCCCCGGCCAAGCGCCAGGCCGTGACCAACCCGAAGAACACGCTGTATGCGGTCAAGCGCCTGATCGGCCGCCGCTTCGAAGAGAAGGAAGTGCAGAAGGACATCGCCCTGATGCCCTTCAAGATCGTCAAGGCCGACAACGGCGACGCCTGGGTTGAAGCGCGCGACAAGAAAATCGCCCCGCCGCAGGTGTCTGCTGAAGTGCTGCGCAAGATGAAGAAGACTGCCGAAGACTACCTCGGCGAGGAAGTCACCGAAGCCGTCATCACGGTGCCGGCCTACTTCAACGACAGCCAGCGCCAAGCCACCAAGGACGCCGGCCGCATCGCCGGTCTGGAAGTCAAGCGCATCATCAACGAGCCGACCGCTGCTGCCCTCGCCTTCGGCATGGACAAGACCAGCAAGAGCGACCGCAAGATTGCCGTGTATGACCTCGGTGGCGGCACGTTCGACATCTCGATCATCGAAATCGCCAATGTCGACGGCGAAACGCAGTTTGAAGTGCTGGCCACCAATGGCGACACCTTCCTCGGCGGCGAAGACTTCGACCAGCGCCTGATCGACTACATCATCGACGAATTCAAGAAAGAATCCGGCGTCAACCTGAAGGCCGACGTCCTGGCCCTGCAGCGCCTGAAAGAAGCCGCTGAAAAAGCCAAGATCGAGCTGTCTTCCAGCCAGCAGACCGAAATCAACCTGCCTTACATCACCGCCGATGCCTCTGGTCCGAAGCACCTGGCGCTCAAAGTCACCCGCGCCAAGTTCGAATCGCTGGTCGATGAACTGGTCGAGCGTACCGTTGCCCCTTGCGTCATGGCGTTGAAGGATGCTGGCTGCAAGATCAGCGACATTGACGACATCATCCTGGTCGGCGGCCAATCCCGCATGCCCAAGGTGCAGGAGAAGGTCAAGGAAATCTTCGGCAAGGAACCGCGCAAGGACGTGAACCCGGACGAAGCCGTTGCCGTCGGCGCCGCCATCCAGGGCGGCGTGCTGCAAGGCGAAGTCAAGGACGTGCTGCTCCTCGACGTCACCCCGCTCTCCCTCGGTATCGAAACCCTGGGCGGCATCATGACCAAGCTGATCCAGAAGAACACGACGATCCCGACCAAGGCTTCGCAAGTCTTCTCGACCGCCGATGACAGCCAGTCCGCCGTGACCATCCACGTGCTGCAGGGCGAGCGCGAAGTGGCTTCCGGCAACAAGAGCCTTGGCCAGTTCAACCTGGAAGGCATTCCGCCGGCTCCGCGTGGCACGCCGCAGATCGAAGTCACCTTCGACATCGACGCCAACGGCATCATGCACGTCACCGCCAAGGACAAGGCCACCGGCAAGGAAAACAAGATCACCATCAAGGCCAACTCCGGTTTGAGCGAGGCTGAAATCCAGGCCATGGTCAAGGACGCCGAACTGCACGCCGAAGACGACAAGAAGGCGCACGAACTGGCCGATGCCCGCAACCAGGCCGACGGCATGGTGCACATGGTCAAGAAGTCGCTGACCGAGTATGGTGACAAGCTCGACGCTGGCGAAAAGGCCGCAATCGAAGCCGCCATCAAGGATGTCGAGGACGTGCTGCGCGACGGCGACAAGGAAACCATCACTGCCAAGACCGAAGCCCTGTCGGTTGCCGCCCAGAAGCTGGGTGAAAAGATGTACGCCCAGCAACAGGCCGAAGGCGCTGCCGCCGGTGCCGGACAACAGGCTGATGCCGGTGAGAAGACCGTTGAAGGCGATGTCGTCGATGCCGAATTCACCGAAGTGAACAAGGACAAGAAGTAATTCCAGGCCCCATAGCCCGGCGCCGAGCCTTCCGGGACCTCCGGCGGCGCTCGGCGCCTTTGTCACTTGATGGGTAGAAACAATGTCAAAACGCGATTTTTACGAGATTCTCGGCGTCAACCGCGACGCTTCCGACGACGAGATCAAAAAGGCCTACCGCAAGATGGCCATGAAGCATCACCCTGACCGCAATCCGGACAATCCGGCGGCCGAGGAGAAGTTCAAGGAAGCCAAGGAAGCCTACGAGATCCTGTCGGATAGCCAGAAGCGCGCCGCCTACGATCAATACGGCCACGCCGGTATCGAGCAGCAGGCCGGTATGGGTGGCGGCGGTGGCGGCGGATTTGCCGACGCCTTTGGCGGCATCTTCGACGAAATCTTCGGCGGACGTGGCGGTGGTGGCGGTGGTCGTTCCAACATCTACCGTGGCGCTGACCTGCGCTACAACTTGGAAATCACGCTGGAACAGGCTGCCCACGGCACGGAAACGAAGATCCGCATTCCGACCATGGAAGTCTGCGAGCCTTGTCATGGCAGCGGCGCCAAGCCGGGCACCCAGCCCAAGACCTGCCCGA
>WBZU01002834.1_pt1 | contig 11698 bp, 8 predicted proteins | sample 5204311 | NCBI WGS metagenome assembly WBZU01 (sample SAMN12344359, study PRJNA552823) | activated sludge metagenome | biome: Activated sludge suspended growth; feature: Nitrification reactor; material: Wastewater; isolation source: activated sludge from nitrification reactor of wastewater treatment... | reverse complement strand
ACGATCCCAGCCCGAACGCCGGAGGTTCACTCGCCCGTGGGCGACAGCTTCACCCACCTGCACGTCCACACCGAGTACTCGATGCTCGACGGCGCGGCGCGGCTGGAAGAGCTGGTGGCCAAGGCCGTCTCCGACGGGCAGCCGGCCCTCGGGATCACCGACCACGGCAACATGTACGGGGTCCTCGAGTTCTTCCAGGAGTGCAACAAGCAGGGAATCAAGCCCGTGCTCGGCACCGAGGCCTACATGGCCTACGACACCCGCCGGGAGCGTCCGGCGCGCCGCGGCCGGGTGGACGACTCCGGTGGGGACACCGAGGGCGGCAGGAAGCTCTACTACCACCTCACCCTGCTGGCCGAGACCAACGCCGGCTACCGCAACCTGATCCAGCTGGCCAGCCTGGCCTTCATGGAGGGCTACTACTACAAGCCGCGCATGGACTGGGAGTTGCTCGAGCAGTACCACGACGGGTTGATCGCCACCACCGGCTGCCTGGGCGGCCACGTCCTGCAGTCGCTGCTGATCGGCGACCACAAGGGGGCCCTGGCCAAGGCCGCCCGGCTGCAGGACATCTTCGGGCGGGACAACCTGTTCGTCGAACTGCAGGACCATGGTCTGGCCTCGCAACGCCAGACCAACCCGCAACTGCTGGACATCGCCAAGCGCATCGGCGCGCCGATCCTGGCCACCAACGACTCGCACTACGTGCAGCGCCACGACCACGAGAGCCACGACGCCCTGCTGTGCGTGCAGACCGGGGCCCTGCTGTCGGACGCCAACCGGTTCAAGTTCGAAGGCGAGGAGCACTACCTCAAGTCGGCGGCGGAGATGCGCTACCTGTTCCGTGAGCTGCCCGAGGCGTGTGACAACTCGTTGTGGATCGCCGAGCGGGCCGACGTCCAGATCGAGTTCGGCAAGCCGCAACTGCCCAACTTCCCGCTGCCCGACGGCTTCGTCGGCGACGACGCCGACTACCTCGAACACCTCACCTGGCTGGGCGCCCACCGCCGCTGGGGTGAGCACCTCAGCGAGCCGGTCAAGGAGCGCCTGCGCTACGAGCTCAACGTGATCACGTCGATGGGCTTCGCCTCCTACTTCCTGATCGTCTGGGACCTCATCAAGCACGCCAGGGACAACGGCTGCCGGGTGGGTCCGGGGCGTGGCTCGGCCGCCGGCTGCGCGGTGGCCTACACGCTGTGGATCACCGACCTCGATCCGATCAAGTACGACCTGCTGTTCGAACGGTTCCTGAACCCCAGCCGGATCTCGATGCCCGACATCGACATGGACTTCGACTCCCGCTACCGGGACGAGATGATCCGCTACGCGGCCGAGAAGTACGGCCGTGACCACGTGGCCCAGATCATCACCTTCGGCACCATCAAGGCGCGCAACGCCGTGCGCGACGCGGCCAGGGTGCTGGGCCTGCCGTACGCGGTGGGCGACAAGATCGCCAAGGCGATGCCGCCCCTGGTGATGGGCCGTGACACACCGCTGCGCTACTGCCTGGAGGAGAACCCGAAGTACGCCGATGGGTACGTGGCCGCCGCCGAGCTGCGCGCCATGTACGCCGCCGACCCCGATGTCAAGCGGGTCGTCGACGTGGCCCGCGGCCTGGAGGGCCTGAAGCGCAGCGACGGCATCCACGCCGCCGCGGTGGTGATCACCAAGGACCCGTTGACCACGTACCTGCCCATCCAGCGCAAGCCGGAGGCCGGCTCGAACCCGCAGGACGCTCCCGTGGTCACCCAGTTCGAGATGCACGGTGTCGAGGACCTCGGCCTGCTGAAGATGGACTTCCTCGGCCTGCGCAACCTCGACGTCATCGCCGACACGGTGGAGATGGTGCGAGCCGCAAAGGATCCCGAGCTGGACATCGACGCCGTCCCGCTCGACGACCCGGAGGTCTTCGCCCTGATGGCCAGGGGCGAGACGATGGGCGTGTTCCAGCTGGAGTCGCCGCCGATGCGGGCGCTGATGCGTTCGCTGGCGCCCACCAGCTTCGACGACGTCGCCGCCCTGGTGGCCCTGTATCGCCCGGGTCCGATGGCGGCGAACATGCACAACGACTACGCCGACTACAAGAACCACCGCAAGGACCGCGTCGAACTGCACCCCGAGCTCAGCGAACTGCTGGCCGACACCTACTCGCTGATGATCTACCAGGAGTCGATGATGCGTGTCGCCCAGAAGTTCGCCGGCTACTCGCTGGCCGACGCCGACAACCTGCGCAAGGCCTGCGGCAAGAAGAACCGCGAGCTGATCGCCGCCGAACGGGCCAAGTTCATCGCCGGCACCGAGGCGACCGGCTACGGCGCCGATCTGGGCAACCGGCTGTTCGACATCATCGAGCCCTTCGCCGACTACGCGTTCAACAAGAGCCACGCCTTCGGCTACGGGTTGATCGCCTACCAGACGGCGTACCTCAAGGCCCACTTCCCGGTGGAGTACTTCGCCTGCCTGCTCACCAGCGTCAAGAGCAACCTGGACAAGGCCGCGGTCTATCTGGCGGACGCCAGGGCACTGGGTGTCAAGGTGCTGACGCCCGACATCAACCGCTCGGTCACCAACTTCGCCACCCTGGCCGCCGGCGAGATCCCGCCCGACCTGGCACTACCCGCAGGCAGCCCGGGCGTCATCACCTTCGGGCTGTCGGCGGTGCGCAACGTGGGCGAGGCCCTGGTGGACCTGCTGCTCGAGGAGCGCAACGCCAACGGCCCGTACGACTCGTTCCATCACTTCGTCGAGCGCGCCCCGGAAGCGGTGCTGAACAAGCGCACCGTCGAGTCGCTGATCAAGGCCGGGGCCTTCGACAGCCTCGGCCACCCGCGCCGCGGCCTGCTCGTGGTGTTCGAGCAGATCATCGACGCCACCCTGGTGCGCCGCCGGGAGCGTGACCAGGGTGTGATGAGCCTGTTCGGCGACCTGGGGGACAGCGGTTCGGCCTTCGACGAGCGGGTCTCGATCCCGCCAAGCGAGTTCGACAAGGGAGACCGGTTGCGCTTCGAGAAGGAGATGCTGGGCCTGTACGTCTCCGACCACCCGCTGATGGGGGTGGAGGCTGCGCTGCGCCGCCGGGTGGACTGCTCGATCCTCAACGCCGTGGAGCGTGACGACGGGGCGATGATGACCTTGGGCGGGGTGATCACCGGGCTGGCCCGCAAGGTGACCAAACGCGGTGACCACATGGCCACGTTCGTGCTGGAGGACCTGGAGTCCGGGATCGAGGTCACCGTGTTCCCGCGCACCCTGGTGGAGCACGGCCACAAGCTCACCGACGACGCCATCGTCACCGTCCGTGGTCGCCTGGACCGGCGGGACGAGTCACGCGTCGGGTTCATGGCCCAGGACGTGACGGTGCTGGAGGGTCTGGCCAGCGGTACGGCGCCGCCGGTCCGGCTGCGCATCCCGGCCAACGTGTTGAACGAGCTGAAGGTGCACCAGTTGCGCCGGGTCCTGCGTGACCACCCGGGTGATTCACCGGTGTTCGTGCACATCGGCCAGGGCAAGGTCCTGCGCCTGGCGGACGACTTCTGCGTCGACCTCGACCGGGTGGTGGGGGAGCTGCGCATGGTGCTCGGCCATGACGCGGTCGAGCTGTAGGCCTACGAGCCGGTCCGCGCCCACAGCCTGGTGAGATCGTCGGTGGTGAGGCCGGGCAGACCCAGCCCGAAGACACCGCGGGCGATGTCGACCCACTCGTCCTGAGCGGTGATGCGCCGCAGCTTGCGGCCCGACGCGCTGAGGGTGATCAGCGAGCGGCCCATCATCATCGACACCCCATCAGTGGTGCGCCGGATGGCCGAGAGGACGCGCACGAAGTCCGATGCCGGGTCCGTGGTGTCGATGCGGTACACCTCGGCCCAGTCCTCGAGCTGCGACGCGGCGGGAGCGAGGCGCGCCGATCGCACGGCCAGCATGCTCGGGTCGTGGAGGAACCGCCAGCCCTCGTCCGGCCCACTCGGCGCCTCCATGGCAAAGGTGAAGGGCGGCTGCGGGTAGCTGCCTTCGGCGAGCGGCAGGGGATGCAGCGGTCCGTTGCCCAGCCCGACGTCGGCGTACCACTGGCTGTCCTCCACGGTGACCACGAGGGCGATGTGCGCGTCGGGGCGGCCGGCGGGTGCGCGCTCGAAGGCCCGCTGCACCATTGCCTGGCGTAGCTCCACCTGGAACCCGAGGCGGGCGAGCAGCCAGGCGAATCCACCGTTGAGTTGAAGGCAGCCACCGCCCTCACCGGTGACCAGTGCGGTGGCCATGGACACCGCGTCCAACCGGGGCAGTCGCCCTCGGGCGATCCACACCGTGTCGTGGGCGTAGCGCTGGGCGTGCGCGGCATGCAACGCGGTCAGCAGCCGACCCGACGGTTCGTCACGCTCGACGCCGAGTTGGTCGAGATACCTGCCGAGGAGGCGGGTGGGCTCATCCACGGGGCATCGATCCGAGCACGCCCAGCGACGCGGCAACGAGCAACACCATCGACTCTGCCTCACTGCACCGTCCGGCCGTAGCACAGGCCCGGCCCCTGGCCAGCACCGCGGGAACATCGAGGATCTCGGCCGGGCACAGCGCGACGGCGTCGAGCAGCGCCGACCAGGTTCCCGGATCGGTCAGCCACAGGCCGCAGTCCACCCGGAACGCCGCCTTGTCGAAGTTGAGCGCGCCGAGACCGGGGTGATCGGCGGCGAGATCGGTGACCGCGCCGCGCAGCAGGGTCTTGCCCTGGGCGGCGGTGACGTGCCGATCGGCGGCCCGGCTCATCGCCCAGGCGCTGACGTCGTTGGAGAGAAACGGTGGGCGCTGCTCGACGGCCTCGTCCATCCAGGCGTGGTCGCCCTGGACCGTCAACAGGTAGCCGGGCAGCAACCGTTCCAGGTCGTGCCGGCGGCGGTCGTCGAGCACACCCGTAGCGGCCGTCCGGGCGGCGTCGGCATCCTGCGCCACACGGACCGCTTCGGCCAGTGCCGGCGAGAGCATGGCCGACAACGGGTTGACGATCTGCGAGCGATGAAGCCCCGGGGTGCGACGCAGGCTGATCAGGTTGCGCCAGTAGGCCTGATCCCAGGTGGGACCGCGCCCGGCGGCGAACTCCGGCGAGCCAAAGATTGACCAGTCCAGCGAGTCCGGCGGGCCGAACTGTCCCTGGCGGGCGGCCAGAATCCGGTAGGAGTCGTAGCCGCAGAACAGTTCGTCGGCGCCCTCCCCGCACAGCACCGACGTGAAGCCGTGGCCGCGCACGAACTGCGCCAGGGCCGTCATCCCCACCGGACCCAGGCGGGCGAGCGGGATGCGTCGTGTCCGGACGAACTCGACGAAGTGATCGAAGACCGGGCCGGGGCGGAGCTCGAGCACCTCGTGATGCAGGCCGAGCACCCGAGCGACGTCGGCCTGGCGCTCACCGACGACTGACTCGCCGGCCACCACCAGCCCGAAGCTCCGATCGATGCCCACCTCGACGCCCAGCGCGGCGACGGTCGTCGAGTCGATGCCGCCGCTCACCGATACCGCGATCCGGCCGGTGGTCCTGGCGCGTGAGCGCACTGCGCCGCGTAGCACGTCGGCGAGGGGCGCATCGTCGGTGGACGCCTCGCCGCGCACCTCGGCGAAGCGCACGGTGGCGCCGCGGCCGCCGCGGGTGATCCGCAGGCACGTTCCCGGCCGCAGTTGGTCGATCCGCGCCCACGGCGAACTCGGGGGCGGCACGGCCCACTCGCACAGCACGGCCGCCAACCGCTGCGGATCCCACCCGCTGGCGGCGCCGGGCACCAGCGCCTCGAGGGCCTCGATCCCTGACGCTGCGGCGACCCCGCAACCGGCTTCGGTGACGTACAGGGGGCAGATCCCGAAGCGGTCGCGAAACGCCCACGCCGTCTGGTTCCGGGTGTCCATCACCACCCCGGCGAACTGCCCGTCGATCTCGGCGAGGAAGGACGGTCCGTACCGTTGCAGACCCCTGGCGAGCACCTCGACCTCGGAGGCGCCCGGGCGCCCGACGCGGCGCTGGAGCATCTCCAGGTTGAACAGCTCGCCGTTGAAGGCGGCGACCCAACCGTCGGCGCCCACAAACGGTTGGGCCGGATCACCCTCGTCCCACAGCGCCAACCGGGTCGACCAGACCGCGGCGTGGGAGTCCTGCCACGTACCGAACGAGTCAGGGCCGCGGCGATCCAGCGCCCGGCGCAGCAGCCGATCGTCGATGGTCCAGCGCTCGAGCGTGTCGCGCGCTGAGGCGAAGGCGATCCCGCACAACTGCGGTTACAACCGGTCGAACAGGGCGTGGATCGTGGGCAGGCTGCGGAAGTCGTCAGCCGTTGCCTCGCCCAGTGCCGCTTCGTTGCCCGTTGCCTCGACCAGCACTTCCAGAATGGCGATCACCGACAGCGAGTCCACCATGCCGGCGTCGGCAAGATCGACCGCGGCGCGCACCTCGTTCGACGGCCAGGCGTAGAACACCTGGTCGAGGAGCGCTGCTTCGACTGCCGGCCAGGTCGTGGGTGCCAGGTCGTCGTTCATGAATCCATCCGGTTCGAGGGGTCTGCGGGGCGGTAGCGCACGCTGCGGTGCATGTTGTAGCGCACGGTGCCGGTGTAGGCGCTGCGTAGCTGGCGAAGTGCGCTTGGGGTCCAGCCAGGATAGTGGGAGGCGATCTCCTCCGCCGACGCCGTGTTGGCCACCAAGTCTCGAATCGCGTCGGGCGCCAACGAGTAGTAGTAGTCGTGCTGGGACTGCTTGAGGGCGAAGGTGTCGGTGGTCGGCTCGCGGTCCACCAGCTCCTGGGGAACACCGATCTCCCTGGCCAGCGCGTACACCTCGGGTTTGGTGAGGTCGGCGATGGCGCACACGTCGGCGGCGTCGTCGCCGTACTTGACCACGAATCCCGTGTCCAACTCGTCGCCGTTGCTGGCGCCGACGACGGCGTAGCCGCGGGCTTCCGCTTCGGCATAGGCGCAGGTCATCCGGGTTCGCTGCTTGCGGTTCTGGTAGGCGATCACCCGCCGCAGGTCGGCGGCGCGCACCCGGGCGTGCTGGGTGGCCTCCTCGTGACGCCGACCGACCGACAGCTCATAGACCGGCGTTCCAAGCCGGCGGGTGGCGTCGTGGGACATGGTCACGGAGTACGCGTCCCGGATCGGGTCGAACTCGGGGAAGTACCCGGCGACGATCGCGTGGATCTCCCCGGCGGGTTGCTGGGCCTCGATCGACGCGGCGATCGAGTGCTCCGTCAGTTCGACCTGTGCCGCCCGGGCGACCAGCTCGGCGTAGCGGGTGGTCGTCGGGTCGGTGGCCGAATCGGGCAGGAAGAGGGCGATCGTGTTGTCGGGCCCGAGCGCCTGCGCCGTGAGCATCAGGGTCACGGCCGAGTCGATCCCCCCCGACGTCTGCACGACCCCGCCTCGGCGAAGGAGTTGGTGGCGCACCACATCGGTGAGCCAAGCAAGGCGGGCTTCGAGTGAACCGCTGGTCATTTTCCGGCCTCTCCGACGTCGATGTGGTCGACGACTCTGATGTCCATCAGGGCGACGAGTGATCGCCACTGCTCGTGCAACGCCCGACGCACCTCGACGGCCGAGATCTGGCGATCCGGTGCGGGCACGATCTGTACCACGGGACGTGTCTCACCGGTGGCCGCCGAGCGCTCGGTGGACACCTTGACGGAGACGACGGGAAAGCGCTGCTGGATCCCCTGGGCGATCAGTTGCAGGTCCACCTTCGTCCCGGCGACGTTGGCGAAGTGGTCGAGGCGCCCGTCGTGGACGTACTCCGCGGACTGCCCCGTTGGCGGCTCGCGGTGGGCCGAGTCGCCGGTGGGCACGAATTCCCCGGGCGCAGGGCCTGGCTGGACGCGTTCGTACGGCGGGGCGATGACGTGGTCCATGGCGAACACGGTGCGCGCCAGAAGCGGGAAGCGGCCTTCGTCGTTGGCCGGGCCGAGGTCGAACTCGACGCCCTCGATCGGCCGCCCGATGCGACCTTCGGTGAAGTCGGTGATCGGGCCCCGCCACAACGCCAGGCGCGGGCCGAGTTCGGCCTGGCCGAACATGTTGACGAGTTCGAGGTCGGGGAAGCGCTGGGCGAGGTGGTGGGCAGCACCCGCGGACAGGCGGCCACCGGCGATGCGCAGCGAGCGCAGCCGGTCGGGGGCCAGGTCGCCCGCCAGCAGCATCGACGCCTGGTGGGGGAGGAGGTAGAGCGACAGCGGGCCGGCGAGGCCGGCAAGGGCGCTGGAGAGTTCGGCGGGCGATGCGGCGGCGACGAACCGGACGGGGATCGCTGATCGCCAGTGGCTGTGGACGATGCTGAGCCCATAGGCGAAGTGCGGCGGGGTGCAGGCGACGTGCGCCGTGTCGGCGCTCAACCCGATGGCGGCGACGATGGCGTCGGCGTGGGCGACGACACGCTCGCGGGAGTAGATCACGCACTTCGGGTGGTTGGTGCTTCCCGACGTGTGGAACCCGATGGCAGCGCCGCCGGCGTTGCCCGTCCCGGTGACGGTCGTTCCCGGGTCGTGCAGGTTGGTCACCAGGACGGGTCCGGCCACCAGCGTGCGGAAGTGCTCGATCACCAGTTCGCGGCCCGGATAGGGGGCGCGAGGGACGACGAGCATCGACGCCCCGTCCTCGAGCGCGGCGAGGTACTGGTCGATCGCGCCCGGCGCACCCCTCACCACCATCGGCTCACCCACTCGGGCGATCCTACGACCATTGACGGTCGGTCGGGAGGCTCAGAAGCCTTCCGATTTCCCCGATCTGCTGGCAGAATAGGTAGCTCAGTACCGAGCGAGTGAGAGGGAGCGACAGGAATGCCCATCCAGGTGGACACCAGGGACTGTGCAGCTCTGACCGATACCGACCTCGACGAAATGGCCTCGATGGGGGGGTCGTTCGACATCGGCGTGCTCTCCAAGGCCAAAGAGGACTGGGTGCTGTGCACCACGGCCCGGTCCGAGGGCAGGCTCTACGGGTTCATGTTCGCCACCCTCGAACGCATCGGCGGCACCCCATGCGTGCTGATCGGCCTGATCAGCGTGAAGCGCACCTCCAAGCGTGACCAGGCCCTCAAGGGGCTGATGGGCGAGGCCTACCACCGGGCGCTGATGGCCTTCCCGGACGAGGACGTCGTCGTCGGCTCACGGTTCGTTCGCCCGGACGCCCTCGAGGCGGTCAAGTTCTTGGAGGAGCAGATTCCCCGGCCAGGTCACCGCGCCGTCGGCGAGGAGCGGGCCTGGGGCCGGCGCCTGGCCAAGCGATTTGCCGTGGACAGCCAGTACGACGAGCAGACCTTCGTAGTCAAGGCCAACGGCCAGGCGGGGTTCATCGACCACGAGTCGCTGAGGGCCGACCGCATCCCCGCCGACGTCTCCGGCCTGTTCGCCGGGGTCAACGCCGCCAAGGGCGGATCGCTGATCCTGCACGGCTGGGTGATGACCGAGAACCTCGTCAAGCTGGGCGCCCGCTGAGGCCGGACACCTCCGACGCCGTCGCCGCCACGATCCGCCGGCGGCGGATGACCCGCACCTTCGACCCCCGCCCGCTCGCCGCCGGGCTGCTCGACTCGCTGCTGGCCACCTCGTTGCGCGCTCCCAGCGCCGGGTTCAGCCAGGGCACCCACCTCGTGGTGCTGGAGGGCGACTCGCTCGCCGCGTGGTGGCGGGACACGGTGGATCCCGAATGGGTCGAGCGCGTCGGGGCAGGCGTGGGCCGGGCGGCCGCCCTGGTGATCGTGCTGGCCGATGCCGGCGCCTACGTGGAGCGCTACAACCAGCCCGACAAGCTGGCTGCCGGACTGGTGGACGAGGCCTCGTGGCCCGTCCCGTTCTGGCTGACCGACGCGGCGATGGTGGTTCAGAACCTGCTGCTCCTGGTGGAAGCCAACGGGCTGGGCGCGCTCTACTACGGCCTGTTCGGCGACGAGGCCTCGTTGCCAGCGCTCGGGGTCCCCGACACCATGCGCCCACTCGGCGTGGTGGCCATCGGCCACCGGGCCGGCGAGGACGTCCCCAGCGGTTCACCGAACCGGCGACCCCGCCGCCCGGACGGTGAGCTGATCCATCGCGGTCACTGGTGAGCCCGGCGGGCTGGGCCCGCGCTCAGTTCGTCGCCGTTGGGGCTCGTCAATACGATGGCCGCATGTCCCAGCAGATCCCCCTCGTCGAGTACTTGCGCCTCGGCGATCATCCGCACCTCGTGGCCAACGAGTGCACCTCGTGCGGGGCGCGGTTCTTCGACCGCCGCAACGCCTGCGCCAAGTGCTCGGGTACCGAGTTCCGTGACGCGCCCGTGGCCACCGAGGGCACGTTGCGCTCGTTCTCCATCGTCAGCTTCGCCGCCCCGGGGATCCCGGTCCCGTTCGTGGCCGGCATCGTCGACGCCGCGGGCACCAGCGTGCGGACCAACATCGTCAACGTCGACCCGACGCCCGAGCACGTCACGATGGGCATGAAGGTCCGCCTGGCCACGTACTCGCTGGGTGTCGACGACCACGGCACCGAGGCCATCGGCTTCGGCTACGAGCCGGCGAACTGACCGGGAAACGGAGACAGCGATGAGCGAAGCGGTGTGGATCCTCGGGATCAACATGACGAAGTTCGGCAAGCACGCCGACAAGGACGTGGTGGACCTGGCCGCCGAGGCCACGATGGCCGCGCTGGCCGACGGTGGCGTGTCCATGCGGGACATCGGCATGATCGCCGCCGGCAACCTGATGGGCGCTGCTGCCGGGATCGGCCAGCAGTTGCAGAAGCAGGTCGGCCAGACGGGCATCCCGGTGTACAACGTGTCCAACGCCTGCGCCACCGGGGCCACCGCGCTGCGGACCGCGGTGATGGCCATCAAGGCCGGCGAGGTCGACATGGGTCTGGCCGTGGGCGTGGAGAAGCTGGCCGGGGCCGGGCTGCTGGCGGGTGGCTCGGCCAAGGCCGATGGCAACGAGTGGACCCCGCGGGGCCGCTACGGCGCCGTGGCCGGGGTGGACGGACGCATCGGCACCGACACCATGCCCGGCACCTTCGCCCAGGTGGGCATGGAGTACCTGCACCGTTACGGCAAGGACGACGGGGCCACGTTCGAGTTGTTCGCGTCGATCAGCGAGAAGAACCACTCGCACAGCACGCTGAACCCGCTGGCCGCCTACACCAAGGCGATGAGCCTGGAGCAGATCATGGGCGACATCATGATCGCCTACCCGAACACCCGGCCGATGTGCAGCGCCAACTGCGACGGCGCTGCCGCGGCGGTGCTGGTGTCGGACTCCAAGCTGAAGACGCTGTCGGCCGACCAGCAGCGCCGGGCGGTGAAGGTGGCCGCCTCGGTGCTGACCACCGATCCGTGGGAGGAGGCCTGCCAGGTGCTGCCCGACGTCAACACCCTGACACGTAACGCGGCCAGGATCGCCTACGAGGCTGCCGGCATTGGCCCCGAGGACCTCGACCTGGTCGAGCTGCACGACTGCTTCGCCACGGCCGAGCTGGTGCACTACGACAACCTGATGCTGTGCGAGGAGGGCGGCGCGGTGGAGTTCTTCCGCAGCGGCGCCACCTGGCGTGACGGCGCCACGCCGGTGAACGTGTCCGGTGGCCTGCAGTCCAAGGGCCACCCGATCGCCGCTACCGGCATCGCCAACGTCTGGGAGGTGTGCCATCACCTCCGTGGTGAGGCCGGCCCCCGCCAGATCGAGGGCGCCAAGGTGGGCCTGGCCCACGTCA
>WBZU01002832.1_pt1 | contig 11702 bp, 7 predicted proteins | sample 5204311 | NCBI WGS metagenome assembly WBZU01 (sample SAMN12344359, study PRJNA552823) | activated sludge metagenome | biome: Activated sludge suspended growth; feature: Nitrification reactor; material: Wastewater; isolation source: activated sludge from nitrification reactor of wastewater treatment... | reverse complement strand
GGTGCATGGGCCCCTTCAGGATCGGCGGGTCGGCGGCGCCGCGTCAAGGCGCTGGCCCGCGCCCGCGGCGCGATCCGGCCCGACCGCCGGTGGCGCGATCACCCGAGCGCGAACACGACGAGCGCGACGAGGGCGCCGAGCGCGACGACGGCCGCGGCGATGATGAACGGGCGCGCCGGATCGGCGACGGGCGGCGGACGCCCGCGGGCGGGGGCCGGCCTCGCCGGCGCCGTGCTGGCGGCAGGGGCAGGTTGAGCGCCCGTCGCCTGGCGGTTGGCGAGCGAGCGCGGGATCGGCTTGAAGGCGCCCGACGGCGGGACGTTGCGCCCGACCGGGGCGGGGCCGATGGCGGGGCCGGTCTTGGACCTGTCCGGGAGGCCAGGTTGACCGGACGGGGCGGGGCCGATGGCGGGGCCGGTCTTGGACCTGTCCGGGAGGCCAGGTGATGCGCCGTCGGCCGAGCGGGCGCCGGCGACAGGCTGGGCGCCGTCGAGCGTGGCGGGCCTGGCCGACGCCCCGGAGCGGCCCACGGCCGGAAATACGCCGGATGGGGGGCGCTCGGCCGGCTGGACGGCGCCGCCGGGTTGGACGAGCGAGGGCGGCCGCCCGGGGCCAGCGGACGGGTGCGGCGCCGCGGCGGGGGCGGGGGGGCGGACGGCGCCGCCGGGCTGGACGAGCGACGGCGGGCGCTCGGCGCCGCCCGGTCTGGCGGAAGAGACAGGTGGATGGGCGCCGGTCGACCTGGCCGGAGAGACAGACGGATGAGCGCCGGTCGACCTGGCGGGAGAGACAGACGGATGGGCGCCGGTCGACCTGGCCGCGGGGCCAGGTGCGGGCTCGCGGGCGGCGTCGACGAGGGCGCGCGGTGCGGCGCCGGAGCGCCGCATGGTGGTCGCGCCGGCCGGGGCGCCGGCCTGCGGCTCGGGCGGCGGCTCGCGCAGGAGCTTGCCGGGGCGCTCGAACGGCTTCAGCGCGTCGGCGAGGGCCTGCGCCGACGGCCAACGCTGCTCGACGGACTTGTGGAGGCAGCGGGCCACGATCTCGGACAGGCCCGCCGGGACGGCGGCGGCGCGGGCGTGCAAGGGCGGCGGGTCGTGGGCGCGGACGGCGGCGAGCGAGTCGGCGATGGTGTCGCGCGCGAACGGCTGCACGCCGGTGATCGCCTCGTACAGAATCGTGCCGATCGACCACAGGTCCGCGCGGGCGTCGACGGCCTCGGCGCCGCGGATCTGCTCGGGCGCCATGTAGTTCGGCGAGCCCATGGTGGTCCCGGCGCCGGTGCGCAGCGAGTCGTTGAACTTCGAGATCCCGAAGTCCATGAGCTTGACGAGCCACTGGTCGCGGATCGCCCGGCACAGGTAGATGTTCTCGGGCTTGAGGTCGCGGTGGACGATGCCGGCCCGGTGGGCGGCGTCGAGGCCGTCCAGGGCCTGGCGGACGATCCACACCGCGAGGCCGGGGTCGAGCTTCGTGTAGGCGTGGATCAGTTCGCTCAGCGAGCAGCCCGAGAGCAGCTCCATGACGATGTAGGGGCCGATCGCGCTGCGGCCGAAGTCGAGGACGTCGCAGATGTGCGGGCTGCCGATCCGCCCGGCGGCGGTCGCCTCGTTGCGGAACCGGGCCAGCAGGTCGGCGTCCTCGGCGTAGCTGGCGTGCATCAGCTTGATCGCGACCGGCTTTTGCACGAGCTCGTTGGTCGCCTGCCACACGGACGCCATGCCGCCGTGACCGAGCCGCTTCTCGAGCCGGAACTTGCCGTCGAGCAGGCGCCGCTCGAGCGGGAGCTGCGAGCCGTCGTGCGGGCAGACCAGGACCTCGTCCGGTGAGGCCCGCCCGCACGTCCGACACGGAGCGGGTTGGGGCGGCGGGGCTGCCATCGGCGCGCCACTATACCACCGCCACCGGGCCCACCGGGCTCCAGGGCGACGGCCCGCGCGAGGTCTCTTGGGCGCGCCCGTACGCGCGCGCGGACGGCTGCCGCGGACACCTGCTCGCGGAGTCCGGACGAAGGCACGCGCCGCGCCCCGGATCCCCGGGCTCGCGGCGCCGATTCGTCGCGCGTGCAGACGCCGGCCGCGGGGCCGCGAGGCGGATCCGACAGGTCCCAAAGGCCAGCGCGCGCGCGCGCCCAGGGCCGCGGTCAGCCGCCTTCGTAGCGCTGCTGGCGGAGGCGGAACGCCTCGCGGCCGCCCTCCATCAGCCGCAAGATGTGCTGCCGGGCCTCGGCCACGCCGCTCTGCCCGACCAGCCGCGAGTTGCGGCCGTCGGCCTCGAGCACGAGCACCTGCGCGGCGTCGCCGAGGACCGGGAGGTTGGGGTTGTGGGTGATGAAGACGAGCTGCCGCCGGCCGCGGATCGCCGCGAGCTGCGGGATGATGGCGTCGGTGATGTAGCTGTTGTCGAGGTTGTCCTCCGGCTGGTCGATGAGGAGCGGGGCCTCGCTGTCCATCAGCAAGATCGGGAGGATCGCGGCGCTCTTCTGGCCGGTCGACAGCTTGTCGGCGCTGCGCCAGTCGCCGTGGACCTGCAGCTCGATGCGCGGGACGTCCTCGAGGTCGAGCACGTCGAGCTCGAAGCGCCGCTCGGGCTGCTCGCGGAGCGTCCGCAGCAGCGCCTCGGCGAACTCCGGGTTGATCTCGGCGGTCGCGGCGAGCGCGGCGTGATCGTCGCGGTCGCAGAACTGGCCGAGCTGGGTCGGCGGGACCTGGGCGACGAGGCGCTCGATCGGCGCGTTGTACTGCTTGCCCGAGCGCCGCATGATGCCGGCGAGGAACTCGCGGTAGGCGCCGACGTCGGCCGCCGCGGCGAGGATGATCCGGACCTTGCCGCCGAGGTGCGCGCTGACCTGCGCGGCCGCGGTGCTGCGCCGGGCGTGCCGCTCGCCCCGCAGGCGCGCGAGCTCGTCGCGCAGGCGGGCGCGGGCCGACTGCGCCTCGGCGAGCGCGGTCTGCAGCTCGACGACCTCGGTCTTGGCGGCCGACAGGCGCATGACCTCGCGGGCGGCCTCGTCGCGGGCGGCCAGGCGCGCGCCGCTCTTGGCCGCGACGGCGCTGAGCTCGGCGTAGCGGGCGTCCTGCGGGGCGTGGACGCCGGCGAGCGCGGCGGCGGTGCCCTCGAGGTTGCGCTCGAGCGCGGCGAGCCGGTCCTGCGCGGGGGAGAGGAGGATCTCGAGCTCGGTCTGCTTGCGCACGACCTCGCGGGACAGGTCCGCGAGGACATGTCCGTTGGGACCTCTGAGGACGGGGTCGGGGATCGCGGCGGCGAGCGCCTTGATCTGGGTGATCACGCCGTCGCCGAGGAGGCCGCGCAGCTTGCCGAGGGCGCCGCGCAGGCGCTCGAGCGCGGCTTTCTCCTGCTCGCGCAGCGCCTTGTGCTCGGCGGCAGTCTGGAGGTCCGGCGGCAGCGCGTCGCCGCCGGGCGCGGCGTTGGCGGCGGCGAGCTTGCTCTCCCAGCTCGAGAGGTCGACGAGGTCGCGCTGGGCGCCGTGCTGGCGCACCTGGAGCTGGAGGATCCGCTGGGCGTTCTCCCGCAGCAGCGAGGTGGACTGCGCGAGCTGGGTCTCGAGCGCGTGGACCTGCTGGCTGCACAGGCGATCGATCAGCTCGCGCTGGGCCGCCGGGCTCTGGGCGATGTCCTCGATCTGGTTGTGGCTGAAGATCGCGGCGTCGACGAGCACCGAGCTGCCGAGGATGTCGGGGCTGACCGGCTTGTGGTGGGCGTCGGTGATCTGCGGGGCGTCGTGCGCGCCGCGCCGGATGTTGTAGACGAGGCCCTCCTGGCTCTCGAACTCGAGCTCGACGTAGCCGTTGGCGCCGAGGTTGGCCTGCAGGAGGCTCTTGACCCGCTCGTCGGTCGCCTTGGCCGCCGCGGTGCCCGAGCGCGGGCCGCGGTCGAGGGCGTGGCGGATGAACTCGAGGACGGTGGTCTTGCCGCTGCCGCGGCCGCCGATGATGCAGTTGAGACCGTCGGCGAACCGCAGGTCGAGCTTGTCGAGGAAACCGCCGTAGACCCGGAGACGACGCAGCTTGTGGTGAGCCATGGGGACCTTCGAGGGGACAGGTTAGGGGCCGTGCGCGATTACGTCCAGTGGCCGCGGACGGCTTGATCTGGGCCAGATCAGGGCTCCTGGGCCGGTTGCGCGGGGTGCGCGGGCGTGGTCGCGGGTCCGCCGGCCGGGCGCGCGGGCGCGTGGTCCGAAGGGCGCTCTGTTCGGGTACCGTGCAGCGGTGACGCTCCGTGCGTGGTCGGTCTTGTTGCTGCTCGTCGCGTGCGAGGGCGGGGTGGCGCCGCCGCCGAACGCGGGGCCGCAGCCCGCGACGGCGGCCGGTGTGCCGGTGCTCGTGGAGCCGGGGGCGCTGCGCGCGGCGATCGCGGCCGGGGTGCGCGCGCGCGGCGAGAACGAGGCGAGCTTCGAGGTCGACGCGTTCGTCGCGGCGCTCGTCGTCGAGGAGCTGGCGGCCGGCGGCGGCGGGCTGCGCGTGGCGCCGGCGCTCGAGGGCGGGGCGCAGGTCGGCTACCGCGTCGAAGCGCTCGCCGACGGCTCGCCGTACGCGCGGATCGGGCTGCAGGTCGGCGACGTGATCGAGGCGATCGGCGAGGTCCGGCTCGACAGCCCCGGCCGGGCGGTCGGCCTGCTCGCGGGCAGCGGCCGCGGGGCGACGATCGCGGTGGTCCGCGGCGGGGTCGGGTTCACGATCGAGGTGCGCGTCGCCGGCGGGGTGGCGTGGGACGAGCTGCTGCGGCGACGCGGCGGGGCCGGGCGGATCGCCGTGAGTCCGATCGGACAGGTCCCTTCGGACAGGCCCGCGCAGCCGCCCGAGGAGCCGCCGGCGGAGGTCGAGCCGGCGCCGCCGACTCACGCGGGGAGCGGGCGGCCGGCCGGGCCCGCGCCGCGCCCGAGCGGCGGGAGTGCGAGCGGCGGGAACGGGGGGAGCGGGAGCGGCGGCAGCGGCCCGACGGTGGCCCAGTGCGCGACGGCGGCGAGCTGCACGCTCGATCGCAAGGCGTTCGACGCGGCGGTCGACGACCCGAGCTCGCTGTCGCGGCAAGTGGCGATCGCGCCGACGACCGGCGGCTACAAGCTCACGCGCGTGGCGCCGGGCAGCCAGGTGGCGCAGCTCGGGTTTCGCACGGGCGACACGATCGTGTCGGTCAACGGCAACCGGCTCGACGACGATCTGGCGGCGCTGGCGCTGTACGCGGGGCTGGGGAGCACGTCGCGCTACACGGTGGTGTACGAGCGCGGCGGGGTGCGGGCGACCAAGACGGTGACGCTGCGCTAGCGCGCGTCGCCCATGCAGTGGCGCAGGCCGTCGCGCAGGGTGGCGCGGATCTCGATGTCGTGGAGGTCGAGGCCGGCGTCGACGATCGAGCGCGCGACCGCGGGCAGGATCCCGGTGACGACGGCGCCGGCGCCGAGCAGTCGCACGGCGCGGAACATCCGCAGGAGGAGCTCGGCGACCGGGCCGTCGATCGCGTCGATCGCGGTGAGGTCGAAGATGACGTGGCGCGCGCGGGTCTCGACGGCGCGCGGGAGGAGCTCCGCGGTGATCGCGGCGGCCCGGTCCGGGTCGAGTTGGCCGATCAGGCTGACGAGCAGGACGCCGTCCCACACCTGAAGGATCGGCGCGGTCATCGCCCGCAGCTCGCGCCGCTGGGCCTCGATCGTGCGCTGCTGCGCGGCGACCAGGGTGAGCTGCGCGGGGTCGAGGGCCTGGCGCCACGGGTCGGCCTCGGGGCCCCACGCGGCCTCGGGCCGGATCTCGAAGGCGCAGTGCGGGGCGCCGTGGCCGATGCAACATGTCTCGACGGCCAGGAGCGGACGGCCGAAGAACGCGGTCGACCAGCCGGTCGCGTAGCCGGTGAGGCTGTGGCACACCGGGGCCTCGGAGCGCCCGAGCTCGGACAGGTGGACCTCGGCCTCGTAGGAGTTGTGCCACACGCCGGTCATGGCGAAGCGGCCGGCGGCGCGGTCGTACTCGAGGTGCGTGACCTCGACGTGCACGAGGCCCTCCCACATGTGCATGACCGGGCCGGAGGCGATCGCGTCGTGCTCGCTGTCCCAGGTGAAGCCGCGCTGCAGCGCGGCGTAGTCGCCCTCGCCGCAGCGGCGGCCGAACTGGGCGAACACGGCGCGGCCGAGCGACGGGCCGAGGTGCTCGAAGACCAGGCGGCGCAGCGAGGCGAGCGCGGCCTGGCGGAACATGAGCATCCGATCGTCGCCGAGGAGCAGCTTGCCGAGGTCGGGTCGGAAGGAGAGGAGAGAACGGAGGTCGAGGTCGGCGACACGCATCGCGCAGGTGGGGGGGCCTGAGCGTACGACGGGCGCGGCCGGCCGCGCAGGCCCACCGTTGCGCGGCGCGTCCGCGCGCGCCGAGAATTGACGCGAGGGCACGGACCCGGGCGCGTCGATCACGCGGGGCGCAGGCTGGCGAAGCCGATCGTGCCGGCGCCGGCTTGAAGGCGCCGGATCAGCTCGGCCTGGCCCTCGGCGTGGTAGCTGCTGCGCACCAGCGGGCCGCTCTCGACGTGGACGACGCCGCGCTCCAGCGCGTACTGCTTGAGCGCGGCGAACTCGTCGGGGTGGACGTAGCGGGCGATCTGCAGGTGCTGCTTGCTCGGCTGGAGGTACTGGCCGAGGGTGAGGATCGTGAGGCCGAGCTCGGCGAGCTGGTCGATGACCTCGCGGACCTCGGAGAGCTCCTCGCCGAGGCCGAGCATGAGGCCGGTCTTGACCAGGGCGCCGCGCTCGCGCGCGCGCCGGAGGACGGCGAACGAGCGGTCGTAGCGGGCCTGGACGCGGACCTCACGCGAGAGCCGCGGGACGGTCTCGAGGTTGTGGGCGAACACGTCGGGGCCGGCGTCGAGGACGACGTCGACGTCGCGCAGCACGCCCTTGAAGTCGGGGACGAGGACCTCGATGGTCATCGTCGGGGCGGCGCGGTGGCAGGCGTGCAGGGTCTCGGCCCACACGCCGGCGCCGCCGTCCTCGAGGTCGTCGCGGTCGACGGAGGTGATGACGGTGTGCGAGAGCTCGAGCGCGGCGAGCATGGTGGCGACGCGCGCGGGCTCGCCGTGGTCGACCGGGAGCGGGCGGCCGGTGGCGACGTCACAGAAGCGGCACGAGCGGGTGCAGATGTCGCCGAGGATCATGATGGTGAGCGCGCGGTGGTTCCAGCACTCGCCGATGTTGGGGCAGCTCGCGCTCTGGCAGACGGTGTGGAGGCCGAGCTCCTTGACCATGCGCCGCAGCTCGTTGTAGCCGTCGCCGCCGGGCATGGGGACGCGCAGCCACTCGGGGTGGCGGCGGCGTGGGGCAGGGGCTTCGCCGGAGACGACGGGGAGGCGGACGGGCACGGGCAAGGGATAGCACGCGGGCGCCCGCGACGCGCTCACGGCTCGAGGTCGCTGCGCAGCTCGGTCCGCACGTCGGCGTCGGCCTGGAGCCGCTCGAGCGCGGCGACCAGCGCGGGGTCGGGCGCGGCGGGCAGGCGGACGTCGAGGGTGACGAGGAGGTCGCCGGGCTCGCTGCCGGCGGCGGCGAAGCCCTTGCCGCGCAGGCGGAGGGTCTGGCCGTTCTGGCTGCCGGGCTTGAGCTTGAGGCTGACGGGGCCGGTCGGGGTCGGGATGTCGATCGCGCCGCCGCGCACGGCCTCGAGCGCGGTCACCGGGACGGACATCAGGAGGTTGGCGCCGTCGCGCTTGAGGCGCGGGTGCGGCGCGAGCTTGATCGTGAGGATGATGTCGCCCGGCGGGTCGCCGCCGCCGCCCTGGCCGCGCAGGCGCAGCTTGCCGCCGTCCGCCACGCCGGCCGGGACCTTGACGTCGAGCGTGCGCGCGCCGCCGGACTCGGACTCGATGCGCAGCGGGATGACGGCGCCGCGGAGCATCTGGGTGAAGTCGATCGTGATCTCGCCCTCGATGTCGTGGCCGCGCGTGCTGACGGGCCGCCGCGGGCCGCCGCGACCGCCCATGCCGCCGCCGCCGCCGAACGGGTCGACGACGCGGCCGCCGCCGAACAGCTGGGAGAGGAGGTCGTCGAACGAGACGCCGCGGGCGTCGCCGAGGTTGGAGAAGTTGAAGTTGCCGTCGGCGTCGAAGCCGCCCGGGCCGAAGCCGGGGCCGGGGCCGGCCCGCCGACCGCCGCCGCGCGCGGCGTTGCGGTAGGCGCGGGCGCGTTCGGGGTCGAAGCCCTGCGTCAGCGCCATGTCGCCGAACTCGTCGTAGTTCTTGCGTCGCTCGGGGTCGCTCAGGACGTCGTAGGCGGTCGAGACGTCCTTGAACTTGTCCTCGGCCTTCTTGTCGCCCGGGTTCTTGTCGGGGTGGTACTGCTGCGTGAGCTTGCGGAACGCCTTCTTGATCTCGGCGGCGTCGGCGGTGCGGCTCACGCCCAGGACGGAGTACAGATCCTTCACGGCGCCGACAGTCTTGGGTCGAATCGCCGCGAGGGCAAGGGCCGCCGGCGCCCGGGCCGCGGGTCCGCCCGGGCCGTGAGTCAGGGCTCAAAGCGGCCCGTCGGTGGTGCGCGGGGGCGGTTTGGGCTACAAGGGCGGTCTTCACGTCATGACGAGACCGCACCCCTACGCGGAATTCCTCGGGCGGGTCAAAAAGCCCGGGCGCTACCTCGGCGGGGAGGAGCAGCAGATCCTCAAGGACGACGCCGCGCTCGCCTGCCGGTTCGTGCTCGCGTTCCCCGACCTCTACGAGATCGGGATGAGCCACCTCGGCACGCGGATCCTCTACGACCTCGTGAACCGCGAGCCCGACCTGGTGTGCGAGCGAGCGTTCAGCCCGTGGATCGACATGGAGGCCGAGCTGCGCGCGCGCGGGCTGCCGCTCGTCAGCCTCGAGAGCCAGCGGCCGCTCTGTGAGTTCGACGTCGTCGGCTTCAGCCTGCAGTACGAGCTCAGCTACACCAACGTGCTGCTCAACCTCGATCTCGGGCGGATCCCGCTGCGCGCCGCGGACCGCGGCGAGGCCGACCCGATCGTGATCGCGGGCGGGCCGACGGCGACGCACCCCGAGCCGATCGCGCCGTTCGTCGATCTGTTCCTGGTCGGCGAGGCCGAGGAGGTGCTGCCGACGCTGCTGCGCACGATCGGGCGGATGCGCCGCGAGGGCCGGCCGCGCCGCGAGATCGTGGCCGCGGCGGCGCGCGTGCCGGGGATCTACGCGCCGAGTTTCTACACGGTCGAGCGCGACCCGCGGTCGGAGCTGCTGGTCGTCGCCGGTCGCACGCCCGAGGGCGTGGCGGCGGGGGTGCCCGAGCGCGTGACGCGGGTGTTCGTGCGCGACCTCGACGCGTTCCCGTTCCCGACGCGGTTCCCGGTGCCCTACGCCGAGGCGATCTTCGACCGGGCGGCGGTCGAGATCACGCGCGGCTGCACCGAGGGCTGCCGGTTCTGCCAGGCGGGCATCATCTACCGGCCGGTCCGCGAGCGCGACCCGAAGCAGGTCGTCAAGGCGGTGCTCGACGGGGTCGACGCGTCGGGCTTCTCGGAGACGAGCCTGACCGCGCTGTCGACCGCCGACGTGTCGTGCATCGATCCGCTGATCAAGGAGCTGGTGCCCGAGCTGAAGCGGCGCAAGGTCAAGCTCGGGGTCGCGAGCCTGCGCGCCTACGGGCTCAGCGAGGACCTGCTCGACGAGATCAAGAGCGTCGGCATCAACGGGCTGACGTTCGCGCCCGAGGCCGGCACCCAGCGGATGCGCGACGTGATCAACAAGAACGTCAGCGACGACGACATCCTGACGTCGGCGCGGCGGATCTTCGCGCGCGGGTACGACCGCATCAAGATGTACTTCATCATGGGCCTGCCGACCGAGACGGAGGCCGACGTCGTCGGCATCGCCGAGACCGGCCGCCGCGTCCGCGAGCTCGCGCGCGAGATGAAGCTGGCGCGCATGCCGACGGTGACCGTCAGCGTGTCGCAGCACGTGCCCAAGCCGCACACGCCGTTCCAGTGGGCGGCGATGGACGGCCTCGAGGACCTGTCCCAGAAGGTCGGGATGCTGCGCGACCTGGCGCGGCGCTACCGGATCGAGATCAAGACGCACAGCCAGACCGAGAGCTGGCTCGAGTGCCTGTTCGCCCGCGGCGACCGCGACATGGCGGCGGTGCTCGAGCGCGCGTACCTCGACGGGGCGCGCTTCGACGGCTGGCGCGAGTGCTTCTCGATGCGGCGCTGGCTGGCGGCGATCGAGGCGTGCGGCGTCGACCCGACCCGCTATACGCGGACGATCCCGGTCGACGCGCGCCTGCCGTGGGACCACCTCGAGATCGGCCTCGAGCCCGGGTTCCTCGCCGACGAGTACCGCAAGGCGCTCAAGGGCCGGGCGTCGCCGCCGTGCGGCAAGCCGTTCGGCGCGAAGGTCCACGCGAAGACGATCGCCGAGGCCGAGGCCGACGCGCGCCGCCTGGTCTGCTACGACTGCGGGATCGCGTGCGACATGTCTGAGATGCGCAAGGAGCGAGTGGTCTCGCTGCGCACGCTCGAGGGGATCCACGAGGCCCGGGCGGAGCGCGAGCGCGAGGAGATCGAGCGGCCGCCGACGCCGTCGATCGTGCCGATCGAGCGGCTGCGCGGGCGCCTCAACCCGAGCCGGCACGCCGACGACAGCGCGTTCAAGGCGGCCGCCGAGGCGCCGTTCACCCGCTTGCGCGTGTTCTACGCCAAGTCGGGGCCGATGTGCTTCATGGGACACCTCGACCTGATGCGCGTGCTGCCGCGGACGCTGCGGCGCGCGGGGATCGAGGCGGCGTTCTCCCGCGGGTTCAATCCGGTGCCGCGCATGTCCTTCGGGCCAGCCCTGGCGCTCGGCGTGGCGGCGCGCGAGGAGGTGGTCGACCTCGACGTGATCTTGCTGCGATCGGACGAGGACATGGCCGGGATGTGGTCCGACGAGGACCGCGCGCGCGAGGGCGCGGCGCTGCTCGAGCGGCTGCGCGAGGCGGCGCCGCCCGGGCTCGAGATCGTCGACCTGCGGGTGCTCGGGCAGGGCGAGCGGCGGCTGGGCGAGCTGATCGCGGCGGCCGACTACGCGGTCGAGATCGGCGCGTCGGCGGCGGCCGAGCTGGCGCCGACGTTGGCCGAGCGAGCCGCGGCGCCGCACGAGGTCGTGCGCGCCGGGAAGGCCCGCAAGGGCCGCGGGCTGCAGGCGACCGTGGGCGACGGGGTGGCGGTCGACGTCGCGGGGGCGCTGGTCGAGGCGTCGGTCGACGCGGCGGCCGGGGTCCTGCGGTTCCGCGTGCGCCTGAACTCCGACGCGCCGGGCGCCCGGCCCCGCGAGGTCGTGCAAGCGCTGCTCGGGGCGAGCGTGCCGGATCACACGATCACGCGCGAGCGGCTGCTCGCTCGCGTGGAGGACGCGTTCGTCGGGCTGCGCGCGCTCGGGCCGTCGTTCTCGCCGCGGCGAGCGGCCGAGCCGGAGCCGACGATCGCGGCGGCGGCGCTCGCGGAGGCGGCCGAAGGTTGACGGGCGCGCGCGATTTCGCTATTCGCGCGCCATGAACACGAAGAACAGAGGTTTCGGCGTCCTGTGCGTCGCGCTGGCGATCGGCTGCGGCGGTGACTCCAAGTCGGCGGGCGGCGCCGAGAAGAAGGCCGACGGCAAGCCGGCCGAGGCGGCCAAGGCCGAGCCGGTCAAGCTGGTCGACAAGGACCTCGCGCCGGCGGGCGAGAAGTGGGCCGGCTGGTCCGCGA
>WBZU01002831.1_pt1 | contig 11705 bp, 8 predicted proteins | sample 5204311 | NCBI WGS metagenome assembly WBZU01 (sample SAMN12344359, study PRJNA552823) | activated sludge metagenome | biome: Activated sludge suspended growth; feature: Nitrification reactor; material: Wastewater; isolation source: activated sludge from nitrification reactor of wastewater treatment... | reverse complement strand
GTAATACGCGTAGCGCTCTTCGGCCTCTTTGAACTCGCGCATCGCGTCGAGGTTCACCGGGCCCATGCGATCGAGCAGCTCGCCAAGTTCTTGCATACGCGCGCGATCGCGCGCTTCGACGGGCGGACGCTTGTGGTAGTCCCCGACAATCGTATGGAGTTCCAAACCGCGGAATTTTTCGCGGACGCCATCGAGCAGGTGTTTTTCTTCGATGTCGAGGCGCGCCAAGGCCATTTCGTGTTCGCGTAGTTTGTCCGTCGCAACCGCGAGCTCCTGGCGTAGATCCTTCAGTTCGGCTTCGCGACCCGAGAGCGTTTGTCGTGCTTCATCGAGCTTGCGCCGAGCCTCTTCGAGCGCCGCGTGCGCTTTCTGGGCTCGGCCCACCGCACCGTCCAAACCTTCGCGCGAAAGCATCATCGAGGCCGCTGCTTCACCGGCACCTTTGGCGCATTCCGTGCGTTCATTGTCGAGGCGTTTGATGCGGCCCGAGAGTTCGTCCACGGATCGGGCGAGGCGTTCCACCGTGCTCCCGACGCTCGTTACGCGTTCACGTACGCGGGCGAGACGAACCTTGCGCTCGGTGACGACCGATTGCTGGGCGAGGACACGTTCGCGCCATTCGGTAGAGAGATACTCGGCACTCTGCAATTGCCCGGTGATTTCCGACTGAATGCGTTTGCCTTCGTCGAGTTTGTCTCGGGCATCGCCCTGTTCGCCGCCCGTATTTTCGAGGTGCCCCATGATCTCGGCGAGATCGCGATCGACGATGGAGCGGCGCTTTTGCGCGGCGATCACTTGTTCGTCGATTCGCTTCAGGTCTTTCTCGGCTGTGACGGCGGCGATTTCGGCTGCGTGCGCATCCGAGCGAGCTTTTTCCACGGCCGCCGTGACCTCCGCCAAGCGTTGGCGTTCGGTCGATTGCGTTTCGAGCAGCGCGGTGACCTGATCGCTCAGCTTGGCGACGACGTCGTGGAGTTCGCGAATTTCGCGCTTTTGCTCGAGCAATCCGGCGGCAACGGCATCACCGGCACCGCCGCTCACGGTTCCATCCGGACGAACCACGGTTCCATCCAGTGAAACCAGCGTGGCGCCGTTGGCTCGAGGTGCAAGACGTACGGCGGCGGCCGAGGAGCGAACGACGATCGCGTCGCCCACGAGCGCCCGTACGAGAGGCGCGTCGATTTCAGCAAAACGCAGTTTGTCGAAGAGCGTTCCCACCACGTCTTCGTCGTCGAGCGTTGGTCGAGACGCACCGGCGACGTAGGCGGGTCGTGCGGCCACGAGCATCGCGCGGCCTTGTTTTTTTGCGGCCAAGTCAGCCAGAAGCGTCGCCGCGTGCTCCGTGTTCGTAACGACAATCGCCTGGAGACGTTCCCCCAAGAGCGCCGCAAACGCCGTGAGCAATTCGGAAGGCGCCTCGATGCGATCCGCGACGAGCCCCGCAAATGACGGATCTTTCGTTTTCAGCAGCGCTTTCGTGCCGGAACCAACGCCTTCGAGACGCGCATGCACTTCTTCGAGGGCCCGCAAACGATTGCGCTTTTGGTTCAGCTCGTTCTTCGCTGTTTCGACCTTTTTGTCACCGGCAACGGCCTGCTCACGCAGCGTCTTCGCTTCGGTTTCGAGCTGCGCTCGAAGGGCGATCGTGGATTGCTTTCGTTCTGCAGCTTCCGACGCTTCCGTCGCGAGCTCGGCGCGCTTGGATTCGAGGTTTTCCGCGTCGTAGACGAGCTTGCCGAGCTCGTCCTCGAGCTTGTCCCGACGCACCAACATGTCCGACAAACGACGTTCATATCCGGCCAACGTCGCTTCCGCTGCGGCGACTTTGGCGGAAGCTTCCGCCGCTTGCTTGCGCAGACGTGATGCTTCGGCGTCGGCTTCTTTTTCGCCGGATCGCAGCTCTTCGAGGCGTTCGTGTTCATCGAGCGCTTCGGTGCTTTCGCGCTGTTCGTCCGCTTGAACCGTGGCCAGCTGATCTTCGAGTTGTTTTCGTTCGACCACCAAATCCGCGATGGTTTTCTCGAGATCCAGCTGTTCGGCGGTCGCGACGGCGCGGCGTTCTTCGAGGTGCCGGTGTTTGTCCTTTGCGCGAAGCAGTTCGGCTTGGTGCGTTCGGACGTCGTTGTCCGCGGCAAACGCCTGGTTTTGAATCTTTTCAGCGGCTTCTTCGTGCTGATGGACCGCCAAACGTTGCACTTCGAGCTCGGCGTCTCGAGCGGCCAATGCCGTGCGCGAAGCCAGGACTTTTTCAGCGTATTCGGCCCGGGCAAACGCATCGCGTTTACGAAGCGAGATGATCTCCAAGAGCTTGTGCGAAGCCTCGTGGAGCATCAAATCTTCGAGTTCTTTGCGGTACGCGACGTACCTCTCGGCCTTGGCGGCTTGGCGCTTGAGCGACGACAAACTGCGTTGAATTTCCGAGACGATGTCGCCGATACGCAGCAGGTTTTGCCGCGTTTGCTCCATCTTCAGCTCCGCTTGCTTCTTACGCGCTTTGTACTTCGTGATGCCCGCGGCTTCTTCGATGAGCATGCGGCGATCTTCCGCGCGTGCCGAAACAATCAGGCCGATCTTGCCTTGTTCGATGATCGAATACGCTTTCGTGCCGACGCCGGTACCGAGGAACAAGTCGGTGACGTCCTTCAAACGCACGACGGTTTTGTTGATGAGATACTCGCTCGTCCCGTCGCGATAAAGGCGGCGTGTGACGGCGATTTCAGCGTATTCGCGGTACTCGATGGGCAGCGTGAGCGCCGCGGCAGGGTCTGTATTGTCAAACGTCAGCGTGACTTCGGCCATGCCGTGCGGACCACGCGTCTCCGAGCCGTTGAAGATGACGTCCGACATCGCGCGACCGCGCAGATGCTTCGCGCTCTGCTCGCCCATGCACCAACGAATCGAGTCGACGATGTTCGACTTTCCGCAGCCGTTCGGGCCGACGATGCCGATCACGTCTTCATCGAAGCGGATCACAGTCCGGTCGACGAACGACTTGAAACCGGCGATCTCGAGCTTTCGGATACGCATTCGTGGGTCCCGCGAGTCACCTGATGACTATATGGCGTCACATAATGCCACGTACCGCCACCAAGTGTCCCCATGGGTTACACCCGACGAGGGCTTGCGGCAAGCGGGACGGTAGACGTGATTCAGCCTTCAATTCTCAGAAAAAATGTGTCCGGCGCGCGAAGGAGGTTGACAGACTCAAATGCAAGTCATACCAGCTCGCTGCTTTTCCCCGAGGAGTTGAACATGCCCACATACGAGTACGCCTGTAAATCCTGCGCTCACGAGTGGGAAACTGAGCAGTCCATCAAGGAAGATCCCCTCAAGGTGTGCCCGAAGTGCCACCAAGAGACGGCGCGGCGCCAGATTTCTCGAGGCACGGGATTCATTCTCAAGGGTGGAGGTTGGTATTCCGACCTTTACGCTTCTTCGAGCAACAAACCGCAAGGAAGCTCGGGGGGATCGTCGGGATCTTCGGACAGCGGATCAAGCGGCGGGTCCTCTTCATCTTCATCAGGCTCGTCGAGCTCTTCTTCGTCGTCGGATTCGTCGGGTTCGTCGGGTTCGTCCGGGACAAGCTCGTCATCGACTTCGAATCCCGCTTGAAATCCGGTCATTTCCGTCGTTCGTGAAGCCACGGACGGGTGATTGAAGACCCACGCTGCGAACGTCGCGCGCGTCATCTCTGCGTCACGAGCGTTCCCCTCGAGGGCGACACCGAGTCGGCACGTCGAGTGCTACGTTGTTGCTTATGGACGAGAAAAAACGCCTCGACGAGTTGCGTGCGCAGCTTGCGGAACTCGACCATCAAATCCTGCGGCAGCTGGAACGTCGGGCGCGGATCGCCCAAGACATTCTGCGGCATCGCGGGGGAACGGCGCGGTATGCGCCGATAGCCGATGGCCCACATTTGGCGGCTTTGGAGCGGGCGACGGGTTTGCCCCTGACGCCCTCGGCCGTACGCGAGGCGTTTGTCGCGATCGATGCGGCGTGTCGCAACCTGGAAGTCGTGCCCCGAGTGACGTTTGTCGGGGCAGAAGGCGGATTCGGATGGATGGCGGCGCATGATCACTTTGGCGCGGGGGCGGAGTTCGTGCGCAGCGACAACACGCTGCAAGCGCTCGACGAAGTTGCGGCTTCGCGGGCGGAGTTTGCCGTCGTGCCTTATGAGTCTCTCTCCGAAGGGCCGATATTCCCGACAATTCAAGCGATCGTGGCCAACGGCTTGAAGCTCGTGGGCGAACGCGAGATCGTCCAAAGCTTGGTGCTCATACGAATGGATGCCGGTTCGACAAACATCGCGAAGATCTTCGTCACGCCTCAGGATCACGCTTCGGCTGCGGAATACCTGCAAACGCATCATTCATCGGCGCAGGTGGTCGATGTGCGATCGCCGCTGTTGGCGATCGAGCAGGCGGAAAACACGGCGGATGCTGCGGCTATTGTTCCTCGACGAACCATCGGCTCCTGGGACAAACACACGATTGTCCGGGAGAACATCGCCGAGGAGGGGCAGGTTCGCATGCGTTACGGCGTGATTTCACGGCTGCCGGCGCCTCGTTCCGGAGCGGATGCGACAGCGCTGTTGTTCGCCGTGCATGATCGTCCAGGGGCGTTGCACGAGATTCTTCACTACTTCAAGGACAAGAACTGCAACCTGCGTCGCATTCAGTCGCGTCCGGTTCCGGGCGAGGGCTTTGACAAGGCGTGGGAGTATCAGTTTTACGTGGAAGTCGGCGGGCACGTGACGGACCGCAATCTCGTGGCGGCGCTCGAAGGCATCAAGCGTGACGCAAAAGTGCTCATCATCGTCGGTTCTTTCCCTCTCGAGCGGCCGGAGCGGTTAACGTCCTAGGCTGCTCAACCGGCAGTTGGTGATGAACGTTTCGCGTCGATTCAGCGTGTTTTTGGGTGCGGCGCTGGCCGTGTGTACCGCGGTCGTCGGCTCTACGGGATGTGGCGGGGCCGATGACAACCTCATCTTGATCGCAGGGCAGCCGATCGATCCGTTGACGATTGATCGCGATCCGTTGGCTTTGCTCCCGGGCAAACCCGTGATGCTCGGTTATCTGGATGCGGTGGAGATGTTCCGGTCAAACCTTGGTTCGGACGTGAACCAAATCGTGACCATGATCCTGCCGCTCGGGCCCGAATCGAATTTCGTTCCGGCGCGGGACGTGAAGAAGGTGTACGGCGGCATTTACGCGATGCAGGGCGCTGATTTTTGCGCGGTGTTGCAAGGCGATTTCGATGTCGCGGCGATTCGTCGAGCCGCGGATGCTCGAACCGTGGTGGCCTCGAAGGTGCCCCTGGTTCATTCGCGTTACTCCGAAATGGACCTGTATACGGCTGGAAATGTGGGGTTTGTCGTGCTCTCACCGCACACGATCCTCACGGGCAACGAAACGGGGATGCGTCGCGCGTTGGATCGGTTGCGTCGAGACAAACTCGTGCGTTCCTTGCCAAACTGGATGGTCGACTTGTCGACGTCTTCGCCCGGGGCTGCGTTTACCTTGGCGGCGGACTTCGGCGGACAATCCGCCGTCGATGCGGCAACGCAGAAAATGCCTTTTCTCGTCGGACTTCAGAAGGTTCGTCTGATCGGTAACTTCAAAGATCCCGGCATCAACATGGCCGGATCGTTCACCTACGCGGACGCGCCCTCAGCCGCAGCGGGCGCGGGGCAGCTTGCGGATTTGCAGAAGCTGACAGGTTTCATGAGCCTTTTGGCGTCGCTTGGTTTGATGGGTACGGTGCCCACGATGCAGGTCGAACAACGCACCAACGACTTGGCCGTCACGATGCCGATGGACGCATCGTTTGCGCGCTTTCTGCTGGGAATGGTGAAGGATCTGGCGAGCAAAGCGGTTGCGGGGACGCCTCCCACAGGGACGTGGGCGTGGCCGCTGCTCAATCGTTGACGTTCAAAATAGTTCGAGAAGACGAATCGGTGCCAAGACCGTGTTGGTTCGTCTTAGGACGTCCATTCGGACTTATTCGTCCGAACGCGTTCGGGTTCGGGTGTGATCGCGTGAAGATCGATGCGGCGCGCGTCCCCGGACAAACGTGATGCGAGCAGTTGGTACAGCCCGAGCGCGGCCAAGCCGGTCGCCGAAATAAACGCGACGCTGCCGAGCCAGGTGGTCAGAACTGCGCGCCAATCGCCGAGCGATTCGAGGTAGCTCAGATCGACGAAGAACAAGTCGGCACCCAAGCCAAACAAGACGCTCAGGCCGACGTACGTGCCTGCGCCCGTGGTTTCTTTGCCCATGAATCCGACGAGGCCCACGAGCGTCACCACCAGCGCCACGATCGCTCCGGCAGTGGACAGATCCGCGCTGTGGGTGAACAGACGCCAGAGGATCAATCCGACAAACGGTATTGCCAGGACAAACGCACCGCCAAGCACCCATCGAGCACCGGAATAGGCTCGATAACGCGCGCGGAAGAGCAACGCTCCGGGCAAGGCGATGGCCGCAAATACGCGCGCCAAACCCAACCCCTGCGTTTGATGGGCAATAAACGCCGCAGGTCCCGTTCCTCCAAGGCCGGTCAGAACCACGAGCAAACCGATGACGAGCATCGCGAACGCTCGTTTTCGGTACGTCACTCGAGACAGCGCGGCGACGACCGTGACGCCGCCCATGAAGAAGGACAAACCCGCTGCCGCGGCTCCTCCGGGGCGAAGACCCACGAGCGGAAGCGATCCCAGCGCAGCAAACCCAAGACCCACTGCCGCACACCAAAATCGCGCGACATCTCGCGAAGGTTCGAGCGGCGCCAGGTCCTCCATCAGAGCTTCGGACGCCAAGAGAGGTTTGGCTGGTACAGGCGCCGCGGGAGGATCGGGTAACAACGCCACTTCATCCACAGGCATTTCCGTGGGATCTGCGGGCGGAGGTAACGACATCGGACGCGGCGAAACAGGTTCGACAGGACCAACCACCTTGGCCCGCGGAGCGCTCGCCGGATTCTCGGCATCCTCGACTTCGTCGCTCGTTGCCTCTTCGTTGTCCTGCTCAGAAGCTTCGCCCACCGCGTCGTTCGCTACCCGCGCTCGAGAATCTGCAGCTACGTCGTCTTTCACGTCCAATGACGGCGACTCGGGCGGCTCCGCTGCTTCTTCGTCCGAAGTCGCACTTGCGGGCTGCGCACTCGACGAAGCATCAGCGACCAGCCGAAGCATGCGTCCGGAGGGCATCTTTCGTGGTGGGACTTTCGGAGAAGGCGAGTTGCGAGACAAGTGATCGAGCGAATTCTCGCACAACTCGGAACCCTTGGGCATCTCTCCGATGATTCGTCTCGTCCATATAGAGTCGACGTGAAATTTCAACTTGGATGGCATGCGCGTTGTGCGTTGGTTTACCGTAAAACCCCGTGGAAAAACCTCCACGATACGGATCGTCGTGACGAACGGAAAATCCGAACGACCTGGCATGCCAATCCACGAGGTCGATGACGGCTGGAGCGGCCGTGGTTCGTCCGCGCGTACCGGGGACGATATCCGCACGTTGTCCCGGCGAATCGTTGTGACCTCGTCGCGCCAAACTGGGCATCGAGTGCGCGCATAACAACACGACAAACCCAAACTTCGCCCGCTTGCGCGCGAGGATCGCCGTCAGTTCGCGATGGTATGGGCGGTAAAACGCATCGAGTCGCCGATCGAGCTCGGCTCGAGGCAAACGGCGAATCAGCACGGAATCGCCATCCGTGGTCAGTCTCCAAATGAGCCCTCGGGGCCACGGCGTTCGTCCGCCACCTTCGACGGCTTCTTGATCCACGTCGTCTTCGCCGCGATTGAGATCGATCACGTAGCGACTCATTTGTGCACAAACGAATGTTGCTCCTTCGTTCGGCGCGTCTTGGAATAGTTCATTCACGTAAAGATCCGCATCTCGAGCGATGCTTCGCGCAGGCGCGATCGTGTACGCGAGCGACTCGGGATCCAGCTGAAGGCCCGCATGAGGGACTTCGACGACCACCGGACTCTCACCTGTTTGGGGCTCGATAACCTCGAACGGCGAACCGATCACGATGTGGATTCTCTTCTCTTTGCCCCGCCGCTTGCGCGTGCCCGAAAGGCCGTTGAGCGCTTCGTTTCTTGTCGTTACGAGCGAGCGAAACGACAAACATCATTGGAGCACATCTCGAACCGTTGGGACACCACCGAGCGTCAGGAGGTTTTTTGCGGCAACCCCATGGTTGGCGCTAGGTTCGAGGTGTGAACCTCCACGGCTGGGTCGATGCGTATTTGGATCACCTTCGCGTCGAGCGGGCTTTGTCGCCCCGAACGCTGGAAGCTTATTCGCGAGACCTCGGGAAACTCTGCGAATTATTCGAAGGTCAGGGCGTTGATTCCCCGACAAACCTCGAGCCCGCTCTTCTTTCGACGTACATGGTGGAGCTGGGTCGCCAGGGAATTGGCGCAAGATCGGCGTGTCGGCATCTGTCCGCTGTTCGCGGCTTCGTGAAGTTCCTCTTGCGCGAGCGTGTGCTCACGACGGATCCGGCAGCGCTCGTCGAGCGGCCACGGACGACGCGAAAATTGCCGCGAGTTCTATCCGTCGATGACATCCGTTCGATTCTGGATGCGCCCGATGCGACGTCGTTTCGAGGGCTCCGGGATCGCGCGATGTTGCACGTGATGTACGCGGCGGGCTTGCGCGTGAGTGAAGTCGTGGGCCTGAAGCTGAGCGACGTCGACCGCAAGCAGGGGCTCGTCGCACCGCTGGGAAAAGGCGGAAAACGAAGGCTTGTTCCCTTGGGTGAACTCGCGCTCGACGCGATCGATGCGTACTTGGAGGTGCGCGGCTCGCATCCAAAAGCAGGAGCGACGCAAGCGTTGTTCCTGTCGCCCCGGGGCAAACCTTTGACGCGACAAGGCGTGTGGAAGCTCTTGGGTATTTACGCGCGAGGGGTTGGGATTTCCAAACCCAGTTCACCGCATAAGTTCAGGCATTCCTTCGCGACGCACCTGCTCGAAGGGGGAGCGGATCTGCGCAGCGTGCAGGCGCTCTTGGGTCACGCGAACATCGTGACGACGGAGATCTACACGCACTTGACGGATGAACACCTGCGTACGGTGTACAAGAAGACGCATCCGCGTAGTTGACGAGACAAACTTATTTCAGCACGGAAGCCAGGTCTTGCTCGACCTGTTCGGCCGTCGTGGCGGGGACCTTGGCGTAGAGGCGAGTTCGTTCCGTGCGCACGAGGTACTCGGGTTTGCCCGAGGGGTCGGCGGCGGGAATGCGTGCGACCTCGACAAACCCAAGCTCACGCGTGCCCGCGACATAGTCGATGCGCACGATGTCCTGTTTGTCCGAGGGGGTCGTCATGACGTAATCCGTCGGGCGCAAACGATCGATCTTGGACATCCAGTTGGCGACGGTTTCGTCCTTCTGATCGGCAGCTCCCGGATCGGCCCAGAAACGCTTTCCTTCGGGACCTCCGCGGACAATCTGCCGCGATTTGTCGCTCGTCTTGACCTTTGCCGCGGTGATTTCCGCCTCTTTCCATTCGTGCAAGTCGCGTTCGACCAAGCGCGTTTCGGCCGAATCGAGGTCGCGAACGGCGTCGCCATCGATGACGTACGTTTCGCCGGAAGCCGGATCTTTCACGTAACGATCGCCGCCGCCCGGGGTTGTCCCGCCAATCACGAGCTTGCGTTCGGCGCCCTTGAGCATCACGACGAGCGTGCCTTCGGGTTCCGCCAAGCCAAACTCGCTCGCGCGATCCTCGGGGATCTTGCCAAGAGCACGCAGCGCTTTGAGAGGCGCCATGGCGTCGACGATTTTTTGTGCAGCACCTACCGCGACAAACTCCGTCTTGCCTTTGGCCGGCGGGGCAGGCGGAGGGGTTCCAGCACTTCCCGCGGGCGGAGGTGTTGCGCTTCGTTCGAGCGCGCCCACGTAATACGAGCCGACATCGTCTTTCTTCGTTTCGAGCGAGACCTTCTTGGTCTTGCCGTCGAAGACGACGCGTTCGACGTCCGCCGGTCGACCTTGCCAAACCGTAGCTTCGGTCTGGGCAAGCGCTTTCGGCTGATCTTCACGGAGCCACATCTTCGCTGCGCCGGCCGAGGCCAGCACGAAGAGCCCCACGTGTATCAAGAGTCCACGTCCCAGGTTCATGCCTGCCTCCGCACCGGACGACGATTTCGCCGGGTCAAGAGAACGCCCACGCCGAGGAGCAGCGCCGGAGCTCCGATGATCGTTCCGTAAAACCAGAAGACGTCCTTCTGCTTGGTGTGCTGAATCCGGACGTCTTCAGGCGTTGCGATCTCGCCGCTGAAGCTTTCATCGCCGCTGAGCCAGCGCAACGCGTCGACGAAGAAGATCTGGTTCGTCTCGGCAAAACCAATCGCCAAGTCGCTCATGCAGTCGGCATCGGCCACGACAAACATGCGCGTCTCCGCCGGACCTTTGACTTTGTCCTTGTTCACGCCTTCCGGCAGCTCCTGCGAAACAGCAGCGGCCAGGTTGAACGTCGCTTTCTTCTCGTCGCCGTCGAGTTCGAAGTTGCCGTTTTTGTCGCCAAACGTTCCGCCGGACGAACGCAACACGAAGTCCACTTTGGCTTCCGTTTGCTTCTTCTCCAGCGAACCCGCCATCGGCAGAAGCACGACGGCGCGCGACGAAACGCGGCTCAGGGTCGAGACCGACGCGTGCGAGGAAAAACGATTCGAGATGAGGTTGGCCTTGTCCGAGGCGTTGCGGTGCCGCGGAACGAAGAACTGATCCGTCGTCGCGAGGAGCGTCGGGTCATACGCGAGCCCGGCGATGTTCGCGAGCGGGCTCATGTCGCCTTTGCCTTCAGGATCCAGCGCGATGAGCAGTTTGCCTCCACGTTTGGCATACCGATCGAGTGAGGCGACTTCTTCCGGCGTGAACGCTTGCGTCGGACCGAACACGATGACGACGTTCGCGTCTTCGGGCACGTCCGTGGCCAAACCTTGGGGCATCCCGAGGTCCTTGACCGAGTAGTTCTGCCCTTCGAGGAGCCTGCGCAGGAGTTTGCCCGAGCGTCCCTCGGCCGTACTCGAGCCTTCGTTGATTTCGCCGTGACCAACCGTCAGGTACGCCGTACGTGGATCCTTCATCGCCTTGAGGAGAGCTTTTTGGAAGTCGGCATCGAGCGTCTTGAGCTTCGCCGCCGCCTTGTTCATCTCCTTGTCGAGCGTCAGGGTTTCACGCGACGCACCTTTCAAGATCACGATCACCGCGTCTTGCGTGACCTTGTTGTCCTTGGCGAGTTGCGGATAGAGGAGTCGATCGTAGAAGCCGTATTTGAAGTTCGGCGCGGATTTCGCGATGTCCGCGAGGTACGCGTCGATCTCCACACCCACGTCGTTGAGGGGCGGGAAAAACGCGCGAACTTCGACGGGTTCCGACGTGGAGGACACGATCTTCTTCGTCGATTCGCTGGCCTTGGCCGTGCGGAAGTACGAGTAGTCGACCTTCACGTCCATTTCGCCGGCGGCGTACGTGAACAGCGACGAGTACGCCGCGGCGAATGCCAGCGTCAAACCAGCGACCGCTGCCGCGTAAATGCGTCGGACTTCCACGCGAGGTGCGCGACGCATCGGGGACAACGCTGCTTCACCGAAGATGATCGGAGCGATCGACAAACCGGCCAGGACAATCCACGCGACCGTTGTTGCACCGTCGAATCGAGCGCGTTTGTCCGGGGTCGCATCG
>WBZU01000270.1_pt2 | contig 11711 bp, 5 predicted proteins | sample 5204311 | NCBI WGS metagenome assembly WBZU01 (sample SAMN12344359, study PRJNA552823) | activated sludge metagenome | biome: Activated sludge suspended growth; feature: Nitrification reactor; material: Wastewater; isolation source: activated sludge from nitrification reactor of wastewater treatment... | reverse complement strand
TCGCCGCGCCATCCGGCGTCAGCTGCTTCAACTCCTTCCTCAGCCAGGCAATATCTTTGGCCAATGCGAACTCAGCGAGCTTCCGAACGGCGGCAGGCGTTCCCTTGGCCGCATCTTCAGGCCGGCTGAACAATCGCAAATCCACTTCGCCATCACGCAGCGCCAGCCCCGGATGACCGTAAACTGGCGCTCCCGCAATTTCGCCCACGGTGATGGTCTCCGGCAGATCGCCGAAGCTCCACGTGCGGACATCGTATCGCTCAAACTTCTGAACCGCGCGATCCCACAGGTCGGAAGGCAGCTCGGTCTGCTGCACGCTCGCACGGATCGCATCGAGATCACGACCTGCGGTCACAGTTCGCTTCTTCTCATCAATGACTTCCACACGTGGCTGCAAATGCGCGGGCACGCTCTGCGGCGGCCAGTCGCCTGCTTTGACTTCAATGCGAAATCGACGTGTGAGATAGGATGCGAGCGCGGGCAGGAACTCTTCGCCACGAGGATCGAACTCCGAGGCGATGATTCGCGCATTCGCTTCGATCGGCATGAACTGACGTCGCAAAGTCTTCGGCAACGCACGCAGCAGCACATTGATCAGCTCTTCCCGCAGCCCGGGCACCATCCATTGCACCTGGCCGCTGCTCAAGCGTTCCGCCATCGGCAGCGGCACCTGCACGGTCACGCCATCGTTCTCGGTGCCGGGATTGTAAACGTAGTTCAGCGGCAGCACGGCATTCCCCACCGCCACGCGATCGGGGAATTGTTCCAGATCGAATGCGAAGTCCTGATCGCCGATCAGATCAGCCTCTGTCGCGCACAGGAAGTCCGGCTGCTCGGGCGCACGCTCTTTCACCAGCCTGTTCAGATCGTGCACGGAGGACACGCTTCGTATCCGCGCGTCGTAGAACTTGAACAGCGCCTCCGCGACATCCCATGCGCGGGTGCTGCGCACGCGGGTGAGAGAGGTTTCGATCTTCTGACGCAGCGCCTGGTTCTGCCGATGAAAACGATGCTGCACCGACGCCTCGTCATCGATCAGCGCCGCCCGGATGAATATCTGCGTGGCAGCTGCGGGATCGATCTTGATGAAATCAATGTGGTGCCGCTTCACCTCCAGCCCGTGCAGCAGCACGCGCTCCGTCACCAGCACGCGCCCTGCCTTCGCGCTGTAGTGCGGCTCGGCGTGGCGGCGCTCGCACAGGTGCTCGCCCAGCTCGGCGATCCAGTCGGGATTGATCTTCGCCACCGTGCGCGCGAACAGCTGCGACGTCTGCACGATTTCACCGGCCACGATCCACAGGGGTTGCTTTGACTTGTCCTGCCCGGGCTTTCCAGGGTTCTTCTTGTCCCGCCTCTCGTAGAGATTCGAACCGGGGAAAATCGTCACCTCACGATTGCCCGCGGCTTTGTAAAGATTGCGCTCGGTGCGCATGGCGATGTGGCCGAGCTGTGCCGCCAGGATGCTGCGGTGGATCGCATCCTCGTTCGACTCCGGGTTTTCGGGGACCGCCTCATCCTCGTCGCGCAAGCTGTCGCCGAGCTGCCGCCACACGTCGAACCATTCCCGCATGCGGATGAAGGACAGGTAGCTGGCTTTGCAAAACCTGCGGAGTGCATTCGCGCCGCTTTTCCCTTCCGCATGCGGTGATGCCTGCCAGATGCGCAGCAGCGACAAAAAATCGGACTCGGGGCACACGAAAGCCTTGTGCGCAGCGGCAGCGCGCTCCCGGTCCGACTCCGGCCGTTCGCGCGGATCGGGAATGCTCAGACCTGCCGCGATGATGAGCATCTCCGGCAGCGCCTTCTCTTTACGCGCCTGCAACAGCATGCGGCCCAGAGTGGGATCGACCGGCAACCGGGCAAGCTCCCGCCCCAGCGGCGTCATCTCATGCGTCTCACTGAGGGCGCGCAATTCGTGCAGCAGTTCGTAGCCGCCGCGAATCGACGCGTGCGCAGGGGGATTGATGAACGGGAAGTCTTCGATTTCGCCCAGGTTGAAGGCCTTCATGCGCAGGATGACCTCCGCGAGGTTTGCGCGCTGGATCTCCGGCATCGTGAACCGCTCGCGCTTGGCGAAGTCCTCCTGCGAATACAACCGGATGCAAATCCCGTCCTGCACGCGTCCGGCACGGCCCGCGCGCTGGTTCGCACTGCTCTGCGATACGGGCTCCACGGGCAGCCGCTTCGTGCGCGTCCGCGCGTTGTAGCGGCTGATGCGCGCCAGACCGGTGTCGATGACGTAGCGGATGCGCGGGATCGTGATTGATGTCTCCGCCACGTTTGTCGCAATCACCACGCGTCGCTTCTTTCCGGGAGCGAACACCCGCTGCTGGTCTGCGGACGACATGCGCCCGAACAGGCTGAGCACTTCATGACCAGAGCCCAGGCGGCCATCCAGCAAATCGCGCGTCTCACGGATGTCGCGCTCCGTCGGCATGAACACGAGCACATCGCCATCCGCGCTCTCGATCAATGCATTCTCCACGGCCTCGGCCGCGGCATCGATCATATCGTGTTCATCATCCTCTGCCGCCGGTGCGTAGCGAATCTCCACCGGATACAACCTCCCGGAGACCTCGATGATGGGAGCGTTATCGAAGTGTTTTGAAAAGGCCTCCGTGTCGATCGTGGCGGATGTGACGAGCACCTTCAAATCGGGGCGCCTGGGCAGCAGGCGGCGCAGGTAGCCGAGCAGAAAGTCGATGTTCAACGAGCGCTCATGCGCTTCGTCCACGATGATCATGGCATACGCGCGCAGCAGAGGATCGCTCTGAATCTCGGCGAGCAAAATGCCATCGGTCATGAACTTGATCCGCGTGTCGCGTCCGGTGTCATCGCTAAAGCGCATCTTGCACCCGACTTCGCGCCCCCACTGCACATTCAATTCTTCGGCCACGCGCTTCGAGACGCTCATCGCCGCCACGCGCCGGGGCTGCGTGCAGCCGATCTTGCCTCGCAAAGCTTCGCCCATCGCCTCCAGACACATCTTCGGTAATTGCGTCGTCTTTCCCGAGCCCGTCTCACCAGCAAGGATGATCACCTGATTCGTCCGGATGGCCGCGACGATCTCCTCACGGCGGGCCGTGATCGGCAGATCTACAGGATACTTAATGGTCGGCATGAGGCGCAAAATAGGGCCGGGATGTTACATCCCGCAGGCCGGGCGTGCTCAAACATTTTAGCTGATCTCTCGCGACGCGCGTGGCAGCACCCGGCAGAAACTCGCTGGCGATTCGGCGATGGATGCATCATTTCGCTCCGTTCTCGAGTGCCGCTCCGATCGATTGTGCCCCATGAAATCTATATCCCTGACCTTGTCGCTCTTCATCGCCTTATCCGCCCCGGTTTTCGCTCAAAAGGCTAAAGGCAAAGGCAAACCGAAGCGCCCCGACGCTGTCGGTCCCGCCATCGGTGAGAACAAAGCCACGCCCGTCTCGCGCATCAAGGTGGCGAAGGACTTCAAGGTGGAGCTGCTCTACTCCGTGCCGGGTGTCGAGCAGGGCTCGTGGGTGAACCTGTGCGAGGACCCGAAGGGGCGGCTCTATGTGAGCGATCAATACGGTGGGCTCTATCGCATCACGGTGCCTGCGCTGGGGCAGCCGCTTGATCCGAAGAACGTCGAGAAGCTGCCCATCGACATCCGCGCAGTGAATGGCATGGCCTTTGCCTTCGGTGCGCTCTACGTCGGTGTGAACGATTACGAAGGGAAGATCCCGAGTGGCGTGTATCGCATCACGGATACGAACAACGATGAAGTGCCGGACAAGGTGGAACTGCTGCGCGAGTTCCAGAGCAAAGGCGACCACGGCGTTCATGCCATCATCCCCGCGCCGGACGGCAAGAGCTTGTTCCTCATCTCCGGCAACGGCGCGAAGCCGACGCAATGGGCCGCGAATTCGCCAGTGCCAACGATCTATGGCGAGGACCATCTCCTGCCGCGCATGCCCGATGGTCGCGGCTTCATGCGCGATGTGATGGGACCGGGCGGCACGGTGTATCGCTTTGATCCTGACGGCAAAAACTTCGAAGCCTACGCCACTGGCTTCCGCAACATCTTCGACGGCGCGTTCAATCGCGATGGCGAACTCTTCACCTACGACGCGGACATGGAGTATGACTTCAACACGCCGTGGTATCGCCCCACGCGCATCTGCCATGTGGTCAGCGGCGGCGAGTTCGGCTGGCGCAATGGCGCAGGCAAGCGCCCCGAGTGGTATCCCGACAACCTGCCGCCCGTGATCAATATCGGCCCCGGCTCGCCCACCGGCGTGACCTTCGGCTACGGCGCGAAGTTCCCCGCGAAGTATCAGAACGCGATGTTCGCGCTCGACTGGAGCTGGGGCAAACTCTACGCCATTCACATCGAACCCAACGGCGCGAGCTACAAGGCGACCAAGGAAGAGTTTTTGTCGGGATCGCCACTGCCGCTGACGGACGCGATCATCCGCAAGGAAGACGGTGCGATGTATTTCACGATTGGCGGACGCCGGGTGCAATCGGGGTTGTATCGGGTGACTTATGTGGGGAAGGAGGACACCACACCCAACTCCCCAGATACCTACGGCCTTCGGCAGAAGCTGTATTCGTTCAAGAAGCTGACGGTCGATGAAGAACGCCTGATCAACAAAGATGAAGTCCTGCGCGAACACCTTGAAGCGGGACACGTCGTCAGAAAGCCAGAGCTGATCGAGGCTCTATGGAAGGAGCTTGGATCGCCCGACCGCAACATCCGCTGGGCCGCACGCACCGCCATCGAGCATCAACCCTTCGCTTCCTGGTCCGACAAAGCCCAGAACGAAACCAATCCCGCCATCCAAGTCGAAGCCCTCATGGCCCTCGCACGTTGCGCTGGTGTTTGCCCGCAGCATCGCAAGGCCGACACGCCGCCCGTTGATACCGCCCTGCGGGGCAAGCTGCTCGCCGCCTTGCTCAAGCTCGACCTCGCCAAGCTCCCGACCCCGCAGCAACTCACCGCCCTGCGCACCATCGAGATCGTTCTCAATCGCTTCGATGGCTGCGACGACACGCAGCGCCAGGCTTTGATCGCCAAGCTCGATCCCTTGTTCCCCGCTGCGACGCCGGAGCAGAACTGGCTGTTGTGCGAGACACTCGTCTATCTCCAAGCACCGACCGCCGCCGCCAAAGGCATGGCCTTGATCGCGAACGCACCCACGCAGGAAGAGCAGATGGAGTATGCGCGCAGCCTCCGCATGTTGAAGGCTGGCTGGACCAAGGAACTGCGCACGCAGCAGCTCGAGTGGTTCCTGAAAGCCGCCAACTACAAGGGCGGCGCGAGCTTTGACAAATTCATCGAGTTCATCCGCAACGACAGCCTCGCCACCTTCACCGAGGCCGAGAAGACCGACCTCGCCGCGCTCATCGCCAAGAAGCCTGAGCGCAAGAGCGCCATCGAAAACCTCGGTGCGATGTTCGTCGGACGCACGCCCACGAACTGGACGCTCGAAGAACTCAGCAAGGCCGCCAGCACCGGCCTGAAGAACCGCAGCTTCGACAACGGCCGCAAGATGTTCGGAGCCGCCGCCTGCTTCACCTGCCATCGCTTCGACAACCAAGGCGGCATGACCGGCCCCGACCTCACCGGAGCGGGCGGTCGCTACAGCCCGCACGACCTCCTCGATCAGATCATCAACCCCAGCAAGGTCATCAACGAGCAATTCGTCCCCAGCGTCTTGACGAAGGACAACGGCGAACAAGTCATCGGCGTCGTAGTGAACCTGAGCGGCGACACCGTGCAGATCAACACCGACCTCACCGACCCGAACCAACGCATCGGCGTGGATCGCAAGACCGTGAAGAGCATCGAAGCCAGCAAGGTCTCGCCGATGCCGCCGATGCTGCTGAGCATGCTGACGAAGGAAGAGATTCTCGATCTCGTGGCTTATGTGCTGAGCGGCGGCGACAAGACGAATGCGGCGTTCAAGCCATGAATCCGCCAAGCCGTAAGCTTCCGCGTTGCTTCGGCTGTTGCTGGCCTGTGCGGCGGTCGTGAGCTGTATCAAGCTCCGCTGGATCATTGCGTTGCCCTTGTTCGTGGTGGCGAGTCTTCCAGAGTTGCTGTTTCACCTGATGCCCATGTGTCCACTCTGCGGTGGTCCCACAGTGTGGATAGGCAAGCACTGTCGCCGTTGTCGTTCGACAACCTGATGAGACCTGTAAAGAGCCCGCGAAAATATGTGCAGGCCTCTTGATGGTGCGGTCAGGGCTCGATGCCAGGTGCTTCAAAGCCAGTAGAAGGGCGTTGGAGCGTGGAACGCACGCAGACACCTCGCTCCGGGACCGCTCGCCTCAGGTTCGTAATTCCACCATCGTGGCGCCCCGTTCGCGAAGCTCCTGCGCACTGTAAGAGCGGAATCCCCATATTAAATCCACCCGGACGCTGGTTGTTGGTCTACCGCATCGATCAGTGTCTGCCCATGGCAGCCTTCACAAATCCGTAAAAGATGGCATGGGGGTGATTCGGCTTGCTCAGGAACTCAGGATGGAACTGACAGGCAATGAAGAACGGATGATCTTTGATCTCCACCATCTCCGCCAGTTTGCCGTCCGGCGAACTGCCGCTGATGACCAGGCCTTTGCTCTCCAGCTGCTCTTTGAACGCGGGATTGAATTCGTAGCGGTGGCGATGGCGCTCGGTGATGGTGGCGCTGTGATAGAGTTCGAATGCCTTGGTGCCGGGCTCAATGTCCGTGACCCAGGTGCCCAGCCGCATGGTGCCACCTTTGTCCACCACCTTGTGCTGATCGTCCATCAGGGTGATGACCGGGTGCGGAGACGCCGCGTCAAATTCGGTGCTGTTGGCGCCTTTGAGCCCGCAGACATCTCGCGCGAATTCAATGACCGCGATTTGCATGCCCAGGCAGATGCCAAAATAGGGGATGCCCTGCTCGCGCGCATAGCGCGCGGCGATGACCTTTCCTTCGATGCCACGTTCGCCAAAACCGCCTGGCACGAGAATGCCCTGCAGCCCCGCCAGGTAGAGTTCCGGACCCGCCTTTTCTATGCTTTCCGAATCCACGCGAATGATCTCCACCTTGCAGTCATTGGCCGCGCCGGCGTGAGTTAGTGCCTCGTAGATGCTTTTGTAGGCGTCCTGCAGTTCGATGTATTTCCCCACGACGCCGATGCGCACGTGGTGCGTGGGGCTGATGATGCGCTGCACAAAGGAGCGCCAGCGGGTCAGATCGGGCTGCGGGGCGTCAAGCTGGAGCAGCTTGCAGACATAGTCATCCAGGCGCTCTTCATGCAGTTTCAGCGGCACTTCATAAATCGTGTGCTTCACGTCACGCGCTTCGATGACGCCTTCAATCGGCACGTTGCAATGCATGGACAGCTTGTGCCGAAGCTCGGCATCCAGCGGGTATTCCGTGCGGGCGAGAACGATGTGCGGACTGATCCCGATCTCCCGCAGCTTGGCGATACTTTGCTGCGTGGGCTTGGTCTTCAACTCGCCCGCAGCCCGGATAAACGGCACGAGGGAGGCATGGATGAAGATGACATTGCCCTGGCCCACTTCGAGCGCGAACTGCCTGATCGCCTCCAGGAAGGGCAGGCCTTCGATGTCGCCGACCGTGCCGCCGATTTCGGTGATGATGACGCCGTCGCCCATCTGATCCGCAACGGTGCGGATGCGCTCCTTGATCTCATTGGTGATGTGGGGGATGACCTGGACCGTGTTGCCGAGATACTTGCCTTCGCGCTCCTTGGTCAGCACGTTCAGATACACCTGCCCGCTGGTGAGATTATTCAGGCGGGAGAGATTGGTGTTGGTGAACCGCTCGTAGTGTCCGAGATCAAGGTCCGTTTCCGCGCCGTCGTCCAGGACATAGACTTCCCCATGCTGGAAGGGGCTCATGGTGCCGGGATCGACATTCAGGTAGGGGTCAAACTTTTGCAGGATGACCTTCAATCCACGGTGTTCCAGCAGGGTGCCCAGAGCGGCTGCGGCGAGACCTTTGCCCAGTGAGCTGACGACGCCGCCAGTGACGAAGATGTATTTGATCATGATTCGGTATGGGAGGGAGGGTTCAAAAACGAGATTGCAAAAGACGCTCGACAGCGCGGGCCTGCTCCTCGGTATCCACGCCGGGGGAGAGGTCGTCGGTCATTACTACGCGGATGCGGGTGCCATTCTCCAGCGCGCGCAATTGCTCCAGCGACTCGGTCTGTTCGAGCATGGAGGGAGGCCAGGCGACAAACTGGAAGAGGAAATCACGACGGAAGCCGTAGATTCCGAGGTGCCGCCGGTGTGCCGTGGAAGGGACAGTGCTGCGCACAAACGGAATGGTGCTCCGGCTAAAATAGAGGGCGTCTCCGACCGCATCCACGGTGACTTTCACCACATTGATGTCGGTGACCTGCGCGGCATCCTGGATCAGCGCGGCGGCGGTAATCATGCGAATCTGCGGTTCCTGGCGGAGCGTGCGGGCGAGTTCATCAATCAGCCGTGGGGAGATCAGCGGCTCATCCCCCTGGACATTGATGATGATATCGTGATCGGGGAAGGACTGTGCGGCCTCTGCGATGCGATCGGTGCCGGAAGGATGATCGGGCCGGGTCAGAACGGCCCTGGCTCCAAACGATGTCGCAGACTCGACGATGCGTTCGTCATCCGTGGCGATGATCACCTCATCCACCGCGGAGCACTGCTGGCATCGCTCCCACACGTGCTGCACCAGCGGCCGTCCGGCGATGAGGTGGAGCGGCTTGCCCGGGAACCGGGTGGATCCCCAGCGGGCGGGAATGGCGACAAGCGTGCGGGAGTGAGCGGCCAAAGTGCGATGTTCAGGTTTCGTTTCATTGCGGTGAATCAAAGGGTGGCGCAAATGGTTTTGCGAAAGCATTGCTCACATCCGGCTGCGGGCTTGCCAGCCGCGCGGCGCTGGTTCTGTTAGCCCGCATGTCGTCATTGCAAACCTGGACCCTGCGCGTGCTGGCGCTGCTGTTTGGCGGCGTATTCGTTTACGCCGGGGCGGTGAAGCTGGACAATCCCATCCTGTTTCTGGAGGACGTGCGCAGTTATGACATCCTGCGCGATCCGTATGCCGCATGGCTGGCGATTTCGCTGCCGTGGCTGGAAATCTTTGCCGGCGTGGCAGTGGTCACTGGGGCCATGCGAATGAGCGGACTGCTGCTGTTGAATGCATCCCTCCTGGCATTTCTCGGTGCACTATGGTGGTCCTGGCATCGCGGGCTGAACATTCAGTGCGGATGCTTCGGCGAAGGTGCCAGGGGAGAAGGCCCTAACTGGCCGTGGCTCTTCGCGCGCGACATCCTGCTGCTGGCGACGGGGCTGCTCCTCATGTGGCTGGAGAAGCGGGCGCACTCGCCAAAGTTCAGAACTCATCCATGAAGTATCACTTCGCATCCGACAACACCTCCGGCATCTGCCCGGAGGCCTGGCAAGCTTTGGCCGAATCCAATGACGGCTTCCAACCGAGCTACGGCGACGACGACATCACCCGCGAGGCATGCGAGATGTTTCGCGAGTTCTTTGAGACCGAATGCGATGTCTATTTCGTCTTCAACGGCACCGCAGCGAACTCGCTCTCGCTCGCCAGCCTGTGTGACAGCTTCAACAGCATCGTGTGCGCGCACGAGGCGCACGTGGAGACGGACGAGTGCGGCGCGCCGGAGTTCTTCAGCCACGGCGCGAAGCTGCTGACCGCCAGGGCGGCTCAGGGGAAGCTCGATCTAGCGGATGTGGAGCGGCTCATCACCAGCCGCACCGACGTGCATTTCCCCAAACCAGCGGCGCTGAGCCTGAGCCAAAGCACCGAACTCGGCACGGTGTATCAGCACGCAGAGATCAAGGCGCTGGCCAGCCTGGCGCATCGCAAAGGCATGCGAGTCCACATGGATGGTGCGCGTTTCTTCAATGCCCTCGCATCCACATCGGGATCGGCGGCGGACATCACGTGGCGCGCGGGCGTGGATGTGCTGTGCTGCGGCGGCACGAAGCTCGGCATGGCGGTGACGGAGGCCGTGGTGTTCTTCGATCGCAGACTCGGGGAGAGCTTTGCCTACCGATGCAAGCAGGCCGGGCAATTGTGCTCGAAAATGCGTTTCATTTCCGCCCAGTGGCTGCGCATGCTGCGGAGTGACACGTGGCGCACACACGCCGCGCATGGAAACCGGCTCGCGCGCATGCTCGCCGACAAGATGGCCTCGGTGCCCGGTGTGGAACTGCTCTATCCTGTTGATGCCAACGCCTGCTTCCTGAAGCTGCCTGACGCCGTCAAAGAGCGGCTCAAAGTGAAAGGCTGGAAATTCTACAGCTTCATCGGCGGTGGCTCGCGCTTCATGTGCTCGTGGCGCGTGACGGAGGCGGACGTGAATGCGCTCGCGGCGGATGCCGCTGGATGAACGGCCATACGCGCGGCGCACGCAATCCATAAGGCTTTTGCCAGCGGCAAACGTGAGCCGTCATCAAGCCGGGATAGGTGAAAGAAAGCTCTGGCGGCCCGCTTTGACACGCCTTCATTTCCACTTCCATGAACAAGCCATCCAGCTCCTCCCGCCGTCAGTTCCTGCAGCGCACCGCCGCCACCGCAGGAACCATCTTTGCCCCGAATATTCTCATCGCTGCCGACGAGCCCAAGAAGCAGCTGAACTTCGCCGGCATTGGCTGTGGAGGAAAGGGGGCGAGTGACATCGCTACTGCTGCTGAAGGCGCGAACATCGTGGCGCTTTGCGATGTCGATCACGCTACGCTGAAGTCCGCGCAGGAGCGGTATCCGAACGCCAAGATCTTCGACAGCTTCCGTGAAATGTTCGAAGTGATGGGCGACAAAATCGATGGTGTCACCATCTCCACACCTGACCACGCGCACTACCCGGCCGCGATGGAAGCAATCAAACGGCGCAAGCACTTGTGCGTGCAGAAGCCCCTGGTGAACCGCATCTGGGAGGCCAATGAACTGCACCAGGCGGCGAAGAAAATGGGCGTGCACACGAACATGGGCAACCAGGGCCACACGAAGGAACCCATCCGCCAGCTCAAAGAATGGCTGGCTGCGGGCATCGTGGGCAACGTGAAAGAGATCCACGTGTGGACGAATCGTCCGATCTGGCCGCAGGGCAATGAAGCCGCCACCAATTACAGCCGCACACCGGCGGAGATTCTGGCGTCTTATCCTGAATTCGCGATCACCAAGAACGCCGCCGGTGACACGCTGGTGAATCATCCGATGAACGGCCACGATTTCCGCATCCCGCGCGTCGAGAATCCAAAGAACAAGGGCAAGGTGGGCATGCATGAACTCAACTGGACACGCTGGCTGGCCGCCCAGCCGGACGCGCCTTTCATCTGGGGCGTGCACGACTTCGCATGGCGCGGCAGCCGCCAGTTTGGCGCAGGTGCCATGGGCGACATGGGCTGCCACATTATGGATGGTCCCTTCTGGGGCTGCGACCTGCCCGAGCCCTACAAGATCGAGGCTGAAAGCGGTGAGCTTACCGAAACCGCATGGCCTCAGTGGGCACACGTCATCTGCTACTTCAAGCATCCCAAGTTCGGCGAGATCAAGCTGCACTGGTATGAAGGCAAGAAGGATGGCCAGCCCGTCAAGCCCGAGCGCCCGGCCAAGCTGGAAGGCAATCGCGACTGGAACAAGATGATCGGCGGATTCATCATCGTGGGCGACGAAGACTCCGTGCTCAACGCGGGCGACTATTGCGAGCACCTGGACGTC
>WBZU01002830.1_pt1 | contig 11713 bp, 8 predicted proteins | sample 5204311 | NCBI WGS metagenome assembly WBZU01 (sample SAMN12344359, study PRJNA552823) | activated sludge metagenome | biome: Activated sludge suspended growth; feature: Nitrification reactor; material: Wastewater; isolation source: activated sludge from nitrification reactor of wastewater treatment... | reverse complement strand
AGCCTGTAAAAATAAGTCCCGCTTGAAAGATTAGAAGCATCAAAAGTAACAGAATATGTCCCGGCAATTTGCTTTTCATTTACCAGTGCAGAAACTTCCTTTCCGGCAATATCAAATACTTTAAATGTAACGTGACCCGTAACCCTTAATTCGTAATTGATGACTGTAACCGGATTGAACGGATTCGGGTAATTTTGTTCCAGGCTGAATTTAAATGGAACCTGTGATGATGTTTGAGTTGCTCCGACTGTCGTTACGGTTTCATACAATCTGTATATTTTCCCCGAACGAGTGACTGCATATAAGAAAACTTTATTTCCGTATGTTATGCCATCCATATAACTTATTTGTGTTTGTTCAAAATATTGATAGCTCATAGGAAACCATGTAGAGCCATCATTTGTGGATTTATAAAATAATCTTCCCGTTAAAGTATCCATAATATCAGTCGCAGCGTACCATGTTCTTGAATTCGGTATTGAAATTATTTTTATGGTATTACCCAATGGATGAGGAGTGGATAATATTTGCCAGTTGAGTCCGCCGTTTGTGGTTCTGAATAAAATATTTGTTTGAAAATAGACAGTTGCTAAACCGTACAGATTGTCATTTTTAAATTGTAAACCGCCTGCCCAGTATCCGAGAACAGGAAGCTTGCTGACTTTAAAATTCTGTCCTCCGTCTGTCGTGTATAATATTCTTACAGTATCATAAATTCCTTCACTCTTATACAAATTAAACCATGCGTGATTTGAATCTGTAATGCATATGGATGGTCTGTAGCCTGTGTAAAATTGCGGCTGCGTGTATGAATATTCAGCCCATGTAACTCCGGAGTTTGAAGTCTTAAAAATTTTTATCGGATCAACAGTATTATTAGCCGGACTGCTCCATGCATATCCATAGGTAGGATTAATTCTTGAAAACTGAATTCCATTAATAAAATCTGTACTGCCTCCTGAATTTATCTGGACAGACCAGTTTTGTCCGCCGTTTGTCGTTCTGTAAATATCAGCTCCGGCATTCGGACCAATACCTTCGCCAACCCAAATATTATTTTCATCGTTTGCCGCAATACAGACTGTAAATTTATCGGGACTTATTCCGTTGGTTCTCAGGCTATCCCAGGTTCCGTTAATTGATCGTTTCCCGACGTAACTTAGTGATTTACTCCCAGTGACAAATACGCGGGATGAGTCTAAAACATCGACATACCGGTATTCAATGTTAGAATTCTGGTCCAATGTCCATTGAGAATAAACAGGATTATTAAAATTTATAATGATAAAACATATTGCAAAAAATGTTTTCATTTATTTATAGTTGCTATTCTTATTTAATGATTTTTTCATTTCATATTTTCCTTCCTTAAATTTAATTATTAAATATTTTTATACCAACTGTAGGGATTAATATTGTTCTGCCAATAAGGTATTTCAAATTTGCTGTTAATCCTAAAAAATTATTGACTGAATAAATGTAATTTAAGCTTGTGATAATACCCAGTCCATAAGAAAGTGTAAATCCTAATGCTCCGTAAAATTTGTTGTCCTGACCTATTTGAATAATTTTATGATTGAACGTTCCGGCAAAGTATCCGCCTGATGAAGATTTATATTTAAATAATCCCAATTCTAATTTAATAAATGAAATTTCTTTTTTGGTTGTTATTCCGGCAAACCCAAAAAATCCAATATTTCTTAAAGATTCTGAAGATTGGTTTTCATTGTGATCGAAATATAAAATACTTCCGGTTTCAATACCAAAGCAAAAAGGATTTGAAGTGTTTGTTGATGTGTTTTGACTTAATTTTTGTGAATATGAAAAGTTTGGATAAATAACCAACATAAGAATTAAAAAGCTGAAATGAATTAGATATACTTTCATAAAATGTTCCTTGGGGTATCAAAATAAATATATTATGTACTAAAGAAAAGATTAAAAAAATCAAAATTTCACCGAAACTGCATTGACTCAGAAGCTACGGTTAATTTGAAAATTAAAAAGCCGGAACATACAAAAGAACATTCCGGCTGAGTTTAATAAGGAGAAGGTTACATCATTTAGTAAGAATCATTTTCTTTGTCTCAGAAAAGTCACCTGTAGTGAGCCTGTAAAAATAAGTCCCGCTTGAAAGATTAGAAGCATCAAAAGTAACAGAATATGTCCCGGCAATTTGCTTTTCATTTACCAGTGCAGAAACTTCCCTTCCGGAAATGTCAAATACTTTTAACATCACGAAACCCGAAACCCGTAACTCGTAATTGATAACTGTAACCGGATTGAACGGATTCGGATAATTCTGATTAAGACTGAATGACTCCGGTATCTCAGAGCTGATTTGTTTTACCGAGGTTGCATTGGCATATTTTGTAAGCATAATTCCTGACTCCCTGCTGGATGCTACTATTGCATTTCCCGAATTATCAATTTTTACAAACCATCCGATTGACCAGTAGCTGACACCCTGAATGTTAAAGTTCCAGAGTGAATCTCCAACCGGAGAATATTTCTGAATAAACTGTGAACCCGAACTTTCCATCGGATACTGTCCTGTGACATAAATGAAATTATTATTATCGACTGTCAGACCGTTAGGCATTGCGTCGTTATTATTAAATCCCCTGATGCGCTTTGCCCAAAGCGAGTCTCCTGCCGGACCATACTTTATTGTGACAGCATCGTACTTATTGTTATTGGCAGGATTGGGTTGTTTGAAAATTACAACAGCATTATTATTATTGTCTGTATTCAGATCAGAAGGAATGATCCTGTCATTACCTGAACCGTAAATTTTTTGCCAGATTATTGCTGATGAAGATGACATTTTTGTTACTGCGAACTTTGAAGTTGTAAAGCTGTTCAGGATCTCAGAAAGAAAATATATATTTCCCTGAGTATCAAACGTCATATCGCGCGCGCCTTCATGAAGACTGTTATTAAACCGATCGTTCCATGTCCAAAGAGTATCACCCAGTAAATTGCATTTTATTGCAAGGACATCTTCATTAAAATTAGAATTAATTGCAGAGCAAAAGAAGAACATACCTGAACTGGTGATGGTAAATTTTCTCGGAAGAGTTCTGTTGTAAAACTCAGCGGGAACGTCAATTTCTTCGTGAGAGACAAGATTTCCCGAAGGTGTGTATCTTATGACATATAGTCTTTTTAATTTATTTGTTGCGACAAAAATATCCCCGTCAGGTCCTTCCTGAATGTACCCTTCTTTGGTTTCACCGTTGACTGCCATGACGGAATTAGTACTGTCAGATCTTGCCCACAACAGATCCCCCGAAGGTGAATACTTAATAGTTCTTGTTGTTGCAACCTCTGTAGTCTGGTAAGCAGTACTCAATCCAGTTGCATAAATATTTCCCGCGGCATCAGCATAAATATCAAACAGATGATCGTGCTTATTTCCAACGCTGTGATATTCCCTTCTCCAGAGAGTATCACCGGAAGGGCTAAACTTTATTATCACGAAGTTAGAAAATTCACCGAGTCCTGAACGGTTTACAGAAGTGCCCGTAATGATATTTCCTGAATTATCTGTTACACAGCCGATCATTCTGGATTCAATTTCAAAAGTATAACTTTTTCTCCAGGTTTCATTTACCTGTGAAAATAATTCCGATGAAAATGCAATTAATAAAATCAGACAGATTTTTAAAGTGTTCATTTTTTTTTCTCCTTATTCTTTTATTTTATAAAAGTTTTTAATTTTAATTACTGATACAAAATTATCATTTGTAAACCAGTGTGGCAAAGAAAGTTTTCAATAATTGCACAATGAGTAAAGCTTTACTTATTAATAAATATCTGCATAAGCTTAAATTTTAACTGTTTTTTAATCCTCATTCGTAATAATTTGCACAATGAAATCCCAAAGTAAAAATATGATCAAAGGCAAACTGATCCCTTTGCTAAGGGCATTTTCCAGAGAGGAATTCAAAAGTTTCGGAGATTTTGTCAGTTCGCCTTTCTTTAATAAGGAAAAAGTACTCATTGAGCTTTATAAAATCCTGAAGCAGAATTATCCGGAATTTTCTTCCGGAGGGTTTGAAAAGGAAGCAATCTATGAATCGCTTTTTCCCGGTAAAAAATATAATGATTCGATATTCAGAAATACTTTCTCGAAGATGCTGAAGATTGCGGAAAAATTTCTTTATGTTAATCATCTGTTGAAAGATGATTTTCACCGGGAATTTTTTCTGCTGAAAGAGCTTAAATCAAAAAGGCAGGAAGGCATGTTTGTAAAGCATAAAGCTGAAGCTGACCGTTACATTGAATCTGATTTATTTAAAAACGAGGACTACTTTCTCAAAAAATATCAGCTTGAAGAGCTCACTGACGAATTCAGGAAGATCACAAAAAATTATATGGTGCTCGCTGACAAAGAAGAAGCTGATTCGTACGAATATCTTTCCAATTCCTTTCTTACTAATATTTTAAAGGCAAATGCTTCAATCATTAATTCAAATAAAAATTTCTTCGGTGAGCAGCTGAAATTAATACTCTTTGATGAGATCGAGAGCTGCATTATCAGGAATCCCGGACTGCTTGCATCGAATCTGTATCTGCGGTATTATTATTATTCAATAAAGATCTTTCAGACAAATGATGATAGATATTTTTTTGAACTCAGGGATATAATCAACAATGAAATGAAATCTCTGAGCATAGCGGACAGAAAAAATATACTTACTACGCTTACCAATTATTCGTATTACAGAGTCAACAACGGAGAACTGAAATTTGTAGATGAACAGTTCAAACTTTACAAACTGAGCATTGAAAAAAACCTTTATAAAGGAGACCGTGATTTTCTCTCGCACATTTTTTTTATGAATGTAGTAACTACAGGACTTGATGCAGGAGAGACGGAATGGGTAGAGGATTTTATCCGGCAGTACTATGGCGAACTGAAATCTGAACACAGGGAAAACATGTTCAGTTTTTCGTTTGCCCTGCTTAATTTAAGAAAAAAGAAATTTGATCAGGCAATAGAGCACGCATCGAAAGTTATTTCAGATGATCTGTCTTACAAACATCAGCTAAAATCTTTTTATCTGAAGGTCTATTATGAACTGAATGAGGACCAGCCGTTTTATTCGCACGTAGACAGCTACAGACATTTCGTAAAGAATGACAAGCTTCTCAGCCGGGACAGCCGGGAATACATTTCTAATTATATTTTACTTACAAAAAAACTGTTCGACCTTAAGAATTCACCGGTACACGATAAAACTGAAATTAATATTCTTAATAAGGAAATTTTTCAGAATAAATTTTTAATAAATAAACTCTGGCTTTTGAATAAAGTCAAAGAGTTATGATTTAAAAGTATGAAAATCAAAAGATCCACAAGTGATCTTTTTTCGGATTTCCTGATTTGAATTTATTATCAGTATATAAATCGCAATATTACGATAAAAAATCATGGGAGCAACCAAAGCTGATGAATTCTCAGTAAAAGACAACAGACTTGCCAAATATGCAAATGCACTGTCTCATCCTGCAAGGATAGCAATATTAAAATTCTTAATAAAGAATCAGGAATGTATCTGCGGAGACATAGTAAACAAACTTCCCCTCTCGCAAAGCACGGTATCACAGCATTTGAAGGAATTAAAAGCAGCCGGACTCATCAAGGGTGAAATTGAAGGCAAAAAGGTCTGTTATTGCATTGATGAAAAAGAGTGGAAGCTTGCCGGGATTCATTTAAATGAATTATTCAGCAGTTTTAAAATTAGAGCTGATAAATGCTGTTAAAAAATAATTCATTTTTATCATAATATTACGATAATAAATATGACCGCAAATAACTGCACTCCGGCTCACGAAAGAAAGCAGCTCGGATTCCTTGACAGATATCTTACACTCTGGATATTTCTTGCAATGATAACCGGTGTATCAATAGGATACCTGCTGCCGTCATCATCAGGATTTATTAATTCTTTTTCGAGTGGCACAACTAACATTCCATTGGCTGTTGGATTAATTCTAATGATGTACCCTCCTTTGGCAAAAGTCAGATATGAAAACATAGGAGAGGTTTTCAGGAACACAAAGATACTGAGCCTGTCTCTTTTCCTTAACTGGGTAGTCGGACCGGTTCTAATGTTCATACTGGCGATTACTTTCTTAAGGGATTATCCGGAATATATGACAGGGCTTATTCTTATCGGACTTGCACGATGCATTGCGATGGTGATAGTCTGGAATGAACTTGCAGAAGGAAGCAGGGAATATGCAGCAGGACTAGTCGCACTCAACAGTATTTTTCAGGTTTTACTCTACAGCGTATATGCGTATGTTTTCATAACAGTACTGCCGCCTTTATTCGGACTTGAAGGTCTGCCCGTGAATATTACGATCGGTCAGATCGCTGAAAGCGTTGCTATATATCTTGGAATACCTTTTGCTGCAGGAATTATAAGCAGGTTCGCTCTGATAAAGCTCAAAGGCAAAGACTGGTTTGAAAACAAATATGTTCCTGTAATTTCTCCCGTTACACTGATAGCATTACTGTTCACGATCCTTATCATGTTCAGCTTAAAAGGAGAACTGATCGTTCAGATACCTTTAGATGTATTAAGAATTGCAATTCCTCTGGTTATATATTTTGCCATTATGTTTCTTGTGAGTTTTTTTATTGCAAAAAAAATGGGAGCTGATTATTCAAAGAACGCTTCGATCGCATTTACTGCTTCAGGAAATAATTTTGAACTGGCGATCGCCGTTGCAATAGGAGTATTCGGGATCAACAGCGGGCAGGCATTTGCCGGTGTGATAGGACCTTTGGTGGAAGTTCCGGCGTTGATAGCGCTGGTCAATATTGCTTTCTGGCTGAGAAAAAAATATTATCCTGAAATTATATAACTTCCATTCCATCAAGTAGAGGAAAATTATATTTTCTTAAACTATTCAGTATCTCAGTGATATTATAATTTGTAAATTTTACTTTTCCGCTTACAGCTATTGCATGATATTTTTTCTGTAATTCCTGAACCGGTAAAGAATCTTGAATGGATTGATCATAAAGAATTATCTTTCCTCTTTTCAGGATCAAAAGAATATCTTCAGGATCAGTATTATAGAACGAATCATAACTGCTGCCTGATTTTTTTCCGGAGATTACGATGTCTGCCTTATATCCTTCCGAGATAACACCGGTATCTTTTAAATTCCAGTATTCCGCAGAAATCTTTGTAACTGAATAAAAGAGTTCTTTATCACTTAACATATTCAGCCTTCTTGCTGTTCTGAGATTATCAAATATATTCCTGTCGGATGTGAGAGTTGAATCCGTTCCGAATAATATTTTTGTAAAATTTTTTAAAGAAGCAATATCAGCTGTTTTATTGAAAAGAAATAAATTTGAATCCGGGCACCAGATAAGAGCTGAGAAGTTTTTACTTTGCTTTTCTGTCATTGCTATTCCGTGTATGCCTGTAAGTTTTCTTCTGAATAAATTCCAGCGGATCAGTTCATCTATTTCTTCCTTCGATTCCGGATTAATGCCTTCTCCGATATGAATTACATATGGCTCACTGTTGACCGGAAGATTTAATTTTAATTTCCACTTTCCTCCAAGCTTTACTGAATGAATGCAGGTTCCGTTCTTTATAATTGTAATGGGAGAATCATCTAAAACTGAATTGTATGTTCCGTGATGGGCAACAGCAGTCACTCCGCAGAGAAGATTTTTGATAACTCCGTACTTCATTCTTAGTTCGACAGGAATACTCTCAATTGAATCAATTATTTTCTTATCCTTTATATGAATGTCATTCCCCCATTCTGCATAGTCATCATAGATCTTATGACCCAGGCGGGGATATAAATTGAATTCCAGATGGTCGTGTGAATTTATAAGACCTGGAAAAGCAAAGAATCCACAGAGATCGATCGCAGGTTCTTTATATGAGTTATCCGGATTTTCTGAGGGGTTAATGCCGGAGATGATATCATCTTGGATTCTGATATCATATTTTTTATTGTCTTTGCCTGCAATATATAAATTCTTTAAGATCAACTTTTCTTCAAATGTATTCCGCTTATTAATGGCGTTCCGAAGAATCTATCATATGCAGTCATAAAATTCTGTTTTTCGAATAAATGCCTGACATCATCATCTATTTTTTTTTCAAATATATTTATGACTTCCCACTTCAGTGCAGAAAATATTTTTTTCAGGTACTCAATTTCGTACAAATAATTTTCAACCTCGATCACTTCGTCTTTATGCGGAAAACTCCTTTTCATTCCGGCAGAAAATGCAGCCGGATGGAAATCCGTTATAAGTATTTCTCCGTCTGCTTTGAGAATTCTGTTCCATTCCTGAAAATACTGATCAATATTTTTTATATGTCCGATCGTAAGAGTGGATATGATAATATCAAAAGCCGAATCTTCAAAAACTTCTCTCGATATTTTTTCGGATACAAACACTTCAGCATCTTTGAATTTCTTTTTTAATTTACCTGTCATCTCATGAGAATTATCTATGCCGGTTAATTTCAGAGGCTTATGATCCAGTATTTCCTTCCAGTGCCTCCCGGTTCCGCAGCCGACATCAAGAATATTCCTGTTCTTAATTTCAGTATGAGATATCATCTCTGAAAATAATTTCTCCTCCAGAAATAATACTGCATTATCCGGCTGATCATCATAGAAAGCATACCATATTCCGTATGCATCCCTGGATGAAAGTCTGCGGACAGGTTTTTTCTTTTTTAATTTGTTCTTTATTTTATCAATGTATTTCAAATCTTTAAATGTTTTCAATCTTCACTAACATTATTATATCTCAGGATAAATATTTTCTGAAAATATGTTCCCGGTGTTTCTGTGTCTCAGTGTCTCAGTGCCTCTGTGTTTTCAAAATGATACCATCAAAGCAAATACTTTTTGTACAGAAAATTCTATTCCTGAAAAGAAAACCCTTCAACTTCCGGCTGACGGTATTTCAATATTTTCATTGCAAGCCGGACTTCATAAGGCGCATTATAAAAAGAAGAAGAATACCTCCAGCTTCCGAGAGTTCTTAAAATATTTTTTTTCCAGCCTCTAATCTTAAGATCACTGACTGTAGGATAATATGCATTCAGCACTTTTTCAAAATTCCGTATCCTGCTTATGTGATGCGGTTTAAGCCAGGGCGTCATGGTTTTCTTGCGCAGGTCAAAACTTTTCCATTTTTCTGAGGTCCATTCTTCCAGTGTTGCCGGATATTCAAATCCCTTCATTTTTGACGCCAGCGACATTTCAGAATCTTCATAATTTACGGGTGAATAAGTATAGATTATTATTTCCGCTTCGGGATTTATCCGCTTAACTTTCTTAATGAACTCTATATCATTATCAATGCTTTTATCAACATCATCCGAAGGGCTTCCAAGCACAAAAGAAAATTCGGGAACGATCTTAAATTTCTTAAGCCGCCCGGCTAAATCCAGAATTGTATCGGGAGTCTGCGTCCCGCCTTTGTTCATAAGCTTCAGCGTTTCTTCCGAGCTTGATTCAGCTCCGTAAAATACCATCTTCAGACCGGAGTCTGCCATCAGTTCAAATGTCTCATCTGAAAATTTCATCATAGTGTCGGCTCTTGCTTCTCCCCACCAACCGAGTTTAAGATCTTTTATCTTTTCTGCAATGGAGTAAATTCTTTTTTCAGAAACGAACATATTGTCATCGTGAAATTCAACTGCATCTATTTTATACTTTGAATGAAGATATTTAAGATCATCAGCTACGAGATCGGGATCCCGCCCTTTCCATCTTCCTTTGTATATTCCCGCAATGGCGCAGAAGCCGCACGTGAAGGGACAGCCGATGCTTGAAATATAAGCAATGGTCCTTTTGCCCAAATATGTTTTACCAAGCTGAAGATACTTTTCGGTATTAACTTTATGATAAGGAAGAAGAGGTATTATATCCGGGTCAATAGTTTCAATGTCAGGATTATGAATGATCTTACCTTCGGATTTATATGAGATGCCTTTTATTTTAGAAAGATTCTTCGAACCGGGTTTGCCTTCCATACAGTCAAGATATTCGGGGAAAGAGATCTCAGCGTGACCGCGGAATGTAACATCCACATAATCTGATTTCAGAATTGTATTACGGTGCAGCGAAGGAAAATATCCTCCCCATAATATTTCCAATTTCGGAAATACCGCTCTCATTCTTTTGCTAATAGCAACTGCCCTGTGCATCTGGGGACCCGGCATGACAGTTACTCCAAGATATTTAATATTCTTCTCATTAATTAAATTTATGAGTGTATTCTCAACATCATTATCAAGATTCTCATCGACGATCTCATATTCATATTTTCCCTCAAGAAATGCTCCGAGATATAAAAGACTGTTTGGCACACGGAATCCCGAAACTGCGCTCTTAGGGTTGAGAAGAATTATCATTGGCTTAATTGAGTTACCTGCCGTACAGGTTTATTAATATCAGATTTGAATTTTAACAGTTGCGTGATCATCAGAAATATTTCCGTAAATGTCAGAGCTACTGCGCATCCGGTGTAGTCAATTAATTTTATCATAATAATGCTCAAAATTATATTCAAACTCCACGCTATAATTAAAATCCTTGTAAGAAATTTTTCATTATAAACTGAAAACAAAAATGACTGCGTTACCGTGTAAACCAAAACCGGGATCATTGTAAATGAAAGTATCTTCAGAACAATAACTGAATCTTCGGATCTGAATGTAAGCTCCATAAGATTTCCCGCAAATAAATATAAAGGAATGGTGATCATAAGTCCAAGCGTAAATGAATACAGGATGAATTTTTTAGTTAATTCGGTTTTTGTCTTCAGATCATTTTTAATATTTGAGACTACAGGATAGAAGGAATTAAACAGCGCACCTGAAAACAGCCCGATCCCGTTTACAAACCTTGATCCTGCGGAATAGATACCGACGGCTGCAGCCGTTGATAAATATCCGAGCAGTATTACGTTAAGTCCTTTAATTGAAAGCATAAGAAAATTATTAACAAAGAAAACCGAGCTTTCTTTTAAAATTAAAGTGAATTTTTTTTTAAAAGGCTGATCTGATTGTAAAATGTTTCCACTGTTACTCTCTATATGGAATTTATCAATTACATTCTTATTTGCTAACATAAGCAGAAGAAGAGTAATGATATCAGGGATCAGAATGCAGAGCATCACAGCGCTCAGTCCGTAACCTGCGCTGAGAAAATAATATGAAAGAGCAAGCTGCTGTAAAGAGTTTGCGCTTTTTATTATCACCGGATACTTCTGATTCAGAAAGCTCCGGATAGATGCTTCATATGTTGACATCAGTGACCTTGGTAAAATCAGAAACAGACCTATAAAGAAAGCCGGATAATATATTTTGGTAAAGAACAGAAAAGAAGTAACGAATATAACTATTATAATGACTGCAGATAAAATAATTTTTATAAGATTAAAATTATTTATAATTTCTTTGGCGTTGAGTTTATTCTCTCCTAACTTTCTCACCAGTAAAGTTGAAAGTCCGAAATCTGATACTATACCGAGAATCAGAACAAAAGCAAATATCAGACTGTAATTTCCTAAAGCTTCTATGCCAAGAAATCCTGATACTATCACAGCAAGAATAAATGAACCTGCATAGCTGACTGCATTAAGAATCAATACAAGCAGAGAACCTTCTGATATTTTTTTTATGTGCTGCTTTAACAT
>WBZU01002829.1_pt1 | contig 11714 bp, 10 predicted proteins | sample 5204311 | NCBI WGS metagenome assembly WBZU01 (sample SAMN12344359, study PRJNA552823) | activated sludge metagenome | biome: Activated sludge suspended growth; feature: Nitrification reactor; material: Wastewater; isolation source: activated sludge from nitrification reactor of wastewater... | reverse complement strand
GATGCAGCGTCGTCATCAAAAAGTCATCGAGGAGGCGCCGGCGCCCGATGTGAATCGTCGTCTGATCAGCCGCATCGGCGAACGCTGCGCCGAGGCCTGCCGCAAGATCGGCTATCGCGGCGCGGGAACCTTCGAGTTCCTGTACGAGGACGGCGAGTTCTATTTCATCGAGATGAACACGCGGGTGCAGGTCGAGCATCCCGTCACCGAACTCGTCACCGGCATCGATATCGTTCAGGCGCAGATACGCGTCGCGGCCGGTGAAAAACTGTGGTTCAAGCAGCGCGACATCGAGGTGAAAGGCCACGCCCTGGAATGCCGCATTTGCGCTGAAGACCCCTTCAAGTTCACGCCATCTCCAGGGAAAATCAGCAATTGGCACCCACCGGGCGGCCCCGGAATCCGCGTCGATTCCCACGTCTACTCGGGCTATACGGTGCCACCGCATTACGACTCGATGATTGCCAAGCTGATTTCCTTCGGGGATACCCGCGAACAGGCGATCCGGCGCATGCGCATCGCCCTGTCGGAAATGATGGTCGACGGCATCAAGACCAATATTCCGCTGCATCAGGAGTTGATGCTCGATGAGCGCTTCATCAAGGGCGGGACGAGCATTCACTACCTGGAAGGCAAGCTGGCCGCTCGCGAGGAATTGAAGGGCTAGGCGTGTGGATCAGCGCCGCCATCACCACTGACGCCGGCCATGCCGAGGCGCTGGCGGACGCCCTGCTCGACGATGGCGCGCTTTCCGTCAGCGTCGAGGATGCCGAAGCGGGTACCGAGGCCGAGACGCCGCAGTTTGGCGAGCCCGGCAGTCCGACGACGCCGTTGTGGCGACTCAGCAAGGTGGTGGCGTTGTTCGAGCCGGACGCGGATGTTGCCGGACGCGTTGCCGAAACCGCAAGCAAAGTCGGTCTCGCCGGGCAGCCGCGCATCGAGTTGTCCGAAGTTCCCGAACAGGACTGGGTGCGCCTGACCCAATCGCAGTTCGAGCCCATCCGCATCAACGACCGTCTCTGGATCGTGCCCTCCTGGCACGCCGCGCCCGATCCTGCCGCCATCAACCTCGAGCTCGACCCCGGACTGGCCTTCGGCACCGGCTCGCATCCGACCACGCGCCTCTGCCTCGAATGGCTCTGCGCGAAAGTCAGCCGCGGCGACACGCTGCTCGATTACGGTTGCGGCTCCGGCATCCTGGCGCTGGCCGGCGCGAAACTCGGTGCGGGCGAGGTGGTGGGCGTCGACATCGACGCGCGCGCGCTTGAAGCGGCCGCCGAGAATGCCGCCCGCAACCGCGTGGCGCTGCGGCTCGCGCATTCGCAGCAGCCGCTGTCCGAACAGTTCGACATCGTCGTCGCCAACATTCTCACCAACCCGCTTTGCGTGCTCGCGCCGTTGATCGCCGCGCGCGTCAAGCCCGGCGGCCAACTGGCGCTATCGGGCGTGCTGGACAACCAGGCCGAACAAGTGATTGCCGCCTATGCGCCCCACATCGCCCTGTCGCGCGGCGCAACGCTGGAAGGTTGGGCGCGGCTGGAGGGCACCCGGACATGATGACCACCCGTTGCCCGCATTGCGGGACGGCCTTCCGGGTCAGGCCAGAGCAGATCAGGCAAGGCCATGGGCAGGTGCGCTGCGGGGCATGCATGACCTCATTCGACGCGCTGGCATCGCTGGCCGAGGATACCGACTCCTTGCCGGCGACCGAAACGCAGCACACCGAACACGACGATACCGCGCGCCCTGCTTCGCACGCTGCCGCATGGACGATTGCGCCTCAATCTGCCGAAGCAGAAGCTGATGAAAGTATCGCGCTGGCCATCGCATCAACCATCGAGCCGAGCATGGCGCCCGCGCCGCCGCCGGAAGATGCGGACCAGGATCTGGTCCCGCCAATCGAGGCAAAGGCTTCGGAAGCGTTGCCGGCGGCTGAGCCGGTAGTCGCAGTCGAACAAACCGCTCAAGCCGAAGCGCAGGAGCTGCTGGCTCCGCTTGCAGCGCCCTTGCAAGCGCCGCATCCCGAAGCACGGCTGCACGAACCGACGCCGACACCGCGCCGCTGGCTGTGGTGGGCCGGATGCTTGCTGGCGCTGGTGGCGCTCGCCCTGCAAGGCGCGGTTCATTTCCGCACGACGCTGGCCGCTCGGCTGCCGGAGTCCAAGCCGTGGCTGGCGATGCTTTGCGAGCCGTTGGGATGCGCGCTCGAGCTGCCGCGCCGGATCGACCTGATCGAAATCGAAAGTTCCGATCTCGCGCCCGACCCGCAGGTGGACGGACGCTTGCGGCTGGCGGCGACGCTGCGCAACCGAGCCTCCTTTGCGCAAGCCTGGCCGCACATCGAGCTGACGCTCACCAGCGCCGGCGACCGCGCCCTGCTGCGCCGGGCCCTCGCACCGGGCGAATACCTCATGCCGCCGGCACAGCCCGATGCCGGCTTTCCCGCCGGAACCGACCAGACCGTGCAACTCGATTTGCAGGCGGTGGACACGCCAGCGGTCGGCTACCGGCTTTACCTTTTCTACCCTTGATGATCCAGCCATGAAAACCCTGATATGCGGTTCGCTCGCCTACGACACCATCATGGTGTTCAATGATCGATTCAAGCACCACATCCTGCCGGAGCAAATCCACATCCTCAACGTTTCCTTCCTGGTGCCCGACATGCGCCGGGAATACGGGGGTTGCGCGGGCAACATCGCCTACAGCCTCAAGCTGCTCGGCGGCGAGCCCGTCATCATGGCCACGGTCGGCGACGACAGCGGTCCCTACATGCAGCGGCTCGACCATCTCGGCATCGGCAGCGCCCATGTTCGCCTGGTCGGCGGCAGCTACACCGCCCAGGCCTTCATCACCACCGACCTGGACGACAACCAGATCACGGCCTTTCATCCCGGTGCGATGAACCATTCGCATGCGAACAACATCCACGATGCGCGCGACATCGGGCTCGGCATCGTCTCGCCGGACGGCCGGGATGGCATGCTGAATCATGCCCGCCAGTTCCACGCGGCGGGCATTCCCTTCATTTTCGATCCCGGCCAGGGGCTGCCGATGTTCAATGGCGACGAACTCCTCGATTTCCTGAGGCTGGCCGACTGGTGCACAGTGAACGACTACGAGGCCAAATTGCTTAGCGAACGCACCGGCCTGAGTCTCGAAGCCTTGGCCCGCGAAGTGAAGGCGCTGATCGTGACGCTCGGTGGCAACGGTTCGGAGATCCACGCCGGCGGCCAGAAAATCGTCATCCCCAGCGTCGAACCGGCAGCGGTGGTCGATCCCACCGGTTGCGGCGACGCCTACCGCGCCGGCCTCCTCTATGGCATTGCCCAGGGCTGGGCTTGGGAGAAAACCGGCCGGCTCGCGTCGTTGATGGGCACGCTGAAAATCGCTCATCGCGGCGGCCAGAACCACAAGCCGACGCGTGAAGATATTGCCGCCGACTTCAATCGCGCCTTTGGCGAAGTTCTGTAAGCGTGTGGCAAGGCATCCGGTCGGCCATCCGCCTGAGCCGGTGTGCGCTGCATCTGCTCTGGGGATTGGCCACGGCCGCGGCCTTGCCTGGGTTGCCGCGAAAGATGCGGTCGTTCCTGGTTGCGCGCTGGTCGCGGCAGTTGCTCGACACATTGGCCATCCGCGTTCAGTTCCTCGGTACGCCACCGACCCAAGGCCTGCTGGTGGCCAACCACGTCTCTTGGATCGACATCTTCGCCATCAACGCCTCCGCAACCACGACTTTTCTCGCCAAGGATGAAATACGTGGCTGGCCGGTGATCGGCTGGCTGGCCGAACGGGCCGGCACGCTCTTCCTCGAACGGGGATCGCGTTCGGCGGCCCAGCGAGCCCGCCAGCGCCTGGTCGACGAACTGCGCGCAGGCAGTCGCATCGGCGTGTTTCCGGAAGGCGCCACCAGTTTCGGCGAGCACGTGCTGCCCTTCCATGGCGCCCTCTTCCAGTCGGCGATCGATGCGGGGGCCAGGGTGGCGCCGGTGATGCTGCGCTATTCAGACGGCCAAGGCCAACCGACGAGCGCAGCGGCCTATGTCGGCGACACCAGCCTCTGGCAATGCGTTCGCAACATCGCCGCCGCCAAGGGGCTGACCGTACATGTCATGTTCCTGCCCGCCCTCGACAGCGCCGGCTCCGACCGTCGCCATCTCGCCCACCGGAGCCATCAAGCCATCAGCCATGCGCTCGCGCGGGCGGCTCATCCCCAACCCGCCGGCTCGACCTGACACCGGCACGGCAACTGAAATATTCGCTGGTCTTCCAGGCGAACGGCAGTCAGGCTGCCGCCCCAGAGGCAGCCGGAATCGAGCGCAAGCAGGTTCTTTTCGCGTCGAAACCCCAGCGCCGACCAATGGCCGCAGATCAGCAGATGATCGGCGCTGCGCCGCCCTGGCACCTGGAACCAGGGCATGCAGCCCGCCGGGCCGCGGTCTGGCGGTCCTTTCGACCCGGGCGCGCGGAACTCCATGACGCCCTCGGCCGTGCAGAAGCGCATGCGCGTCATCGCATTCACGACCACCCGCAGCCGGTCCCAACTCGTCAGTCTGTCGTGCCACGACGTCGGTTCCGAACCCCACATATTGGCGAGAAAGTCGCGGTAGTTCGCGGCCGTCAGCGCGGCGCCGACCTCGGCCGACAAGTCGCGGGCCTGCGCGACGTCCCATTGGGGCAGCAGGCCGGCATGCACCATGGCATAGTCGCCTTCAAGATGGAACAGGGGCATGGCGCGCAGCCAGGTCGTCAATTCGACGCGGTCGGGTGCAGCCAGCACGTCGGTCAGCGTGTCCTCATGACTGACTTTGCCAAACCCCTCGGCCTGCATGACGAGATGCAGGTCATGGTTGCCGAGCACCACGACCGCGCGCTCCCCCAACCCCTTGACGAAGCGCAAGACTGGCAGCGACGCCGGCCCGCGATTGACCAGGTCGCCCACCAGCCAGAGGCGATCGCGGCTTGGCGAGAAGCCGAGATAATCGAGCAGGCGCGAAAACTCGTCGAAGCAGCCCTGGATGTCGCCTATCGCGTAAGTAGCCATGCGCGCAGTCTACCCGGACTGCGCCGAGCGCTCAGAGGCGTGCGCTATCCACGGGGCCGGCAATGGCCACCGACTTGAGGTCCGGCCGCGCCGAGGGCTGATATTCCGGCACCCATCGCCGCAGGTCGCGGCGAACCTCGGCGTCCGACTTCGGCGCCGGCGCCTTCAACCATTCGAGCAGGTCGTCGAGCCAACCTGCGGGCACCATGCGCGCCTTGGCGATGCGCAGTTTCGGATGGTGCGTCGGACGGGTATGCTCGTCGTCGGAAAGCAGCTCCTCGTACAGCTTCTCGCCAGGCCGCAAGCCGGTATAGACGATCTTGATTTCGTCCTCGCCACGCCCGGACAGTCGAATCATGTCGCGCGCCAAATCGGCGATGCGGACCGGCTCGCCCATGTCGAGCACGAAGATTTCGCCGCCCTTGCCCATCGCGGCAGCCTCGAGCACGAGCTGCGAGGATTCCGGGATGGACATGAAATAGCGGGTGATTTCCGGATGGGTCACCGTCACCGGCCCGCCGCGGGCGATCTGGGCGCGGAACTTCGGAATCACGCTGCCGGTGCTGCCGAGCACATTGCCGAAGCGCACCATCTCGAAATGCGTCGCGCCGCCGCCGCCTTCCAGCGCCTGGCAGACCATTTCCGCCAACCGCTTGGTGGCGCCCATGACATTGGTCGGATTCACCGCCTTGTCCGTGGAAACCAGCACGAACTTGGGAACATTGGCCCGTTGCGCCGCCAGCGCGACAACATAGGTGCCATACACATTGTTGCGCACCGCCTGCCAAGTGTTGTGTTCCTCCATCAGCGGCACGTGTTTATAGGCCGCCGCGTGAAATACCACCGAAGGCGTGTGGCGACGCATGACCTCGCCCAGCCACAAGCCGTCCTTGACGTCGCCGGCGAGCGGCACCAGCGCCACCTCGGGGAAATGTTCGGTCAATTCCTCGACAAGTTCGTAGAGGGCGAACTCGTTGTTCTCGAAGAGCACGAGCTGGGCAGGCTGCTGGCGCGCAATCTGGCGGCACAGCTCGCTGCCGATCGAGCCGCCGGCGCCGGTTACCATCACCACGCGTTCGCACAGCAACTCGCGCACTTCGGGCGTGTCGATGCGTACCGGCGAGCGCCCCAGCAGATCCTCCAGATCGACTGGCCGCACGTGATCGACCCGGTCGCGCTTGAGCAGCAACTGTTCGGTCGATGGCACGGTATAAGCCGTCACCCCGGCGCGAACGCAAAGCGAACTGACGCGCTGACGGACCTCGTCGGACACCGACGGCATGGCGAGGATCACGTGATTCACTTTCAAGGCCTTGGTCCAGTAGCCGAGCTCGCTCAGCGGGCCGAAGACCCGCTGGCCCAAAAGTTCCCGGCGCTGCTTGGCCGGGTCGTCGTCAAGGAAACCGAGCACCCGCCACTCGTGCGAACGGGCCAGTTCCTGCACCAAACCCGCGCCGGAACGGCCCGCCCCCAGGATCAGCACCGGCTTGCGCCCTGAACTCAGCGTGTTGTACAGCAGATGTTCCTTCCACATCCGGTAGGTGGCGCGGCCGCCCCCCATGAGCAGGACCAGCAGGATCGGATAGAGAATCGCGACGCTGCGGGGAATGCCCGGCGCCGGCGCCAGGAACGCCACCAGGGCGCCGAGTACGGCGGAAATCGATGCGGCCTGCAGGATGCGCCGCAGATCGGGCAGGCTGGAAAAGAACCAGATGCCCAAGTAGAGGCCGGAAAGCCTGAAAACCACTGCCTGCAAGGGAATCAGGACGGCCAGCGTGCCGCCGATCAGGGGCCAGTAATCGACGGGCGGGGAAAAATCCGACCAGAGGCCGAAGGCTCCCAGCCAAGCCAGGACAACGGCCAGCAAGTCGAACAGGAACACGGCCACCGATCGCCACTTGCCCTGGAAAGCCGATTCGATCCTATCCATGCGCTGGCATCCGCAATGGTTGATACTGGGCCATGATAAACATGAGGCTGCGGATTATATGCTCCGAAGAAACCCCGAAACCATGAAGAATTTGTGCTTTGAAGCCGCTTTGAAGCCTTAGGTCCGGTCCGGGTTGCGGTGTGTCGCACGTTTGTCGATCACTTTCCACGCTCCCGTGTAAATCGCTACCCAAAGCAACAACGCGCCAACTTGCAACGTCGATGACACATTCCTCGCAACCAGGGCCGTCAGCGCCGTGGCAGCCATCAGCCCCCACGCCACCCACACCAGCCTGCGACGACTCCAGCCCGTCAGGATCAAACGCTGGTAGCCATGCTCACGGTGAGCTTGCCAAATTTTCTCGCCCTTGAGCAAGCGTCGCCAAAGAGTGACAGTGGCATCAACAATGAACGGGGAAAAGACCAGCACCGGGAACCAGGCGGGCCAAATACCGTCCTGCCAGCCCAGCAGACCCAAGGCACCCGCAAGAAAACCGAGTGGAATGGCGCCGGCATCGCCCATGAACACCTTTGCCGGAGGAAAATTGAAAGCGAGGAAGGCCGCGGCCGCACCGCAGATCGCAAATAAGATCGGCGCAATCGGCGATGCGGCTGAAGCCGCCGCCATGGCATAGGCCGCGAAGCCGATCGCCGTCATGCCGCCGGCCAATCCGTCGGCACCGTCCATGAAGTTGTACAGGTTGGTCATCCAGGCCAGCGCGAGCACCGCCGGCAGCGCCATGGCCAAGGGCATGCCGAGCCCCCACACGGCCACGCCGGCGGCCAGCAGATGCCCCAACAAGCGCGGCACGACGGGCAAGGGCCGCAGGTCGTCGGCGAGCGAGAGCACGAACAGCCCGGACGCCGCGACAAGGATCGGCACCGGCACATGCCGAAAGGACAACAGCGGCAGCGCCGCCGCGATGCCTCCCGCCATGGCGATGCCGCCGATGCGCGGGACGGCGCCGACGTGCAGCGAACGACTGTTGGCGTGGTCGAGCGGCATGCCCTCGCCCCGGCGCAGCCACAAGAAAAGAATCGCCAGCGTCGCCGCTGCCGCGACCAGGCCCGGCAGCACGAAGCTCATGGGAGGAACCTGCGCGGCGAATAGCCGAAGGCGCGTGTCGCCTCGTCATGCGCAAAAGTCATGTCGAGGTCGACGCGCCGGAGCATTGCCGGGTTGACGTCTCGATAAGCCGGCAAGCGCCGGGCGATAGCGATGGCCGATCCCGACAACCAGTCGGGCAGGCGCACCACGCGGGCCGGACAGCCGAGGCGATGGCAGATTCTTTCGATCATGGCCCGATAGCCGAGCACCTCGCCGCCGCCAAGATCGTAGCTTCGGCGCCAGCCGTCGGGCGATGCCAGCAAGTCGATGCAGGCGTCGGCGAGGTCGCCGGCATGCACGGGCTGCCGCAAGCCGCGCCCCTCGCCCGGCAGGACGAGAAAGCCGAACCGATCGATGAAGCGCGCCAGGCGCGTGACATTCCGATCGTGGCCGAACGAATAGATCATGGTCGGCCGCAAGATCGCCCAGCGCATGCCGACCGCATCGCACTCGCGTTGCACGGCCGCCTCGCCTGCCGCCAGCGACTGGGCCAAGGCCCGCTCTCCTTCCTCGGTCGAATCGGCCTTGGTGAGCGCGCTGGTCGAACCGAAAGCGATCGCCTTGCGCACGCCGCGCCGGGCGAGCGCCGGTATCGCACAGGAAAAAGTGAAGATCGGCGCCAGATTGATGACGGCTTCCGGAGTGCCGTCGGCCGGCAGGCTGCCCGGATCGCGCAGATCGCAGGCGGCCAAAGTCAGTCGCGGCGACACGCCGATGTCGGCCTTCGACGGCGCTCTCGTGAAAGCGCGCACCCGATATCCGGCCGCCAGCAGACGCGGCAGCAAGTGGCGGCCGACCAGACTGGTGGCGCCGAACACCCAGATCTCCGGCTGGCCAGGTCCGGCACTCGACTCGACGGCCAGCGGCGGTTCGGCGGCGACAAGACGGACGGGGCGCGCGGCCCGCAGCAGAAAACGCGCGACGATGGCCAGCGCGACGGGCGGGTAGAGCAGTACCCGCCAACCGGTGAAGTGGAACTTGCGGAAATAGCGCATCAACCCGCGGTGCTTCTGCCATTCGACCCAGAGCGGCCGGCGGCGGCTCGATCGGCCCTTGAAATGCAGCACCTCGACACCGGGCACGAACAGGATCGTGCGGCCGGCCTGGCGGAAGCGTTGGCACAGATCCAGATCTTCCCAGTGCAGGAAGTAGCCCTCGTCGAATGAACCGATCCGATCGAGGTCCGCGCGTCGCACCATCATGAAGGCACCCGAAATCGCCTCCACGGGCGCCGGCGCCACGGGCAGCGAAGCAAGCGCTTGCGCCGATCCCAACAACTGCCCGAGCAATCCCGCCGGCGTCGGCAGCGTCCGCCGGTCGCTCGGCTCCTCGCTGCCGTCGGGATTCCGGATCAGGCAGCCCGCCATCCCCGCCTCCGGATGCGCGTCGAGCACCGCGGCCATGCTGCCCACCGTGTCCGGCCGCACGAGACAATCCGGGTTCAGGAACAGGACGTCATCGCCACGGGCCTGGCGCAACGCCAGGTTGTTGGCCGCGGCAAAACCGAGATTGCCGCCGGTGCGCAACACCCGCAGGCGGGAATCAAAGCGCGCGAGCGCCTCGACCGCTTCGATACTGCCGTCGTGCGAATCGTTGTCCGCAACGAACACTTCGATGCGCGACGACGAGGCAAGCGCCGATTGCACGCACTCGACCAGCAAGGGGCCGCTATCGTGGCTGACGATGATGACCGATGTGGAGGACACGCACCACACAATCAAACGATTAGCGCCTCGGCGTCCGGACGTTATCGAAGGATGCTATTGAGCCATCAGCACAGCACGTATTTCGGCTGCCCATAGTTGCAGTTGTATGCCGTCAGCTGCCTTAACGCTCTCAACTGCCGACGATGCCTGTAATTTGTCGTCCTGTTGCTTAAGGGATATGTCGGCCGATGATGAACCTGTCTTGGCTCGCGCCATCGCTTGCAACGAGGTGGACGTACCATCGTTGATGCCGGTTTCCCTTCCGGTCTTGGTTGCTATCCTCAACGCGTGAAGTTCATAGGCTGGCGAGTTGGCCCCCGATGACATGACATAGAAACCAATTCCCACCCCTCGGTCTCCAGAAAACTTGAAAACATAGGTATCCGAATAAGTCGTTTGCGGAACGTCCGCACATACGACCATGCCGGCCAGAGTACCGACCGTTCCGAATTCGCAGCCAAAATCCCCTGCCGCAGTCGCCACGATGCCGTTTCCGTAGCTGGACGATGTCCCTAACTTAACCGATAGACTACGTACTATCGCATTCGGAACGCCACTTAGTATTTCCGAGAACATCCACTTCCCCAGCAAGCCGTCCGGACCATTCGGGTAGCCAAATCCAAACTTCGAGATCGATTGCGGAGACTCGCCCGGCAAGGTCATGGTGCCATGCTTGCCGCTGGAAAATGAGATCGTCACCTTGCCGGGCGATCCCGATGCGTGTGCGGGCGAATATGCGGCGCCGAGTGCATTGCCGCCCTGATACTCGGTCAATGTTGCCGAAAATATGTTGTTGGTGACTGGACCAGCGGCCAGATAGAAGGTACCTGAACCATCCAGCCTGTATCCGAAATACGTGAATACCAGAACCTCATTTTCGACTTCAATTTGGAATCCTCTTCCCGACTGTCCGTTGTTCTCACTATCGATGACCCATAATCCACCGGCCGGCATGAATGCCAATACCGATTGGGTCACCATTAGTGATAACGCCAATGCGAGAGTCACAAAGAACTTCACGAGGCTCTTCTTAAATGTCATGATGCCCCCCTTTCCAATAGAACAAAAATGCGCTTCGCTGCTACCCTTGATTACCATAAGAACTTGCTGAATGATTTCGCTGTCTCACCCGGCAACACAATTGTTCCGTGAGTGCTACCAGTGAAAGTCATGGTTACGCTGCCTGCACTTCCCGATAGGACAGCTGAACGCGGCGGACCTCCGAAGCTGGTGCCATTCGCGTAATAGTTGAGCGGCCCCGAAAATGTATTTCCAGAGTAGGCTCCAGCCGCCTGGTAGAAAACATCGTTTCCGGCTTGATCGTACGCAAACACGGTAATCGCGAGGATACCGTTGTGCACTTCGATGTTGAAACCGCGCCCTGGCTGCCCGTTGACTTCGCCGTCGATCGCCCACAACCCTGACATCGGAATTATCGGTCCAGCCGCAAATTGCACATTATCCAGCCACCCCGCGTCCAATCCTTCGGCATCGGAGATGTCCTTACTATATATCCACCTGACGACATGGGTTCCTTCGGGAATGTTCAACGCGGTACGTGTCCAGTTGACTTCACCACTAATCCTCCCATGGCGCACATCATCGACGTAGACGCTGAGAAAATCGTAGTTTGCCTCCGACGATACCTTCCAATAGAAGCTCAGTGTCCCCGGTCCACTGACTTCTGTCTGAACAAATACCGATTCGCCATCTGCAACATTTCCCGATTGCACGGAACTGCCTCCGTACATGAACGCACTACCTTGACTGAAGAATGTCCCGTTACTACCCGTTATCCAACCTAAGCCGCTGTTATCGACCGCCTGGCCAAGCGAAAGTATGGAACTGCCAGACAACCATTGATGTAACGCAGCGGAATAGGCGAGATCGAAACGACCAAATCGGTTGGACCCCTGCGGATTCGCAC
>WBZU01002828.1_pt1 | contig 11715 bp, 11 predicted proteins | sample 5204311 | NCBI WGS metagenome assembly WBZU01 (sample SAMN12344359, study PRJNA552823) | activated sludge metagenome | biome: Activated sludge suspended growth; feature: Nitrification reactor; material: Wastewater; isolation source: activated sludge from nitrification reactor of wastewater... | reverse complement strand
ATAGCCGCGGTTCCCGAATTGAAAACGCGCACGGACCGGCCGCCGCAGCGCTGTGCGAGCGCGCTCTCGAACTCGAGCACCCTGGGGCCGGAGGTGATCCAGCCCGAGCGCAGCACCTGCACCACCGCGGCGATGGTCGCTTCGTCGATGCTCGGACGCGTAAACGGCAGGAAAGGCGCGCTCAAGATCTAGCCACCAGCACGACACCGATTACAATAAAGCCGATCCCGAGGAGTTTCTGCATCGACAAGGTTTCGCCCAGCCATTGCCAGGCAATGAAGGCATTGACGACATAACCGATCGACAGCATGGGATAGGCAACCGATACCGGCACCCGCGACAATGCCATTATCCAGACCACCACGCTCACCCCGTAACACGCCAGCCCGCCGAGCACATAGGGCTGCAGCGCCAGCTTCAGGCCAACCGGAACCAGGTTGTCGGGATGGAATTCGAAGTAGCCAACGGCGTTGGTGCCGGCCTTCAGGAGTAACTGGGCGCCCGCGTTGAGCAGCACGCCGACGATGACAAGAGAAAATGTGGTCGGGTTCATATCGATTTGGCGATTGCGCTTGCGAAGTCTACACGCCATCGCGCCAAATTCACCGAAACATCCTCGCCATTTTGCCCTCGATTGAAAATGCAGACACCCTCGGAAAAAGTCGCCCGTTCGATTTCGATCGCCCTCTGGCTGATCACCTTCGTCGCCGTTTCCGGCATCCTCGTCGCCAACGGACTGGCCAGAAGCGTCACGCCCATCTATCACGCGGCGGTCGAGCATTGGCTGGCCGGGCAGCCTCTCTATTACGGCCCCAAGGAATTCAACTACCTCCCATCGTTCGTGCAGTTCTTCCGGCCCTTTCAGGCGCTGCCGAAGCCCGTTGGCGACATCCTGTGGCGGCTGCTGGCGTTTGCCGGGCTTTTCATCGGGCTTCGGAACTTCGTCGCGCTGCTTGCCAAGGAAAGGCCGGAACGCGATTTCCTGCTGGTAACGCTGCTCGCCCTGCCGATGTGCGTCAGCGCCTTGCGGAATGGGCAGTCGAGCGCGCAGTTGGCGGCGTGCCTGGTCTTGGCCGCCTGGTATCTCTATCGAGGCCAATGGACGCCGGCATCCTTTTGGATCTGCCTGTCGCTCGTCTGCAAACCGCTCGGCCTTCCCGGCCTGGGGCTGGCGCTCATGATGTTTCCGCATCTGTGGTGGCGGCTCGGGCTGGGCCTCGCCCTGGTGCTCGGCCTGCCCTACGGGTTCGCCTCGTTCGATTACGTCAGCCAGATGTATGCCGATTTCGCCGCCAACATCGCCGCTTGCCAGGTCCCCACGACGGGACGAACCTTCGCTGATCTGAACGGCGTCCTGCGCCTGTTTGGAATGGAATTGAGCGGAAGACCGCTATTGCTGTCGCAGGTCATTGCCGGCGGGATCCTGGCCATGCTCGCCTTCTTCATCGGGCAACGCGGCAACAGCCTCGAAGGGGCGCTCGCCTGGCTGGGGCTCACCGGCTCTTACATCATGCTGTTCACTCCGATGAACGAAGGCAACAGCTACGTGATGCTGGCCCCGGCCTTGGGGCTTTGGGCCCTTTGGGCGCTTCGGCAGGGTCACCTCCGATGGGCCGCCGCCGTCATCGGCATATCGGCCGCGATGAATTTGCTGCCGGAATTCGTCAGCCTGTCGAGCGGCGCCAATGTCGCCGGCCTATTCGTTCAATTCTGGTATCCGCTGATGACCCTCTTTTTCCTGGCCATCCTGATCCACTGGATACTTCAGGATGTGTTGGCGCGCCGCCACGGCTGACTTTCGGGCGCGCCGCCTGGCCCCCGATCCAACCGCTTAGAATCGTCGCGTCGGCATCCCGACCAGACCGAGAGGAGACCACATGAAAACAATTTTCGCCGCGCTTGCCTTCACCCTCGCCACCGCTGTCGGAGCGGCCGACAACCGCGTCGTCATCCAAGTCAGCGATAATGACAGCGGCAAATGGCACCTGGCCTTGAACAATGCCCAGAACCTGCAGGCGGCGCTGGGCAAGGGCAATGTCGATATCGAAGTGGTCGCGTACGGCCCGGGCATCGCCATGCTCAAGGCCGACTCGCTGGTCGGCAATCGGATCGAGGATGCCGGCAAGGACGGCGTCCGCGTCATCGCCTGTGAAAACACCATGAAGAACCAGAAGCTGGTCAAGGACGACATGCTGCGCGGCATCGCCTACGCGCCCGCCGGCGTCGTTCAGATCATGGAGCGCCAGAAGCAAGGCTGGAGCTACATCCGGCCCTGAGCGCGGCACCTCCTACGATATAGCGCGGCGCCCCGCCACGGCTGACTCTGGCGGACCGCTACCAGGCGGCGAGGAATTCGCGCCCGGAGTCTTTTTCGCTTCTACGCCCGTCGGTAGACAATGACGCAAGGTTCGCAATCACCCAGAGACTTGGTGGGAAGTCACTTGTGCCGCACGCTATGCTCACTGATAACAACCAGAAACCCATCCGCCAAACTTGGCTCGAAAAGCATCGCCAGCCAACCCAGGACAAACCCAAGCGATATTCGCGTTCTGTTGATAACAGGCTTACCCAGCAATATGGTCGGGGCCGTCACAATGCGATCGCGCCGGTACATATTCGCCGCCGCTGAATCGGTAGTCAGCGCTCGGAAAGCTCGTCGGTCCCCACCCAGGCATCTCTGCGTCACCCGCCTTCTACCGCGTCACCTTGCGATCCACATCGCGCGGGACAAGGTGAGGCTTCAATAAAAAAACAGGCGGACGAAAAATAGGGAAATTTCTTGAATTATGGTAATTTAACTTGCATACTATATTGGAATATTTGAGCGGAATATCATTGAGCGGAACTAGCCATGGACTTCACAGTAGTAGGCACCGCCAGCCGAAAGGAGGTGCGGAATGTAATTTCAAATCGGCACGTTATCACTGGTTACAACAGTATTTCCGACATAGGGCCTGTGCCTTACGAAGGCCCCCTGAAATAGGATTTCCTCGAGCTTCGCGACTTTGAGCGATAGATCAGCCAAGTCGGAGCACAGGCATCAAACCTTGGGGTATCTCAGTCCGGTGCACTTCGAGCAGCAAGCAGGTGTGGCTTGATTAAGCCATCCATCCGGCACGGGTCAGTTCGGATTTAAGTGCAATTCAACAGACTGCTGAGGGCAAACATGAATCAAATACAGCTTCGACTCACGCTCGCACCAATTCTCGGATTCTTGATTTTGTGTTCCGTAGTGCAAGAAGCAATTGCGTTTGAACGTTGGGCTCCTGTGCATAGAGCAAAAGACATCGGGAAGGAGGAAATTCGCGACGAACAAGGGCGAATCTATTACATCATCGATCTTGCCGAGGGTAGCGACGAACCTTATGAAGACGCCATAGTTGAGGGACACACAAGGCCGATGGCCAGCCGCCACTCCCGTAAGTTCACAAATCTCATTACTGACCTCGCAGAAACATATAAGTTTGAGGACGTAAGCGCGACTAGTTGGGTCGGGCTAAGTGTTTCGGCTTTTCTTGACGAAGAAACTGCGAACAAACTGCGGCAGGATCGTCGAGTCACAATGCTGACTGAGGTGACCACGATAGAAGTAAGCACCACTCCTCCACCATGGCAGAACAGTCCTTCATCGACATACGACTTTTATCCGTCCCTTTCCTACGATGTTCAGACTTGGGGCAGGACTGCAGTTAACGGTAAGACCAGCTTTGTTAATGGCACACCATACGATGAGCAGGTCGGATACACGGCTTACGTACTGGATCTAGGCGTTGGGGAACATATGGACCTCAATGTTGGTAAACGTGTCAACACAAGCTGCACCTCCCCCACAACGAACGGCTGCATCTCAGGCACAGATCCGCTCATTTTCCCTACGGTAGGATGCTGGGCGCACGCAACTCACGTGGCAGGAATCATTGGGGCACGATCCAATAATCAAGGAGTGAGCGGCATCAATGCAGGAATGAAGATTGTCTCAGTATCGGCCGCATCGACTTGGTCCTATTGGGATGGCATCGGAATAACCTGTGGTGCAGCAAAGGACTCGATAACAAGTGCGTCAGTAATCGCCGCACTTGACTGGATCCGAAGTGATATCTATCGGCAAAATCGCTTTCGTCCGGGGATTGTCAATATATCAATGAATAACCCAGCATTTTTGGAGTCGACCATTAAATCAAAAATGTTGGCGCTAGCATCTGGGCGAATTGGAGGCACATATTACGCAGGAGCGTTCATCGTACAGTCCGCTGGGAACCATAACGATCTGGTATACCATTCAAACGGGAATGCCTGCGCAGTGAGCTACAACGATACTTCGTTTACCGATGGAATCATGGTGGTGGGCGCAGTTGGCAGGTCTGGCAGTCCGGTTGTCACGGGATTTTATCCGGCAACAATACCTCAAACTAGCTCAAACTACGGCCCATGCGTTGAGATTTGGGCACCTGGAGATAACGTCTTGTCGACATGGTCTGATATCCCTTTATCTCATCCCGGTTGCCACGTAGGCCACTGTCAGCGTGGTGGAATTACCTATACCGCATACCAGAAGCTTGGTGGTACCTCAATGGCGGCGCCTCACATTGCCGGTGTTGCAGCTTACTTGGCTGAAACCCTTGGATTGACTAGCGCTCCGGCGATCGAAGCGGCAGTGCGCCAATACATGTACACCCTCGGTACCAGTGACCTGAGCGGTGAGACGGTCTATATGGTTCAGCTACCGTGATTTTCCACTAACAACCAGTCTGCTGACAGACACCACAAATTGGCTCGGGCATTTGGTTACTTCTTGCCGAAATCTGACCCGCTTTCACTTATAGCTTTTATAGCTACGAAATCGGACAGGCCATCCTTCGATAGTCCGTCCGATCTCATTTTTTTCGATCCGATCTTTACGTAGAAGTCTCTACTCGAGCTTCTGATAGACGTCTTTGGCAGGCGCCCCGCCACGGCTGACTTTGGCGGACCGCTACCAGGCGGCGAGGAATTCGCGCCAGTGCGGCGCGTCGATCGCCGCCAGCTGTTGGCGCACGAACGATTCTTCCACAAGGCGCTCGTCGGCGGTCATGACGCCGCGCATCTGCTGGAAGCGCAGGTAGACGAGGTAGGTGTTGACGACATCGGTTTCGCAGTAGTCGCGGATGTCGTCGATCTTGCCGGCGAGCCAGGCGCTCCAGACGGCGGAGCCGTCCATGCCGAGCTTGCCGGGCAGGCCCATGAGTTTGGCCAGTTCGTCGAGCGGCGCGTTGGCGCGCGGCTGGTACATGGCCAGCAGATCCATCAGATCGAGGTGGCGCTGGTGATAGCGGCTGATGTAGTTGTTCCACTTGAAGTCGCGGCTGTCGCGGTAGTCGCCTTCGCCCATGTCCCAATAGCGGGCGGCCGCGACGCCGTGCATCAGGCCACGGTAGTGCAGCACCGGCAGATCGAAGCCGCCGCCGTTCCACGACACGAGTTGCGGCGTGTATTTCTCGATGCCGGTGAAGAAACGCTGGATGATGTCGCCTTCGTTCAAGCGGGGTTCGGCCAGCGACCAGACCTTGAAGCCTTCATCGCCGCGCAGGACGCAGGAGATGACGGCAACGCGCTGCAGGTAGTGCGGCAGGAAGTCGCTGCCGTTCCTGGCCCGCTGCTTCTGGAAGGCGTGCTCGGCGACCTCGGCATCGGACAACGCCGGCGGCAGGTCGTGCAGGCGGCGCAGTCCGGCCACGTCGGGAATGGTCTCGATGTCGAAGACGAGCACCGGCGTCATGACGACGTCACCGCTTCTGCTGCCAGATGCCTGTGGCATTCTGCACCCACCAGCCGGCCGGCGCACGGTCGATCCAGCGCTGGGCGAAGGTGGCGCGAATGTCCGGCTCCCAGCCGGGGTTGCCGTTGGCGCGGGCGATTTCGCGATAGAGGCCGGCGCGGTCGGCATTCTCGCCGGCGACCAGCGCGGTGACCGCCTGGCGCTGCGCCAGCGGCACGGCGCCCGGCTCGCGCAGCAGCACGCCGCCGTCGCGGGTCAGGCCGACGGCGCCGGACTGGTACCAGGGCAGCAGTTGCGCATAGCGCTGGGCCATGCCGGTTTTGAACTGGGCGATGGCCGGCGTGTCGATGTCGAGGTCGCCTTGGGCGGCGGCCAGTCCGACGTACATCCAGGCGGCGAGAATCGCGAGCAGGCGGGTCATGGTGTTTTCTCCTTGGCGGGTGCCTTGGCCGCATCGACCGGGCCGCCCGGCGGGGGCGGCTTCATCTGCCAGACTTCGTCGATGATGGTATCGGCGGCTTTTTCGGCGGCGGCGGCCGGAAAGTAGATGTTGATGGTGACGCAGCCAGCCAGGGCTGTCGCCAGCGCCAAGGCGGCCAGTGGAGTCAAGGACATTCGGGCGTGGGTCATTCGATCACCGCCTTCGATTTGCCGGCGATCACGGCGCGAATGCGGGATACCAGCAGGTTCCAGTCGATGCGGCGATTGTAGCCGATGACTTGCACCCTCGGCAGGCCGCTGCCTTCGACGATCAACGCGCCCGTCCCGGCGGGCGCCAGCCCTTCGAAATGGCAGACTGCGCCGCGCAGCGAACAGCCGAAGCCGATGCGTCGATAGTCGAAGGTATTGAAGAAGCGCGCGGGACTCAGGCTTATCGCCGCCGCTCCCGCCGCGCCGCCCAGCGCGGAAATGTCTCGCAGGGCGCCCCGGCTGATGGCGCGCCGGTAGTCGCCCGGGCTGCTGTGCACGCGGGCGTCGAAGCGCGCTGGCTGCCAGCCGATCAGTTCCAGGCCGCCGATGTCGGCATCGAGCCGCCCCTCGATGCTCCCGAAGGAAAATGTCTGCGTCAGCAGGCCGATGTCGAGTTCGCGCGCGGTGAGGTCGAGCATGAAGCGGCGCGTCGGCTTCAGGGGATCGATCACCGTCAGCCCGGTGGCAACGATGCGGCCGTCGAACACCTCGATGACCAGATCGCCGTCGAGCGTGACGACGTTGCCAGCGTAAGCGGCGCGCGGAATGCGGGCGGTCAGGCTGCCGGCCATGGGCGGCAGCTTGACCGCAGACGTCAGCTTCGGCAGGGACACGGACTCGATGCCGCCGGCAAAGCTGCCCTGCCAGCCGTCCGGATGGCGCTTGGCGAACAGCTCATCGACGTACAGCCGCCCGTCGAGCAGGGGAATCGAGAGCCTTTCGAAGTGGGCCTCGTCGTCGTGGAGGCGCACGGGAATGCGGAACCCGCCCAGCGGCAACTCGCCGAGCCGCGCCGATGTCACTGAAAATTCGGCTTCGCTGACGACGCCGCGCTCCCAGGGAATGCGGGCATTCATGCCGGCGAATTCGAGATAGTCGGTGCCGTCGACCAGGCGCGCCTCTTCGAGTCCGGCATAGGCCGATTGCCAGGCGCCGCCGGACCAGGCGCCGGAAAACCTGACCTTGCCGCTGGCGCTTACTTTCGGCACGGCCGACTGATCCAGCCAGGGTTGCACCCATTCGGCAAAGGCCGTGCCCAGGTCGAGCGGCTCAGTGACGAAACCAAACGATTCCATGCCCGCCGCCGCGCGGTCCCAGCGCCAGCTGGCGTCGACCGTGCCGATGCCGGCGAGCGCCACGCGCGCCAGTGCGACATCGAGCGCTTTGGCAGTAAGCGCGCCCTCGGCATCGACCCTGACGCCGGCCTTGCGGTACCAGGGCGCGACGTAAAGCTCGCCGGCCGGCCAGTCCAGGTGCGCCCGCCAGCGCCAGCCATCGGCGACGCGATGCGCCGTCGCCTCGAGCTCGAGGTCGATGCCTTCGCCGGCAATGTCGCCGGCGGCGCTGCCGAACCTGGCTTGGCGCACGGTCAGATCGAGCCGCGCCTGCGCGCGGTCCGCGGTCAGCTTCAGATCGAGCCGGCCTTCCGGCCGCCAGCCGCGCATGCGCTTGATCAGCGGCGACAGCGCCACCACCTCGGCGCCCTCGATGGCCAATGTCGTCGCACCGTCGGCGAAGCGGTAGGTAAATGAAAACGGCAGCGCCGGCCGGTCGCGGCCGCGGTCATCCTCGCGCCGAATCAGGCCGTGCGGACAATCCAGCCGCCGCAGGTCGAGAACGAACCCGGTGCAATGCAAGTTCAGCTGACGATATTCGATGCCGGCGACCATCAGGCGGTCGACCTGGATGTCGGCCTCGCCGCGCCGGCCGGTCGCCAGCGACACGCGCAGGCCGTCGGCCTCGAAGGAAGGATGGCGGAGGCTGTCCAGCGTCAAGACCGCGCCCGCCTGGACGGGCGGCGCCGACAACAGCGCGACGAGCAGGCTAAGCCGGGAAAACGCCCGTCGACAGATAGCGGTCGCCACGATCGCAGACGATGGTCACGATGACGGCGTTCTCAAGCTCGGCGGCAATGCGCAGCGCCACGTGCAGCGCGCCGCCGGAGGAAATGCCGGCGAAGATGCCTTCCTCGCGCGCCATTCGCCGCGTCATGACTTCGGCATCGGCCTGACTGACGTACTCGAGTCGGTCCACGCGCGAGAAGTCGCAGATTTTCGGCAGGTAGTCGGGCGGCCATTTGCGGATGCCCGGAATCTGCGAGCCCTCCTCCGGCTGGCAACCGACGATCCGCACCGCCGGATTCCTTTCCTTGAAGAAGCGCGAGCAGCCCATGATGGTGCCGGTGGTGCCCATGCTCGACACAAAATGCGTGATGCGGCCCTCGGTGTCGCGCCAGATTTCCGGCCCGGTGCCTTCGTAATGCGCTTGCGGATTGTCGGGATTGGCAAACTGGTCGAGCATGACGCCGCGCCCTTCGGCGACCAGGCGCTCGGCCATGTCGCGCGCACCTTCCATGCTCGCTGCCTTGGGCGTCAGGATGAGCTCGGCGCCGAAGGCGCGCATGGTCTGGCAGCGCTCGATGGACTGATTCTCCGGCATCACCAGCACCATCTTGTAGCCGCGCATGGCGGCGGCCATGGCCAGGGCGATGCCGGTGTTGCCCGAGGTCGCCTCGATCAGCGTGTCGCCGGGACTGACTTTGCCGCGCGCCTCGGCGCGCACGATCATCGACAGCGCCGGCCGGTCCTTGACCGAGCCGGCCGGATTGTTGCCTTCCAGCTTGGCGAGGATGACGTTGTTGCGCTGGTCGTTGCCGGCGCCGGGAATACGCTTGAGCCGGACCAGCGGCGTGTCGCCGACGCAGTCGTCGAGTGTCTTGTAGTTCATGGTTTCGTCACTTTGCCAAATGCCGGACGTATTTCGCCACGCCCTGCTCGACGGTCGCGAAATCGTCCTGATAACCGGCGGCGCGCAGCTTGCCGACGTCGGCCTGGGTGAAACTCTGGTACTTGCCCTTGAGCGCCTCGGGAAAGTCGATGTACTCGACGATGCCTTGCGCGACCATCTCGCGCAGCGACAAGGCCGGCTGGCCGTCCAGCGCCCGGCAGGCGTTGACGGTGGCGGCCGCCACATCGTTGAACGGCTGCGCCCGCCCGGTGCCGAGGTTGTAGATGCCCGACTTGCCGGGGTTGTCGAGGAAGAACATGTTCACCTTGACCACGTCCTCGACATAGACGAAGTCGCGGCTCTGCTCGCCGTTGCCGTAGCCGTCGCAGCCCTCGAACAGTTTGACCTTGCCGGTTTCCCGATACTGATGGAAGTGATGGAAGGCCACCGAAGCCATGCGGCCCTTGTGCTGCTCGCGCGGGCCGTAGACGTTGAAGTAGCGGAAGCCGACGACTTGCGAATTGGCTTCGGCCATGTGCTTGCGGACGATTTGATCGAACAGGAACTTCGAGTAGCCATAGACGTTCAACGGCCCCTCGTGTTCGCGCGCTTCCTGAAAAACGCGGCCGCCGCCGTACACGGAAGCGCTGGAGGCGTACAGGTAGGGCACTTCCTGGTCGAGGCAGAAATCGAGCAGGCTCGACGAATAGCGGTAGTTGTTGGCCATCATGTAGCGGCCATCGGTTTCCATGGTGTCGGAACAGGCGCCTTCATGAAAAATGGCATCGACGGCGCCGTCGAATTGGCCGGCCTCGACGAGGTCGAGGAATTCCTCCTTGTCGAGATAGTCGGCGATCTCGCAGTCGGTCAGATTGCGGAACTTGTCGGCCTTCTTGAGGTTGTCGACGGCGATGACTTCGGTCACGCCGCGCTCGTTGAGGGCCTTGACGATGTTGGCGCCGATGAAGCCACAGGCGCCGGTGACGATGGTGTACATATCAACTCGCGGTCAGTTCTTGCAGCGTGCATACGGCGGTGCCGAGCTTGCCGACCACCACGCCCGCCGCACGGTTGGCCAGCTTCATGGCGTCCGCCAAACCGGCGCCGGCGGCCATCATGACCGCCAGCGTGGCGATGACGGTATCTCCGGCACCGCTGACATCATAGACCTCCCGGGCCAGCGCGGGTTCGTGGCTGACCCGATCGGCGGTGAACAAACTCATGCCTTCCTCGGAGCGCGTCAGCAGCAGCGCGTCGACGCCGAGCTCGCCGCGCAGCCTGTCTACTCGTCGGCGCAGGTCTTCCTCGTCGCGCCAGTTCCCCACCACCTGCCGCAGTTCGGCGCGGTTGGGCGTGATGACGCTGGCGCCGGCATAACGCGCGTAGTCGTCGCCCTTGGGATCAACCAGCACCGGCTTGCCGGCGGCCCGGGCGCATCGGATCATGTCGCCGATGTGGACCAGCCCGCCCTTGCCATAGTCGGAAAGAATGACGACGTCGCAAGCCGCCAAGCGCTGCTGGTATTCGGCCAGCTTCGCCTGCAGGACTTCGTGGGCCGGCGCATTCTCGAAATCGATGCGCAAGAGTTGTTGCTGCCGGCCGATCACCCGCAGCTTGACGGTCGTATCGAGCTGAGGATCTTCGTGCAGGCTGGCGTCGATCTGCGACGCGGCCAACAGCCGCTCCAGCGTCCGCCCCGCTTCGTCCGCACCCACCACCGACAGCAGTGCGACCCGCGCGCCCAGCGCAGCGCAATTGCGTGCGACGTTGGCGGCGCCGCCGGGCCGCTCTTCGATGCGTTCCACTTTCACCACCGGCACCGGCGCCTCGGGGGAAATGCGGCCGACGTCGCCGAACCAGTAGCGGTCGAGCATGACGTCGCCGACAATCAGGATGCGCACGCCGGAGGTATCGGGAATCTGCATGGTGTTCGCTTGCTCGCGTTGTCAGGTCCTGGCTCGGGGAATGCGCGCACGCTCCCACGAAATCGTCATGAGGAAGGCGCCGCAAACCGGATCAGGTTCGGCCGATCGCAATATATTCGAGCCCGGCCGCCCGCAGATACGCGGGTTCATACAAATTGCGCCCATCGAACACGACGCCGGCCTTGAGCTTCGCCTTCATGGCATCGAAATCCGGCGCCCGGAACGCCTTCCACTCGGTGACGATCGCCAAGGCATCGGCACCCTCCAGCGCCGCCATCGGCGAGTCGGCGTACTCGATGCGCTCCTCGTGGCCAAAAATCCGACGAGCTTCTTTCATGGCGGCGGGATCATACGCTTTCACGCGGGCCCCGCGCGCCAGCAGGTCATGGATCAGGACGCGACTGGGCGCCTCGCGCATGTCATCGGTGTTGGGCTTGAAAGCGAGCCCCCAGACGGCGAACACCCGTCCGTCGAGGCGATCGCCGAATCGCTTGACGATCTTTGCGGCCAGCAGGCGCTTCTGCGTCGCATTGACGCTCTCCACGGCCTGCAGTACCTGCATCTCTTGTCCCAGGCCGCGCGCGGCCTGCACCAGGGCCTGCACATCCTTGGGGAAAC
>WBZU01002827.1_pt1 | contig 11717 bp, 11 predicted proteins | sample 5204311 | NCBI WGS metagenome assembly WBZU01 (sample SAMN12344359, study PRJNA552823) | activated sludge metagenome | biome: Activated sludge suspended growth; feature: Nitrification reactor; material: Wastewater; isolation source: activated sludge from nitrification reactor of wastewater... | reverse complement strand
TTTCATACAAATCGCGCTGATGACTTTCGCGGTCTCTACCCACGATTTCCTGGGCCTCGGCATCGGTTAAGTTTTTAATGCCTTGTTGTGAGCGGAAGTGGAATTTCACCCAAAAACGCTCATTTTTTGCATTGATAAAACTAAACGTATGGCTACCAAAGCCATGCATGTGGCGGTAGGTCGCGGGCAAGCCGCGTTCGCTCATCACAATAGTTACCTGATGTAATGCTTCAGGCAAAGATGTCCAGAAATCCCAGTTGTTCTCGGCGCTGCGCATGTTGGTGCGCGGGTCGCGTTTTACGGCGTGATTCAAATCGGGGAACTTCAAAGGATCGCGCAAGAAGAATACCGGTGTGTTGTTGCCGACCATATCCCAATTGCCTTCCTCGGTATAAAATTTCAATGCAAAGCCGCGAATGTCGCGCTCGGCATCAGCCGCGCCGCGCTCGCCTGCCACTGTGGTGAAACGTGCGAATAACTCGGTTTTTTTGCCTACTTGCGAGAATATTTTGGCGCGCGTGTATTGGGTGATGTCATGCGTGACGGTAAACGTGCCATAAGCACCTGAGCCTTTGGCGTGCATACGGCGCTCTGGAATTACTTCACGGTCAAAATGTGCAAGTTTTTCTAACAACCATACGTCTTGCAATAATACCGGGCCGCGCGGGCCAGCGGTCATGGTGTTCTGGTTATCCGGCACGGGCGCGCCAGCGGCAGTGGTTAAACGTTTTTTCATCATCATTTCTCCTAAAAATATCGATATAAATTAATTACTTGCTGCAAAGTCAGCCAGCAGCTCAATCAGTATCTGGCCGACGGTTTCTAATAGTGTTTTCATCATGAGCACTCCTAAAAAGTCATCATTAACGATGCATGCGTTGCATTTTAGGCGTGGAAATACGATTTGTATAATTGTATGTTTTGATATAGTTGATAAATAAAATTTATCAATGTATGATAAGTAGCACTTATGAGGTGCTAATCAATATGAGTCTGACGGAATTGAGGTTTATTTTAGCGGTGGCGCAAGAGCGCAACTTCAGGCGTGCGGCAGAAAAATGCTTTGTTTCGCAGCCCGCATTGAGTTTGGCGATTAAAAAGCTGGAAGAAGAATTGAATGTTACTATTTTCGAGCGCAGCCGCACCGATGTCACCATGACAGAAATCGGCGAGAAAATTGTCGAGCAGGCTTCGAAGGTGCTGGAAGAAACCGCGCGTATCAAACAGCTGGCAGAATTAGGTAAAAACCAGCTGAAAGGCGTATTAAAATTGGGCATGATTCATTCTGTTGGCCCGTATTTATTGCCAGAAATTATTCCGATATTGCGCACAACCGCGCCAGATATGCCGCTTGAGATTGAAGAGAATTTAACAGCGAATCTGGAAACGCAGCTTCGTAACGGTGTGATTGATGCCGCCATTATCGCGTTGCCGTTCGACGTGCCAGGCCTGCAATATAAAGCTTTGTACGATGAAGAATTTGATGTGGTGGTGCCCAGCCATCACCATTGGGCGCGCCGTAAACATATAAAGCCGGAAGAATTATCTGAAGAAAAAGTGTTATTGCTGAATAGTGGCCATTGTTTTAGCAACCAGGTAACTCAGGCTTGCCCGGAGCTTTCACGCAAAGGCGAAGTGCTGCAGGGCAATTCGCTGGAAACCATACGCAACATGGTGGCCTCCAATTTGGGGATTACTGTGTTGCCATGTTCGGCCACGGCAGAGCGATATCATAATCCGTTGCTTAAGGTGATTCCATTTGCAAATCCTGCACCCGTGAGACGCATTGCGATTGCCTGGCGAAAAAGTTTTGCGCGGCTTGAGGCAGTCGAAAAAATTGCAGAAGCGATTCAAGCCATTAATTCGGATTATATGAAAACTTTGAATTGATGAATTGCAGACAATAAAAAAGGCGCGACCTTTTGTTTAGCGCGCCTAAATAAAAAGGTGCACTAAGCACCTTTTTTATTACCCTTAGTATTACTTGTTTGGTGCTTATTTGTTCATTACGTACATTGTAACTTCGAAGCCGAAACGCATTTCAGTAGCAGCTGGTTTTGTCCACATGGTAGATCTCCTAATCAGTTAATTAATAAATACTACACAATCTATGAGTTGTATATTACAGATTGGTTGAGTGTAAAGCCTGTGTGATGTTATTAAAAACGACTCATGAAAATCATGAGAAACCGTATTATCTGCTATAGCCTAGTAAACGATTAAAACGCGATAGCCGGCAACCGCTATATCTTTCACATTGATAGCGAGATTAATGCGTACTTCTTCGCGTGAGCCAATTCCTGCAGTCACTTCGGCATTGGTAGGCAGATATTCACTCGGCTTGATCAGTCTTCTTAACACGGGCTGCTCTGATGTGTCGGTGAGGGTAAGCTCAATATTGGGGTAAGCCAGAGCATGGCTGGCGTTATTAATAAGCAGACTGGAGAATCTAATCACATCCTGATAATGTTCATCTTCCTGCATGTCTGAATCATCAATGGTGAGTAAATCCAGATTTTTGGGTAGTTTTACTTCACAATTAAGCGCTGCACAGGCTTGCACTAAATAAGGCTTAAATTGCGGATAATCGGCTGCGATTGTTGTACGCATGAAATAAATGATTTGCAAACCAGCCAAAATCGCCAGCATCATGCTCAGAAACACTAACCTGATATTCAGTTTGTTTTTTCGCCCGAGAAACTTTGGGTCAGCCGATAAATCTTCAATGATGATAGGTGACTGTATCTGGTCGGTATCATGGGCTTCAATAGCCTCATGCCTGGGTTCAACAATAGCTTCACTCACATATGGGCTAACTGGTTCATGGTTAGATTCCAGATTTTCCAAATCTGGAACAGATTCCAGCACCACATTTAAAACTTGGCTGATCGGCTTTTCATCTGTAGAGGATGCAGGCGTTTTATCCTGCGTTTCAAGGCTGGCGTTATATTCCGCTGCGCTCTGAATGTCATCAGGAATTTCAGTAAGGCGATTCTTTGCGTTAAAGATATGCTCGCAATGGCCGCATTGCACTTTGCCACGATGTGCCTTCAAATGCTCCGTTTTAAGCAAAAACTGTGTTTCACAAACAGGGCAAGAGGTGATGTAGTTCATTTTTTTGTGCCGGTCAGCAACATCCAAGCGTCATTTTGTCTAGGCGTGTCCATCTCGAACCATTCGCTGTAGCGTAGCGTTAGCGCTTCTTTCTGGCTTTCTAATATACCTGATAATGCTATTTTACCGCCAGTGTTGCAGTATTTTGCAAGCGCAGGTGCCAGCACCATCAAGGCGCTGGTCAAAATATTAGCTACAACAATGTCAAATGTCTGGTGGGTAAATGCATTTGCGTCAAAGAATTCAATATCGACTTGATTTTGCTGCGCGTTATACTCGCTTGCAATGATGGCTTGGTCATCAATATCCACGCCAATAACAGATTCTGCGCCCAACTTTTTGGCTGCGATGGCTAAAATACCCGAGCCGCAGCCGTAATCCAGCACGCTCGTCATGGCATTTTGCTGTGTAAGCCATTCTAGACATAAATGCGTAGTAGGGTGGCTACCGGTGCCAAAAGCCAAGCCAGGGTCAAGCACGATATTGATCGCATCTTCATTGGGCGCCACATGCCATGTGGGCACAATCCATAGCGTATCAGTGATTCTAATGGGGTCGAACTGTGCCTGTGTGGCACGCACCCAGTCTTGTTCAGCAATAATCTCGGTGCTGTATTGAAATTTTGCTATCGCTGTTTCCTGGCTCAAGGAGTCTATGATTTGGCTTACATCGGCATCTTCGCCAAACATGGCGGTTACGATATTCTGCTGCCAGATACCAGGCGGCGGGTCACCTGGCTCACCAAATATGGCCTGCTCAGCTAGCGTTTCTGCGTTTGCATCCTCGATGCTGGCAGAAAGCGCACCTATATCCATCAATGCATCGCTAATCGCATCTGCATTGCGTTCATTCGCTCGAATTTTAAGTAATAGCCACGCCACAGGGTATTACTTATGGCCGATACCCAGTTTTTGTTCAAGGTAATGAATGCTTGTCCCACCTAAATGGAAAGCCGCATCTGCCATTAAGTCCGCATGCAATGGAATGTTGGTTTTTATGCCATCCACTAACATTTCTGACAGCGCGATGCGCATGCGGGCGATGGCCTGATCCCGTGTTGCGCCGTGCGTGATGAGCTTGCCAATCATGGAATCATAATGCGGTGGCACGCTGTAACCTGAATAGGCATGCGTATCGATGCGCACGCCAGGACCGCCGGGCATATGGAATGTGCTGATTTTTCCCGGAGAGGGTACAAAGTTATACGGGTCTTCTGCATTGATGCGGCATTCGATGGCGTGGCCACGCAACTCGATATCTTTTTGGCGGAATTTTAATTTTTCACCAGTCGCAACAAAAATCTGCTGTTGTACGAGGTCAATGCCGGTAATCATCTCGGTGACCGTGTGTTCAACCTGCAGACGGGTGTTCATCTCGATAAAATAAAACTCGCCATTTTCATACAAAAACTCAAACGTGCCTGCACCGCGGTACCTGATTTTGCGGCAGGCCTCTGCACAACGCTCGCCGATTTTGTCGCGTAGCCTTGTGTTAAGCAATGGTGAAGGGGCTTCTTCAATAATTTTTTGGTGACGGCGCTGCATTGAGCAGTCGCGGTCACCTAAAAACACCGCATTACCATGCTGATCTGCTAAAACCTGTATTTCAATATGGCGCGGGTTCTCTAAAAATTTTTCCATGTACACCATAGGGTTGCCAAAGGCAGCCTGCGCTTCGGCCTTAGTCATTGTTACTGCATTGATCAGCGCTGCCTCGGTATGCACCACCCGCATGCCTCGTCCGCCGCCGCCGCCGGCTGCTTTGATGATGACAGGGTAGCCGATTTTTTTGGCAGTCTTGATGATTTCGGCAGAGTCGTCAGAGAGTGCGCCATCAGAGCCGGGAACACAAGGCACGCCGGCTTTTTTCATCGCATCTTTGGCAGAGACTTTATCACCCATCAGGCGAATCGTTTCAGCACGCGGGCCAATAAACACAAAGCCGCTTTGCTCTACGCGCTCCGCAAAATCGGCATTTTCGGATAAAAACCCGTAACCCGGGTGAATTGCTTGTGCGTCAGTTACCTCGGCTGCACTGATAACGGCCGGAATATTCAAATAGCTTAGGCTGGACTGTGCCGGGCCTATACAAACGGATTCATCAGCAAGCTTGACGTATTTGGCATCTTTATCTGCCTCGGAATGAACAGCAACGGTTTTAATGCCCAGTTCACGGCAGGCGCGTTGTACACGAAGGGCGATTTCCCCGCGGTTAGCGATTAGTATCTTCTCAAACATAACTTATTTAACCAATCACAAATAAAGGTTCGCCGTACTCAATGGGCTGCCCATTTTCAACCAGGATTTTTTTAATCACTCCCGCATGATCAGATTCAATTTCATTGAGTAATTTCATGGCCTCAATGATGCACAGGGTGTCGCCGACAGCAACGTTAGAGCCCACATCTACAAAGGGTTTGGCATCAGGTGAAGATGCGCGATAAAACGTACCTACCATTGGCGATTTGACAATGTGGCCTTCAATTTCTGCAGCAACGGGTGCTGCTGCTGTTGGCACTGGCGCAGCATGTGCCACAGGCGCCGGTGCTGCCGTTGTATAGTGCGCCATTGGGACATGGCTTGGCATAAGTGCACGGCTGATGCGTACTTTTTCTTCGCCTTCCGTAAGTTCCAGCTCAGAAATGCCGGATTCTTCGACCAGATCGATCAGTTTTTTAAGTTTACGTAAATCCATAATGACCTCGAGATGCTTTTAAGTGTAAATGATTTAACCAGTTATTTGTTAAGTTGATTCACTGCAAAATTAAGAGCGGCGTTGTAACCCTCAGCCCCCAAACCGCTAATGACCCCAACAGCGATGTCGCTAAAATACGAGTGATGCCTGAAACTTTCGCGTGCATATACATTTGATAGATGTACTTCGATAAACGGAATGTTAACCGCAGAAATGGCATCACGAATTGAAATAGAAGTATGGGTAAATGCAGCCGGATTGATAATAATGAAATCAACTTTGTTAATTGCTAAAGACTGAATTTTGGCGACAATTTCGGCTTCAGCATTGCTTTGATAAGTTTCTAATGCGATATTGGCTTGCTTGGCCAGTTTTTGCAGGTTGCTATCAATATCGGCCAAAGTCAAACTGCCGTAATGCTCCGGCTCACGCAGTCCAAGCAGATTAAGATTTGGGCCATGCAACACCAATACAGACTTAGTTGCCATAACGCCTCTCTGCTATTGGTGTAGTTGTCAGGTTTTTGCAAACTTTCATAAACGCGAGTTTGCCGAACTTGCACGTTTTTGTCTAGCAGATTCGCTGAACTTAAGCGAAGTTACCAACGCAAATGCACCTAAGTGTTTGAATCGAAAAATAAATTCTTTTATTTGTCTTTCAATACCTTAAAGCAGTGTTTTTAATGTTTTTTCCAATAATTGCTGCGAGACGCGTCCAAAATAGGTTTTGGCTACACTACCATCGTTTTTTATAATCACTGTATAAGGTAAGACGCCTTTGTTATTACCTAAATGGGTGGCGATTTCCATGCCTTGCATATCGGCGGCGAATAGTGGGTAGCTGACGGTGGTTTCCTTTGAAAAGTCGCTAATGGCGGCTACATCATCAACAGCAACACCTAATACCACCAGGTTCTGATTTTGATAGGCGCTATGTAATTTTGATAACTCGGGCATTTCTTCACGGCATGGCGCGCACCAGGTTGCCCAAAAATTTAGCACCACAATTTTACCAGCATAATTTTTAAGCGCTTGTGGCTGACCTTTTTCATCAGGAAAAGTAGCTGCAAATAAAGCTTGTGTCGATTGGTTATCGCTGTTTTCAACTTGCTGATCGAAAAAAAAATGACGAATGCCAATACCAAGCAGAATAACGAGCAAGAAATAAACAACTGGACGATCTAATTTTTTGAGCATGCTTATTGGTTCACTTTGTTGATGATTCCGGTAAATTCATCGGCATTTTTGTAGCCAATCACCCTGATGGCAAGCTCATTGCCTGTTTTATCAAAAAAGATGATGCCGGGTGGGCCAAACAAATTAAAGCGCTTGAGCAAAGCTGTGTCATCATCATTATTTTGTGTAACGTCCGCTTGCAACAATACTGTGTCTTTCAAGGCGGCTTTTACTTTGTCATCGCTGAACGTATATTTTTCCATTTCTTTGCATGACGTACACCAGTCTGCATAAAAATCCAGCATCACGGTTTTTCCTTTGGCTGACTGAATGGCTGCATCTAAATCGGCCACTGATCTTACGCGAGTAAATGGTAGATGATGTTGCTTACTATTAAATCCAAGCAGCGTATTTACTGGCTGCGTGATATTGTTAGGCAGCACTGGCCATGCGATATAGGACGCCATCACCAGCATCAGCATGCCAAAAAAGTTGCGCACGATGGTCATCCAGGCGCCTGCTTTGGGCAGCAAACTGCCTGCGGAAGCGCCTATCAGCAGCAATGGCACACCCATGCCGATCGCTAGCGCAAACAGACCTACACCGCCTAGCAGCACGTTATGCGACTGGCCGATGTAAATGAGCGCGCCAGCCAGTGGTGCCGCAACGCATGGGCTCACAATCAAAGCCGAAAGCACGCCCATCATGAACACCCCAAAAAATTTACCGCCTTTAAGCTTATTGCTCAGATTCAAAATCTTGTGTTCAAAAAAAGCAGGCAATTTGAGTTCATAAAACCCAAACATCCGTTGCCGGCTTTGGCTGCCGACGATGATGCTGGATAAAATGGGAATCATCGGCAACACGCATGGCGTGAACGAAAGCAGCAGGCCTGCAGCGAAAAAGCCGGCGATCACCAGCCACAAATTGCCTGATTTTAACGCAAGCGTTGTTTTATCATCATTTGAAGATGCTCCAGAACCCGCTTCGGTATTGGCCTGCAGGCCGGCGCTATTTAAAGCCACATTAATGCTTTTTGTTTGCGGTGCGTAACATAAGCCTTTTTCGCTACACCCCTGGTAAGTGGCTTGAACCGTAAGATTTTTAGCAGGATTGTTGGTCGAAGCGAGTTTGATATTGGCTGCAAAATCATGGTGATACACTTCCTGTTTGCCAAAATTCGGGTCATTTTTAATATCACCTAAAGGCAAGTCAATTGCTTCAATTTTGCCTGCAGCAGCATCTTTGATGACAAACTTGATACGTTGTTTATAAAGGTAATAACCCGGAACAACTTTAAAGTTCGCCGTTAAATTATTGGCATCTTTTCCTGCTAAATCCAGTTGAAACGCAACATCTGGCGGTAAAAACTCATCATCTTTTACTTCTTCAGTAAAAATATTTTTAGCGCTGCTGCTTTCTGCTGCATGCGAGAGCTGCGCAGTGAGAAATTGCATCGTGAAAGTTGCCAGCAAACACACTACAATAGTGCTTGGCCAATGAAAAATGCGCTTCAAATGCAACTCCGTAATAAAATAGTCGAACTATCGGTTGTGTATTTCGGATAAATCCCCATCTAGATGAGGATAAATTTTTAAGAAAGTTCTTAGCTATGCGTTTTTTACTAGGCTTAATTTTACTCGCTTTTCCGTTTTTAGAGATATTTCTGCTGGTTGATCTGGCGCACAAGTATGGTTGGTGGGTATTGTTTTACTTAGTCGTCATTGGCTATCTGGGCTTACAACTGATTCGAGGCGAAAAGCTGCTCATGTCGGCCAAAATGATGCAAAGCATGAGTGCTGGCGGCAACCCCATTAAAACCATGCTGGGAAGCGCACGCAATATGGTTGCTGGTGTGCTGTTGATTATTCCGGGCATCATCACCGATATTATTGCGGTAATATTGCTGCTCATTCCCATTAGTAAGCCAGACCCGAACTCACGTTTTCAAAATCATGCCGCGCCTTACCAAACACAAGCCGCCAACGATGATGTGATTGAAGGCGAATACGTCGAAATAACAGAAGAATCAGAGAAAAAATAATGGCATCAGCAAATCACAAAGTTATCATCCAGTCTACCGGACACCAGTTTGAGGTGCGCCCCAGCCAAACCGTGCTGGAAGCCGCCATTGAAGCGGGTGTTAATTTGCCTTATGGTTGCCGCAACGGTGCTTGCGGGTCCTGCAAGGGCAAAGTCATCAGTGGCAAAGTCATGCATGATGATTACCAGCGCAGCACTATGACCGATGAAGAATTGGCTGCTGGCAATTCACTGTTTTGCTGCGCCCGTCCGTTAGAAGATTTGGTGATTGAATGCCGAGAAGTCGATAGCCTAAACGGTATCCGGCCACGCATTTTGCCTGCGCGCGTGCAAAGAAAAGACAAACTCACGCACGATGTCATTGCGTTATATCTTCAATTGCCGAGTAGAGAGCGCGTGCAATTCTTGGCAGGGCAATATATTGAATTTATTTTAAAAGATGGTAAACGCCGCGCGTTTTCTATTGCCAATGCACCGCATCACAACACGGTGATGGAGCTGCATCTGCGCCTCGTTCCGGGTGGCCAGTTTACTGAATATGTGTTTAACGAAATGCCAGAGAAAGCCATTTTGCGCATCGAGGCGCCATTTGGCAGCTTTTTCCTGCGCGAAGATTCCGATAAACCGATTATTCTGGTAGCGGGCGGCACCGGCTTCGCGCCGGTTAAAGGCATTATCGAGCACATGCTGCACAATGAAAACACTCGTCCAATCAAGCTGTATCGCGGTGTGCGCAGCCTGCAGGATTTGTATATGAACGACATGTGCGAAAAATGGACGGAGAATAAACAGATTACCTACATTCCTGTGTTGTCAGAACCGCAGCCCGAGGATAAGTGGCAGGGCAGAGCCGGCCTGGTGCACCAGGCGGTGCTGGATGACATCAAGGATTTAAGCGGCTATCAAGCCTATGTGTGCGGGGCACCGGCGATGGTGGATGTTGCGCATAAAGCCTTTCAGCAACAAGGTTTGCCGGAAGACGAGTTTTTCTCGGATGCGTTTACATTCGCGAATCCTGCACCGAAACCAGCACTAGCTTAAATTCTCAAGTAATTTTTTCAGCAACGCATCATCGCCTGGTGCGTCAGCTAGCAGCACTTTAAAGCCAAATTGCAACGGCAACTCGGCGATTCTGGCGTGGTTGACGCAGAGGGTCACATGACGTATCCATTCCGATGCGCCTGCCAAATTCAGCAAATAGCGCATGGCCTCGCTGCTGGTGACAATCACCGCTTGAAGTTCACCTTTATGCCAAAGCTCAGCCAGTAAATTTGCATCGGTTTGCGGGTTAATCCGTTGATAACATTCCGCGAAATAGACGCTGGCACCGCGCGCAATCAGCGTTTCTGCCATCAGTTCGCGTCCGCCCACGCCGCGAAAAATGGCGATTCTCATGTTGGCCACATCATGCATTTCTGGCAAGGCCAGCAGAGTTTCGCTATCAAAACGGGTGTGCGGCGTAAGCACATTGCGCAAGCCATAATGCGAAAGCTCCTTGGCGGTCTGGTGGCCAATCGCGGCGAATTTCAGGTTATCCGGAACATTGCCATAATGTCTGAGCACGCGTGGCATGGCGTAATTGACAGCGTTGGAGCTGATGAAAATCGCCCAGTCAGTCGTTTCAAGCTGGGCGAGCTGTTGCTCAAACGCATGGTAATCCGGCAGGGGCGCGATAGCCAGCAAGGGAAACAAAACGGCCCTGCCGCCAAGATGGGTAATCGCCTCGCACAAGGCCTGTGCCTGATCGACCGGGCGGGTGACCGCTATGGTGATGCCAGTTAAAGGCTTATTTTGCATATTTATTTAATATGCGCTAATTCTGCCAAGATTTTATCTGCACCTTTGGCGATTAATTGATTTGCCAATGCCTTGCCCACCGCTTCGGCATCGTTAACCGAGCCACGTGCGGTTTCGCGCAACATCTGGTGACCATCCACACTGGCCACAAAGCCGGTGATGCTGATTTCATCACCCTCGCGCATGGCATAGGCGCCCAGTGGCACGGTGCAGCTGCCTGCCAGCGCACGGCTCATGCCACGCTCCGCTTCTACACAAAGTTGTGTATCGATGTGGTTGAGTGGCGCCAGAATCTCTAATAAATCTGTGCGGGCTGCATTAATCTCAATGCCCAATGCACCTTGCCCGACGGCAGGGATGCTGTCTTGCGGCGCAATCAATTGGCGGATTCTGTCGCCTAAACCCAAGCGAATTAACCCCGCCGCAGCCAGAATAATCGCGGCATACTGGCCTTCGTCCAATTTACGCAAGCGTGTTTGTACATTGCCACGCAGCGATTCGATTTTAAGATGCGGGAAGCGCGCTTGCAGCTGGCTTTGGCGACGCAGGCTAGAAGTGCCGACGATACTGCCATGCGGCAAGTCTTCTAAACTGGCAAAGTTGTTTGATACAAAGGCGTCGCGCGGATCTTCGCGCTCGCCGGTGGCCGCCATGGCAAAGCCTTCTGGCAGGTTCATCGGCACGTCTTTCATGCTGTGCACGGCCAAATCGGCACTGCCGTTAGCCAGCGCGGTTTCCAGCTCTTTTACAAACAGGCCTTTGCCGCCGATGCGCGCGAGGGGTGAATCCAGAATCTGGTCGCCAGTGGTGGTCATGCCTAAAATGGTGACTTCACAATTTGGGTATAAGGCTTGCAGCCTTGCCTGGATATGTTTGGCTTGCCACATGGCGAGC
>WBZU01002826.1_pt1 | contig 11718 bp, 3 predicted proteins | sample 5204311 | NCBI WGS metagenome assembly WBZU01 (sample SAMN12344359, study PRJNA552823) | activated sludge metagenome | biome: Activated sludge suspended growth; feature: Nitrification reactor; material: Wastewater; isolation source: activated sludge from nitrification reactor of wastewater treatment... | reverse complement strand
CCAAAGATGGGCAGCGGCTGCTTGCCCACGAACTGGTGCATGTGGTGCAGCAGCGCGGCCTCGTGCTACGCAAGGAGATCGCCGAGAAACCGCCGCTGGCAGAGCGAGTCAAGGCTAAGCTGGCAGCCGGCGATTACAACGGCGCCTCCATCGAGTTGAATGATGCGTTCAACTGGGGAAACAGAAAAGCAAAGCGGGCGTGGCTGGCAGAGAACGCAGAGATTCGCTACCTGTTTTTGCAGAATCTGCCCGTCCAGGTACTTGCTGAGACGTATTCCGAGGATGAACTGCTGCTCATGCCGCCGGCAGATGGGTTCGCCATCATCGATTGCTGGTACCAGGCTGAAGCTGACAAGCAGACACTATACGCTGCGCACACGCGCTTGTTCGATCATTTGCTCGCTGCCATTTCGCCGTACACAGGTATCGACATTGTCGAAACCGTGTGGCAGTTGAATGCCACGATCGCGGCCAGGCCGGAGTACAAGGGCGATGTCGGTAACGCTGAATTCCACACAATCCACCTGCTGGCACCCACGGTGGAGCGCAAAATCAAATTCTATGACACCTATGCTGCGCTGGGATTGTTCAAGACGGCGGAGAAAAAGTTCGACCCCTATACCGGCCTATCGCATAAGACAATGGAAAGGTTGACCGACACCAATGAAGTGGATCACGAGCAGGCGCAGGAGATCTACGCAACACTGAAACGGCTGCCCGAAGAACAGCGCCGCGCGTTTATCGACACCGCGCTTTTTGCCGGAGCGCTGGAAGCAGACAAAGACGCCGAGAAATATTACAAGAAGACATACCGGCAGCAGTACAAAGCCCTGCCGCATAATTGGGATTTTGCCTTCTTCCCCTGGAATTGGGGCGAGGCGCCATTCGCTGATCGGCTCACGGTTGACCACGTCGCCTTGATGAGCCGCAAATTGACCTATGAAGACTTGGCACGGCGCAAGTTCGGTTTTGATAAGGGAATTCAGGCAGAGGCAGGACGCACCATCGCCGATCCTGCCGGCAAACGTACCAGCGACGCTGAGCGCCTGTTGGGGCAGTTGCAGGATGACCGGAACTTCAATGACCCGCGCCGCCTTGCCATTCTTCTCTCGATTGCAGTACGCGGTGGCTTGGAAAATGAGGTGACGGCAAAGGTACTCGCGCCCAAGAATGCCGAACGGGCGCTGACGGGGGTGCTCCTCGAGGTTGTCGAAAGCTATGGCTTCGTTGCCGCCGACGGCTTCAAATACCACGATGATCGCAACATTGCTGCCAAGTATGACGACTCACGGAATTGGTACATTGTTCGCCAGACGCTCTTCGGCGGGAAGTCCGGCAAGGTGTTGGGCGAGCAACGTGGCACCTTCGACCTGCGCCGATTACAGAATACGAGCGATCAACTGGGATCCCTGGGCGGGATGCGGTTCGACAACACGGCTTACCAGGGCGACGAATCCTACAATGACGAATGGCTGGATGCGGCGGTGGCTGCGCAGCCCGGCGCGGCGACGCTCGCCGCAAATCTGAAAGCGACGCAGGGAAGTGATCGGCGCGGCAAGATATTTGCCAGCATTCGCAACGATATCCGCGAAGCGCATGTGTTCGCCTCGACGCTGCCGGTCGAGGGTCTTAACTTCTTCAGCGCGGGGACGCTTTACCGCAGTGGTGCGGGAGTCTTGCAGGGGCTGGCGGTCCACCTCTCGTGGACAAAGGACACCAGCGATCCGGACAACAGCCTTGAGTTGCAGATCGACATCGCCAACGTGCTGCTGAACCAGTTTGAGATGGTCGCGCCGACCAGCACCCTGGCGTTGGGGCAGATTGGCGTCAAAGGCTTCCGCCTGCGGCTCGCCCAGAACAATCTGGCCGCAGCCAAGGGGCTTTTCCTCGGGTTGTTCAAGAACGCCGACTTCATGCTCAGCGCGCTGATCAACCTGCTGCCCAATGTGTTGAAAGTGCTCCCCTATGCCGTGATGACGATGGTCGAGGAGTTCAAGGGGGCGGAGGCGCATACGTACAAGGATGCGTTGGGTGAAGTGCTGAAGAATGACTTTTCGGCACTGGATGCCAGCGTTACCTTTACGCGCCTGGACGTACGCAACATGTACGATACTGCCGCCGGCTTCCTGGACGACATCAGCATCGAGCAATTGGGCAAAGACAAGCAGCCGGTGCGCCAGGGCTTCCGCGTCCAGGAGAATACGTTCTGGTCCACCGATGCACTCTTCAACCTCAAAGAGAAGATTCGCCTGATCAATGAGCAAATTCGCGCCGCCAAGGCCAACTTGGCCGGCACCGATCATGCCGAACGCATGACGAAGCTGGAAGTAGAGCAGAAGGAATTGCTGCATGCCGCTGCAGAGAAGGGGCTCCGGCACGAAAACCGCGATGTGGAGATGAATCGTCTACGCGCCATCATGGGCGAACTCCGCACGCTTGACGGAGAATTGAATGCGCGATTCGAACAGGCAAAGCAGGCAAACCCCCTGTACGACCCCATGCCGTTCCGCATGCTGGAGGCTGAGCGAGCCCGCCTCCAGGTGGATTTGGAGTACGTTGACAATCACTATTTCGAAGACAAGAAGCTGGTCGAGGAATCTTCCAATCCTGTAGAACGCTTCGAAGCGCGGCGCCGTATGCAAGCCTTTGAAGCCAGGTACAAGAGTGTCGATGTAAGAATGGCGCTGCGTGGCATCACATTGCACGGTGGCGGCTATGTACGCGACCTGGTGAACAACGTGCTGAAATCGGTGGGCTTCATCGAGCCGCAGCTAGAGGGCATCGAAAACATAAATATTGGTGCGCTCGATTCGGCTTTTACCGCCAGCGGCCTTGGGGCGGCGCGCAGAGGTGACGCGGCGGGCGTGACGATTCGCGATCTACACCTGCCGCTCATCAAGGCGCCTGCCATTGCCTTGAAGACCACGAAGCTGCTTGTAGAAGCCGGCCGGCCAGTGCTGGAAAATGTCCATGTGGGAGTCCGCGTCGATTTTGCCAAGAATCCGCTTGCCAAGGATCCCCAGGAGCCATACGCATATCAACTGGACAAACTCTCGGTCAGCAAAGCAACATTCAACGGCTTGACCGTCAAGGTTGGCTCTGCCGATCCGTTGTTTGACTTCCCAGCGGTGGTCCCGGTCGAGGCGTGGGGGCTCGAACTGTCGAACTACGATCCCAAGGTCGGCAACATCGATCTCAAGATCCAGGATGTCAAGGCTCAGGGTGTCTATCGCAACCAGGACGCAGCGAAAAAGAGCAGCCAGCAGGTGGAATTCGGCATCGACTCCACCGTGGATGGAGCGCAGCGCGGGGCCGGACCGTCGGCGCTTGATCTGCACTACGATGTGAAGGAAAACAGCATCACGAGCAGCGTGAACATCCGTGCCGCTCGTATCCCGTCGCTGGCGATCGACTCGCCCACTCTCTCCATTGCCAGCGCGCAAGACACCCAGGCTGTCCAACTCGACAACGTGCAGGCCCAGGTCAAGGTGATCTTCGGCAAGGAAGCAAGTGGTGATACGCCGGCGACGCCGACTGTGATCGACCTCACCAGCTTGCACGTAGACAAGGTGTCGCTGCAAGGCATGACCGTAACGATGCGGGAGGCGGAGCCGGAGACAGCGGGCGACAAGAAAGTGACCGGCACGGTTCAGGTCGTGACGTTACCCCGGACGGAGGCCGTCACTGTGCAGGATCTTGACGTAAAAGGCTTGCGGGTAACGCTTGACGAGGATGCAACCCGTCTGAGCGCCATCGATGAGACTGCCTCCATCGAGTTGGGCGAGAGCAAGTTGGGCGGCGTGCAGTACAAGGAACAGTCCGCCCGCGGCAGCGTCTTGACTGCCATTGCCCTCCACAAAGGTAACTTCGCCGCGCTGACGTTGCAGGCGCTCAACCGCAAGGGCCGCCAATATACGCTCAAGGAATTCCTCAAATTCTTTGGGCATACCGAGCTGGCCGGCGCCGACCTGTCCGGCAGCTATGCCAGCGGCAAGAACAAAGGCACCCTTGCCATCCAGGGAAAACAGGGCGTCCCGATCACCGTCGACTATGTCGAACCAGAGGAGGGCAAGCCAGGCTATTACAAGATCCGCCTGCCGCTCAAGCGCATCTCGCTGCCGGCCCTGCACATTGAAAAAGATGAACACATCGTCGACATTCCCAAGGCAAAGAGCGGAGCGACGACATCATCACTCGTCGACGTCGATATCCAGTTGCGCGCCATTGTGGAATTTGGTGACGACAACAAGCCGCAATATGACGTCTACCTGGACTATATGGATGCGGCCGACCTCTTTGTTTTCGGGCTTGAATATCATAACAAGGTGAAGGGCATCGACGTGATCTTCGATCCTGTCAGGCCGCTTCACGTTCCCAACGTCAAGGCGGGCGGCTTCCGTTTCTCCAGCCGCAAGGCATTTGATGTTTTTGGCAAGGATGGTGGATGGATACAGGCGGCCGCAAAGGAAGATGAGGTCATATCCGCTCACTTCGCTCGCATCAGCACCGCCCTCAGTGACGGCACATTCCTGGCCGAGAGCGATGTCGCATCAGGCCGATCGGCTCTCGACGTGGATATTGCCTCGCTGGGCTTTACCTATGACAAGGCCGGTAACATCACCGTCACGCTGGGCAAGGTGTCGGGCGGTTTCCCCAAGATGACCATCAGCCAGACGGATGCAGACACCGGAGCGAAGACGACGACCACGATCGCAAGCACCAACAACAAGGCGGTGGCGGCGGAAGGCGTCCAAATCACTGTGGATGCCGCAAAGAATCTGGCTGTGGACGCCAAGGGGCTGTCCGCCGGCGAGTTGAGCCTGACGCGTACCACGGCGCTGGGCAAAGAGACTGACACTACGACCGTGAAATTGGGGCCGGAAGCTCTCGGCGCGCAATCGGCCCTGGTGAAATTGAATGCCGACAACTCCAAAGAAATCACGGTCAAGGATATCCGGGGCGGCAAGATTGATGTCGGCATGATCAGCACCGGCGCCAAGGGCAAATCGGAAAACACGATTGCCCTGCCCGACCCGGAGGCTATCAAAATTGACGAGTTGAAGATCCTCGTCGATGTGGACGGCAAACGGCGCATTACCGTTGTAAAGCCTACCATCAAGAATGTCACCTTGCGCCACCCGAGCCAGACCACTGCGGGTGACTATACCAAGGTCGTCTGCGATCTTGCCGTCAACGGTAATGTTGAACTGGGTGATGGCAATTTCGACACCCTCTCGTTTGCCGACCCGCGCGACGCCTTCGTCGGCATGATCGATGAGAGTGTACCAGTCGAAATCAAGAACGTGCGCCTTGAAATCCAGGATTCCAGCAAGAGCGTGCCGGCCAAAGATGCGCCGGCGGCCCCGCTGTCGGCGGATCAAGAGAAGCTTCTCGATTTGGAGAAAGCGCGCGATGCCGCATACTCAGAAATGCTCAACACGCCGGCGGAATTCCATCATGGCGATCACTCCGTCGAAAACCCGGAATTTTGGGTGGTGGCGGAGAAATATCAGGCGGCCGTCAAGGCCTACGAGGACCAGAAGGCGAAGCTAGTTGGCGCGGCCAAAGTTTCTGCCAAGGCATCGATGACAAAGAAGTATCTGGACGCCATCTCGGGTACGGTAACTGGTTCGCTGCGCGTATTTGACAGTGAACTGCCCATCAACATTGAGAGCTACCACGGCCAGCTCTATGTTGAGCTTTCCACCCAGGTAACTGATGGCCTGAAGTCGATCATGCGCTCGCTGGTTGCAACGACCGTCGATATGCCGTTCTGGAGCAGCAAGGAGATGAAGGATATTGGCAAGGGTCTGCAACGCTGGTGGGTGAATGTCTCGCCGACCGCCCGCGCCGATGTTGACAGCATTGCCGCAGGCAACGCCGCGGGCGTGGTTCTGCTCCTGCTGCGCGATATCGAGATGTGGCCGGGTGTGCTCGATACCGACAAATCACTCTATGGGATCAATCTGAACCTGGAAGGCTACTGGGCACTCGATATCACCTCCTACGACTCCATCGGAATCGGGCTCTGCGAACTGCAATACAAGCATCCAGAGAAGGACAACTTCTACAGTCTGTACGGCATGGTCGAATATCTCCAGTATGTCAGCCCGGCGCTCGTCTCTGCCAGCGGCCAGGCCGACAGCGCGCGCCTGGCCGAACTCGCCAAGGGCACCTATCGTTCGGCGGATGAAGTCGGCGACATGGGAATCGCTGCTGCTGTCAACGAACTCGTGCTCTTCATCCGTTCCAACCTGGCCCGCGAAGCAGTGCGCCTGAGAAACACGGTGCTGCGCAATATCACGGGCGTGAATATCAAGGCAGACGTCTCCTTGCGGCCGCAAGAGGTTATCAACGCTCTCCTGCAAGAGAACAAAGCCGGCACTTTTACCTTTGACAAAGGCAAGGACACCATTGGCGGCATTCACGTTGAAGGTGATTACGTGAACCGCGGCCTGCCCCAGGCAACCGGCGCGATCGGTGGTGGAGCGCGTGGCACGGAGCCGATCCTGATCCCCGGCGCCACCTACCTGTCGCAGGACAAGGGCGCCAAGGTCAGCTATGAGGCGCTCGAAATCAGCCCGGTCTCATTGGCCTATGAGAAGAACGTCTACCAGTTGCAGACCTCTTCGGCAACCTTAAAGGGTCTGAAATTCGGAGTTCGCAAGAAGAAGTAACGCGTCATGCTAGCCGGCCATCTGGGGCATCTGACTTCAGAATGGCCTTGGCCTTTGTGTTTTGCCGCTTTTCTGCGAAGATAGCGGCATGAGAACATCACGATTTCGCCTCCTGTTGCTTGCCGTTCTGTGGCCGGTGCTGGCACTCGCTGTCCTGGCCGGTGCGTCGACGTTGTTCGCTCAAAGCGACGCACCGACGGCGGCCGGCGTCTACAAGGGCTGGCCCGTGTCGGCAGACGGACGCGGCCTGGACAGCACGCTCTATCTGAATGCCGACGGTGGCGTGCTGCTGGTCGACGACCTGCTTGATGGCGCGGCACCATCCGTGCGAACCGGCTTCTGGGCGCCGGCCGCCAGCGGTGTTGTGATGACGCTCACCAACGACGCGGCCGGCCCGCTGGCCCAACCGCTGGCCGTCAATCTGAGCGCGACACCGGAAGGCCAACTCTATACCGTGGCCGGCGACACCACGCTGGGCGAGCGGGGGCGCCGCTTTACGCGCTTTGCGCAGATCGTGGCCGAACGCAACGCGCTGCCTTTCAGCACTGATATCGCGGTCGCGACGCTGGCTTCCGGCGGCCCGGCGGGTACCTACAAGGCGGTGCTGCCCGGCGGTGCGGGCTGGCAAGATGTGACGCTGACCCTCTTCCCCGATTTCCGCGCGACATTGGAACGCGATGCACTGGACGGCAGAGCACCGTCGCTCACCTACGGCGCGTGGCAGGATGTGGGCGGACAACCGCTGGTGACCCTGACCGAGATCGACGGAACCGCCTATACGACGCCCATCGTGCTCAGCCTGTCGTCGGAAAACGGCATTTTGCGCATGTTGAGCAGCACCGATAATCGCGCCACGGAGCTGGTGGGCGTCCCCTTCTACCGGCTGGAAGGGCTGGCCAACGCGGTCATCGTCACCGGCATCGAAGCGGGCACGCCCGTGACCACGGTCGTCGATCCCGGCATGGTGACGGCGCCAGGCGGCGCTGTTACCGACACCCTTGTCGTGACGGAGGTCGCACCGGCACCCGACGTTCTGGAGGCGGTCACCGCCACCATGCCGGCGCAACCGGCCCCGGCCGTGATGGCCGTCGACTATCAGCCGGCCTTTGAGGCGGTTGCCTGCCCGGTGGATGTACAGGTCGACGGTACCGTGACCTGCGGCTATCTGACCGTGCCGGAGAATCGCACGAGCGCCGGCAGCCGCTCGATCCAGCTGTTCGTCGTGACCATGGCCAGCGTTGGCGAAGCCTTGCCCGACCCGGTGCTTGTGCTGGCCGGCACGCCCGGCGAGAGCCCGTTGCAGGCGCAGCGCTGGTTTGCAACCGCGCCTGTGCGCGAGACGCGCAACGTCATCCTCCTGCACCCGCGTGGCGCCGGCCTTTCCGAGCCGGCGCTGACCTGCCCCGAACTTGTGGAGGGCAGCGATCAGCAGGCGACGGCCCAGGCACTGGCCAATTGCTACAATCGACTCGTGCAGGAAGGCGCCGACCCGGCCGGCTACTCGGTCGATCAGACGGTGATCGACGTGGCGGACCTGATCAGCGCGCTGGGGTTGGAGCAGGTGAACTTGGTTGGCAACGATTTCGGCGCCGTGGTGGCGCGTCTCGTCGTCGATCGCTACCCGGAACTTGTGCGCAGCCTGGTGCTCGAGAGCCCGCGTCCGGTCGATGCCAATGCCGCGCTGGAGGCGGCGCGCAATCACTACGACGCGCTGCGCAAAGTCTTTGCCGACTGTGCGGCCGATGACGAATGCGCCGCTGCCTTTCCGGATCTGGAAGAGCGGCTGATCCGGCTGATCGAATGGTACAACGCGAACCCGGTGCCCGCGGGCATCGGCTATGGCGACGGCGATGCCATTCTGGCGCAAATCCTGGCGCTGCTGAGCGATGGCGGCAGCAAAGTGCCTGCGCTGGTGACGGCGCTCTACGACGGCGATTTTGGCACGGCCTGCCGCCTTGCGCCGGTCGTTGGCGGCTGCCTGCTGCCGGCGGGCGGACAACCGCTCGGCCCGGCAAGCGGCTTCACCGTCACGGCGCCGCTGATCGCCAATAATTCTGTGCCCGTGACGACGACTGTGGCAGTGACGGACACGGTGACGGACACGGCCACCGATCTGATCACGCCGACGGAGACTGCCGCACCGGCGCAGAGTTGGCGCGACTACTTTGAGAATCCTGATGCTCCGCAGGGCGTCGAAGCCGCCACGCTTGACCGGCTCCAGCAGCAGCTTGGCATCGCGACGCGCGACGAATTGATTGCATTCCTCGATACCCTGTCGGTGGAGAACTTCCTGCCGCTGCTGGTTGCCACGGGCGCACAGGCCCAGCCGGTCGACGCGGCTGCCGGTGGCGGGTTCACCATCGCCTGTAGCGAGGACGCGCCGCGCTTCACTATCGACGACGTGGCGCGAGTGGCCAGCCGGCTGCCCTCCGTGGTTGCCCCTGCGCTGACGGCCGATGCCGCCGAGCTGCTGATGCTCTGCCCGCTGTGGACCGTGCCGCCCGCCGCGCCTGGCGATCGCGTTACGGAGCTTGGCATGATCCCGGCGCTGGTGATGGGCGGCACGCACGATCCGATCGCGCCGGCACGGTGGGCACGGCGGGCGGCGTCCGGGCTTGACGGGGCGTTCCTGCGCCTCTTTGCCGGCCAGGGGCACAACCTGCTCGTCACGCCCGACGGCTGTGGCCAGCGGATGGTTGCCGCGTTCGTCGACGATCCCGCGATTTCGCCGAATCTGTTTTGCTACCGGCAACTGGCGCCTACCTTTGTCCTGCCGGAGTAGCAGCGAGCCTGTTGCGTAGCTGTCTGCGCTGCGAGCGGCGGCGGCATATCGGGAATGTTGGCGACGCACACCGCGCGATTGCCAACAGGCTGGATGCCGTCAAACGGCAGTTCCGCGCTGGCGCCGGGTATGGTATATTGGAGATGTCCCGCCAGAAACCAAGACCCACCCAGGAGGCCAGCTCAGATGCCATACGTTGTGGTCAAGGATGCTCGCTACTATACGGGCGTTCCGTTGAATGGCGGCAAGACAGATGAATTGCTTGTGTGGACGCCCTACAAGAAGTCAGCCAAACGCTACGTCAAACGGGCGTGGGCGGAAAAGGCAGCGGTAAAGTTGCAAGGCCACGTTGAAGAGATCCGCAAGTAAGGTGGCAACCCGCACGAGGCGGTCGGGGCGAATGGGTCCCGACCCTGACAATCTTCCGGAGTAACCAACACACTCGGCGACTAGAATGACCACGAAAATCCTGCTGGTGGACGATGATCCTGTTCTGTCGGAACTCGTTTCGTATATCCTGACCTCGGAGGGCTATGAGGCGATTGTCGCCAATGACGGAGAGGAGGGGCTCCGCAAGTTTCAGGCCTCCAACCCGGATCTGGTTGTGCTAGACGTCACGATGCCGGAGATGGATGGATTTGAGGTCTGCCGGCGGATCCGGATTCTGTCCAGCGTGCCGGTGATCATGTTGACGGCACAGGGCGCCGAGGACAGCATCGTCAAGGGGCTGGACATGGGCGCCGACGACTATGTGACCAAACCTTTTCAACTGAAGCCATTCATGGCGCGCGTGCGGGCCAACCTGCGACGTGCCAATGCTCCGCAGCCGCAATACGGCAAAGTCACCTATGCGGATGATCACCTGGTGGTTGACCTGGAGTCACACAAGGTGGCAATCAAGGGTGAGCCGGTCAAGTTGACGCCGACCGAATACAAATTGCTGGCCGTACTTGTGAAAAATCGGGGACGAATCCTGGAGTTTCGCAGCCTGTTGGAGCAGGTCTGGGGTTTCGAGTATATCGACGACATTGACTATCTGCGCGTCTACATCTGGCATCTACGACGCAAGATCGAGCCTGATCCCAAGAATCCCACCTATTTGCACAACGAACTCAGCATCGGGTATCGCTTCGACCCGCATTAGCCTGGATTGTCCCGGCCGGGCTAGGCCACAAAGTACCAGTTTACGAAGATCGCCGTCAACACGCCGAGCAGCACGGCGCACGAGGTTAGAATCGTGTGATCGATCGCGCTGCGCCGGCCCCACCAGCCCAGCAGGATGTAGATCGGGAAGATCGGCAGCACATAGCGGATCACACTTTGGGTGGAACTGGCCATGGGTACGAGCAGCAGGATCAGCACGTAGATGGCGTACCCTTCGCCCAACTTGTGCCAGATGAAGGGTACGAGCGCCATGACCAGGAAGAAGGCGCTGACATTGAGCAACGAAGTGAGATACCAGCGCGCCACCTGCGGTTCCATCAATTTGGTGATGTCGCGCGCCAGGACTACGATCGGGCCGATGTTCTCGCGATTCCACGCCGCCTGCACCTCGATGAAGGCCAGCGGGCGGCCGAAATTCATCTTCAAGAAGGCGACATACAGCAGCAATCCGAGCGGGATGAAGGCGATGATGATCACCTCGAACCAGTGGCGCCGCAGACCGTTCCACAAGTTGCGCCAGGCGGATGGCCGGTAGGCTTGCGTGATGCGCCAGCCGTTGTGACGCAACCATTCCCACATGACCAGTGCCCACATGAGAATGCCGAGATTGCGCGTCGCTGCGGCCAGCAACCCGAAGATGGTGGCTGCCAACCATTGTTGGCGGCGGGCGTGGTACATGGTGGCGATGGTCAGCAGAAAGAACAGGCTCTCGGTGTAGACGGCATTGAAGAAAAACGCCGTCGGGAAGAATGCCGCATAGAAGACGGCACGCTGGGCCGAAGGCCGATCGCCGAGTTCGAGGGCTGCCAGCCGGTAGAGGTAGATGAGGGCGAGCAACAGGGTAATGTTGCTGACGACGAAGCCGGCCATGATCAGGTTGCCGCCGGCAAACTTGGCGACCAGCCGCATGGAGAGCGGGTAGAGCGGGAAGAACGCGACGTTGCTCTGCTGCAAAGGTTGGTACCAGTAGCCGTCCCGTGCAATCTGCACGTACCACTGGCTGTCCCACTTCGCCCAGAAGCTGAGAAACGGGCTATTGGGATCGGCAACCCAATGACCTTCCTCGGTGACCAGGAAAGTGTCGCCCAGGTACGC
>WBZU01002199.1_pt1 | contig 11725 bp, 9 predicted proteins | sample 5204311 | NCBI WGS metagenome assembly WBZU01 (sample SAMN12344359, study PRJNA552823) | activated sludge metagenome | biome: Activated sludge suspended growth; feature: Nitrification reactor; material: Wastewater; isolation source: activated sludge from nitrification reactor of wastewater treatment... | reverse complement strand
GACGCTGTTCCCGTGAGCAAAACACCCTTGTCTACGGCGTTGATTACAATCACACCAACTGCGCCATATTTGATGGCAATGGCGGTCTTCTCACTTCTATGCAAATTGGCTGCCTCCTTCTTGCTGCCATCCAGGATGCCGATGTAGATCAACACCAACTTGCCTTTGGCAGCGTCCGGCCTTTCGGAGTAATCCATTTCAAGTCCATTGCCCATGTCGACAATTTCTCCGCTCACGTCAGCTTGGATCGGAGAATGACCCAGGGTGACAGCTTTGACAGAATCTTTGCCAATCGTCAGTGAAACGGTTCCGCGTGACCAGGCCTCCACCTCGAACTCCTGGAATTGAACATCCTGAAATCCATATTCTTTAAATTTATTAAAGGTGTATTCTTCGGCCTTGTGGCCATTTTCCGAGCCTGTGAGACGGTGACCAATGGTGGAAGTTGCCTCCTGCAGGGTTGCATAGGCTTTGGCGTTTTGCTTCACTTCCTGATCAATGCGGTTAAAGGTTTCCTGCAGTGTTTCAGGCTTGGTACAGCTGCTGATCAGAAAGATGCTGAAGAGGATGAGGTGCTTTTTCATTTATTTGGAGTTGCGTTCAAAAGTACGGATGATGGCCCTTCCGCAGATATACAATTATGCAAGCGGACGAAGCAACCAGGTTGAGCAGGAGCTTAGAGCAAGCCAAACAAGCGCCAATGGCCACCCGGAAACAATCAAAAGAAGCAGGAAAATCAGAAAATAGTAAAGTGGGAATGCGAAAATTCCGATGACGAACCGAACGGTGGGGGCGAAGATCGGATCTTTGATCCCCGGACGCACTTTGTACCAGATCGCCAAAGGAGGGAAATTGATGCACCGCGATACTTGCTGCATCCAATGTGGCACGTTGTTTTTTCCGGGTATGCTGGTTATGGCTGGCTCAGCACCGGATTCAATCACTGCAATACGTTCATTGGTTTGAATGGGGTCAAGATAATTGACCCCACGACTTTCCAATTTTTGAATAATGTCATGGTAGCGAGTGACATCTTCAATGTGCGTGATTAAGTTCCTGAGTTGCTCACCCACATCGTTCTTCAGTTGCTGAGCCCCCGCCAACGAACCCATTCGAAAGTACATCCTGGCATCCATGGGTTTACCAAAATAGACACTCACGTCGGAGCGGAAAGCCATGGCATTCGTATAATTGATACCAACCGGAACTACGTACAGCGGATTGCTAAAGTCTTTCTCGAGGTGGTGAAACGCGATACGGGTAAACCCCTTGCTCAACTGACGAAGTCGCCTTTGGCTGCCGTGATTTCCCTCCGGAAAGATGACAAGTGATTCCCCCCGGCTGAAGACTTTGTCGCAGGCGTCAAAGGTTTTTTCATTTTCGGCAAGTGACTGCCAGCCGTCGCGAATGCGGTAAATGGGGATCATGTTGAACGTGCCGAGCAGCCATCGGATGAACGGCTTCTTAAAGATATCGGCACGGGCCACAAAATTGGTACGCGTGGAATTAAAACAAACAATCAACAAGGCATCGAGCAGTGCGTTCTGATGATTGGCTGCAAAAATTACCGGGGCCCTCGGAATGTTTTCCCGTCCGTGAATGACAATTTTCCGGAAATGGAATAAGAGTCCTAAGCGGACGTACAGACGCAAGGTCTCAAACCAGAAATGCTGCACGGGTTAAGTGGTTTGTGTCGCCGTGACTGTACGGCCCCAGAATGTTGCAATTAGCATCCCGGAAATGATATGCCATATTCCCCACCATGCTGCCACGAGTGCAGCGCCACCAAGGCCACCGAAAAAGCTGAAGATCAAGAGCAGGCCCAATCCTGAATTCTGAATACCGGTTTCAATGGCGACCGTCTTTTGATCCCGAAACTCCAGCCTGAAAATCCGCGCTGCATAGAATCCGGAAGCCAGGGCCACCGCATTGTGAAAGAACACCACCACCAAAACCAGATGAATGTAACGGGTAAAAATGTCGACGTTGTTGGTAAACGCCATCGCCACAAATCCCAGGAAGATCACGATGGAAAATGGTTTGATGAAACGCGAAATGAGCGCGGCGAAAGCTGGCCAGTGTCGACCCACAAACATGCCCGCCAATAGTGGTAGCCCTGCAATTAATAGAATGGTTTCAAGTACCTCCATGGCATCCAGACTCACTTCGTGCAGGATGGATGCCACAGGAGGATAAAGCCCTCCCCAAAAACTCAAGTTGAAAGGGGTCATCACGATGGCCAGCACCGTACCGACAGCGGTTAAGCTTACTGACAATGCAGTATTGCCTTTGGCCAGGTAAGTAATGAAATTTGAAATATTTCCTCCAGGGCATGCAGCTACCATAATCATCCCCAATGCAATGCTCGGAGCAGGCTGAAGAATATACACGAGGGCACAGGTTGCAGCCGGTAGTATCACAAATTGAGAGGCCAACCCAACCAAGGCAATCTTCGGCGACTTCACCAGCCGGATGAAGTCATCGGTCTTGATTTCCAGGGCCACACCGAACATGATAAAGGCAAGAATGAAGTTCAATGCACTGAGATTGCCCTCGTTGAAATTGAGATGGATTTGATCAACTTCCTGCATGATGGTAAGATCAGGATTGTTTTAGAATTATGCACCTGTTTTCATGCAAATCACCCTTTGCAGAGCTGAATTTGCATATTCAGGCCGGATGTCGCGATCTTCCGATCATGAAACTCAAGTACGCCGTCAACCTCCACAAAGGTCTCACGGGCCTCGTGGTTATTGCCATGATATTCTGGTATGACAATGCAACGCTCGGCCCTTTGGTGTACCTGTCCTTGCACGGCACGTATGGTATGATGTGGCTGCTGAAAGACCGTATGTTTCAGGATAAGCAATGGGAGCAGGAGGTATCCTTCGGCTATGGTGTATTTGCGTTTTCAGCACTACTCCTCTATTGGATTGCGCCCTGGTACCTGATCAGCAATCGTATTGAGCCGACAGCAGGCTACATCGCGACATCGGTTGCACTTACGGTCTTGGGCACCATGCTCCACTTTGGCAGTGATGCACAAAAATATTTCACACTGAAGTATAAAGCCGGACTGATCACCGAAGGCTTCTTTCGCACCAACCGCAACACCAACTATCTGGGTGAATTGATGATCTACTCCGGATTTGCCTTGCTCACCATGAGCTGGGTCGGCTTTATCGGATTAGGTCTGTTTTTTGTTGGGGCATTTGTGCCCAACATGATCCGTAAGGACAAGTCCCTGTCCCGTTATGCGGAATTTGCAGCGTATAAGAAACAATCGGGGTTTATTCTTCCCCGTATGCGGCCCTGAGGGATTTCAACTGACCCGTAGCGGCAATTACCTAAGTCGTTCTTCAAAGAGTTTAAGTATACGCTTATACTCATCCGTCCAACTGCTCGGCTCCACAAATCCATGGTCTTCCATCGGATAGGCGGCCACTTCCCAATTGTCTTTACCGAGTTCAATCAGTCGTTGTTGCAAACGAACGGCATCTTCAAAGTGAACATTGGTATCCACCATACCATGACAGATCAGCAAATGCCCTTTGAGTCCTGCGGCATGATAAAGGGGTGAACTCTTTGCGTATGCAATACTGTCTGTCGTGGGCTCATTGAGAATATTGCTGGTATAGCCGTGGTTATAGTGTGCCCAGTCGGTGACTGGCCTGAGGGCCGCACCGGCAGCAAAAGCATCCGGTGTGGTGAACATACCCATCAACGTAATGAATCCGCCATAAGAACCACCATAAATACCAATTCTCTTTGGGTTGATGCCGTGCTTCTCGGCCAGCCACTTTGCACCATCAACATGGTCGGTGAGATCTTTGCCCCCCATGAAACGATAGATCCCGGTCCTCCAGTCGCGACCGTATCCGGCACTGCCCCGATAATCAAGATCCAGTACGGTATAGCCCCGGTCGACCAGCAGGTTGTGGAACATGTACTCGCGGAAATAGTTGCTCCACCACTTGTGAGCATTTTGCAGGTAGCCGGCACCGTGCACAAAAATGACAGCTGCTCCATTGGGATTGGCCGGCTTGTAAATCCGGGTATAGACTTGTGCTCCATCGCGCGCCGTGAAAGTGGTCACTTCAGGATCGCGCCAGGCATATGACTTAAATTCTGCTGTCAGCGAATTCGTGATCTGCTCCGGTTTGACTCCGGGCTTATTCTCCTGCAGATACAATTCCCACGGCTTATTACTGTAGGAACTGCGTATGGCAAGCCATTTCTCATCGGGCGACAGGGATACTTCGTTCGCACCGGTCAGTGTGGTAATGCGCTCGGCCTTACCCCCATTCACAGGCAAACGATAGAATTGCTTTTCGCCGGGATGAACTTCATTGGTCGTGAGATAGAATGTTTTTTTGTCCTTGGATAATTCAACACCCTGAACTTCATACTTGCCGCTGGTCAATGCCTGCCGCTTCCCGGTTGTGAAATCATAGGTATATAAGTGTGCATAACCTGATTCTTCAGATTGAAACCAGAGTTGATTGGCGCTGATCCAACCGATGGCGCCTGCTCCGAAGCCGGTTCCCGGGCCGCCCACCCAGGCCTCATCGCGTTGCCGGTCGATGGCCTTTAATTTTTGGGTGGCAGGATCAAGCGACAACAACCAGCGATCTTTGTTATCCTGAGCACGTGCCACCACCACATTATTCTTGCCGTCTTCGCTCCAGTAGGGACCGAAGAAAATTACGGGCCTGGCGACAGGCTTGGACCCCTCCTTTACTTTGTACTTGTTGGGATAATCCTTGCGGTAGTCCGGAGCATCGTAAATGCCGGGTATATCATCAGTCTTCACCGCCAGTACCGTGTCCTTGTCAATATGATACACCATCAACTCATAGGTATTCTGACTTCCGCCCACCTTGGTGCGTGAATTGATGTCCTCGGTAAATCCGGATTCAGTAACGTACGCAGGCACAATGGTGCCCTTTGGATTTGCCAACCGGGTGAGACGATACGTGATGAAGCGCCCATCAGGTGAAAGCACGATCTGATCAACATTTTTGTCGTCCAGGTAGATTTCTTTTGGTCGCCTTGGGCGATCCAGTTTATTCATTTTGTCGCTGGCTTTGCGGGCAGCGTTTCTTTCACGCAGGATGTCGAAGTAAGCCAATTGATCTGCCTTCAACCATTTCTCCTGTTCATTGATTCGGGCATCTGCCTTTTTTCCTTTGCGAAAATCGGTGAGCTGAGTAAAGGCGCCGGAAGCGATTTCCCAACCATAGAGATTACCATTGGCAACGAACAGCACTTTCTTTTCATCACCGGAGAAGAAAGCATTGAACTCACGTTCATTTGAACTGGTTATCTGAACCGTCTTTGCGTTGGTCAGGTCGAGCAGATAAATGTCCCCTGCCTTTTCAAAGACTTTTTTCGTGCGAGCGCGGTTGTAGTTTCCGTTTTGCGAAGGCATCGCACGTCGGGCGGCGGCGCCAACCTTTAACGGAGTGCGGTTGGTAAGTGAAATAGCATACAACGAATCTCCCGGATTGCGTTCCGGGTTCCAGCTGAAGAACAATTGCTTACCATCCTCACTCCAGAATACGTTGGATGGGGCCACGCCTATCCATTTCGGATCACGCATGATCTTCTCTACGGTGAGTGGCGCGAGTTGCTGGGCCGTAGCGGAATACCCGATCAACAGAAGGAGGAGTAATTTTTTCATAAAGGGTGTTTGATATCGAAAGTTATAGAATTCACCCGCCCGCCGAAGGGGTAAGTGATGAGTGGTTTTGAGCGGTTGGGGAGGTGTTATTCCGACTTTTTGGATTTGGTAAGGTCTGCAAACAGACTATTGAACACCGACAGGATCAAACTGAATGCCAGTGCCCACCAAAAATTATCCACAGAAAATCCATCAACGAAGTAATCCACCATAAGAATGATAATGGCGTTGATTACCAGCAGAAACAGACCCAATGTCAATATCGTAATGGGGATGGTAAATAGAACAAGGATGGGCTTGACCACCACGTTGGAGACAGAAATCAATACCGCCACCAACAGCGCTGCCCAATAATCCTGGATGTGGGCTCCGGGCAGCAGGTAGGCAGTAAGCATCACGGCGACCCCTGACAACAGAAAGCGAATGATCATATTCATAGATCAACAAGTTGCAAAAAAGTTGGCAGACATTTGTCTGGGCGCGTGGGACTTTTTGACGAGGTTTGCTGTTTGTAAATTGAAACATGTACGCCATTGTAGATATTGAAACCACCGGAGGCTATGCGGACAATCACCGCATTACCGAAGTGGCCATTTATCACCATGACGGCATGCAGATCACCGACCATTTTCAAACCCTTATCAACCCGGGGCGACGAATCCCACAGTTCATTACCGGGCTCACCGGCATTACCAATGAAATGGTACAGGAGGCACCGATTTTTGAGGATATAGCAGAAGAAATTTATGGTTGGCTGAAGGACCGCGTATTTGTAGCTCACAATGCGCATTTTGACTATAGTTTTCTGAAGAAGGAATTTCAGGATGCGGGCATTGCATTCAGCAGCCGCAAACTCTGCACGGTTCGGTTGGGACGAAAAATTATTCCCGGCCTGGATTCTTACAGCCTGGGACGACTGGCCGAAAGCCTGGGTATCCCGATAGCCGACCGTCACCGCGCCTTTGGAGATGCGGAGGCCACGGCAAAAATCTTTGACCTCTTCCTGAAGCGCGACGTTGAAGGTGTGATCGCTAAAGCACTCAAGAAGAATTCAGGAGAAACGATTCTTCCGCCAAATCTTGCCAAAGAAGAATTCGATAAACTGCCGGCCAAGGCAGGGGTGTACTATTTCCACGACTCAAGGGGTGAAATTATCTATGTGGGCAAGGCCATCAACATCAGAAAGCGGATTGCGGGACATTTTACCGGTGATGCACGTGAATGGAACCGGTCCAATATCCGAAACGAAATACACCACATCAGCTATGAACTTACCGGCAATGAGTTGATCGCCCTTATCCTGGAGTCGCAGGAAATACGCAAACGGTGGCCCAAGTATAACCTGGCGCAGAAATATCGCGTGGAGGAGTGGGGAATCTATGACTATCAGGACCGCAATGGATATATCCGGTTTGTGGTGAATGTAGTTGCACGAAACACCACGCCACTCATTACATTCACCACCAAAAGTGATGCGTGGAGTTTTCTATGGGAGCAGGTGCGGCAGCATGACCTATGCCCGAAACTTTCCGGTTTGCAAACGGCTAAGGGTCCGTGCTTCGCTCACCAATCCGGGACATGCAAGGGGGCCTGCGAGGAAAAGGAGACTGTAAAGAAATACAATAGGCGGGCCCAGCAAGCCATTGATTCCTTTTTTGGAGAAGGGGACACAGTCGCTCTTGTGGGACGTGGCCGGACTTTTGAAGAGAAATCCCTGGTGCTCGTGGAGAATGGCACCTACCAGGGTTTTGGATTCTTTGACCGGGCCGAAATGGTTACTGATCTCGAGTCCGCCCGCAACCACATCACCTTTTCGAAGGACAATAGGGTGGTGCAAAACCTGATCAATTCCTACCTCCTGAACCCCCGGGGTGTGGAGGTGGTCAACTTTGAAAACAAGGGCATCAAGGCCCTTGACAAAGGCCATTAGCCGGCCGCATAAACCCAATCGGCCAGGTTGCCGTTTTTAACCCCTAAATCCCTATTATTGCGGGGAATTTTTAAGGAAAAGCACACATTTTATGGCATTTGAGACTACCCCAGAAGAGCAGCAGGAACACCGCCGGAAAATCAATCAGGTTTATTCCGAAGTAGCCAAAGTAGTTGTGGGCCAGGAGTACATGGTGAATCGCCTGTTGATTGGATTATTTACCAATGGCCACGTCCTGCTGGAAGGCGTCCCCGGCCTCGCCAAAACACTCACGATTTCAACAGTGGCCAAAGTGCTGCACCTGGATTTTCAACGCATCCAGTTTACCCCCGATTTATTGCCATCAGACCTGGTAGGGACAATGATCTATAACCAGAAGGATGGAAAATTTGAAGTGAAGAAGGGACCGATTTTTGCCAACATTATTCTTGCAGACGAAATCAACCGTTCGCCGGCCAAGGTGCAATCCGCCTTATTGGAAGCGATGCAGGAAAAGACAGTAACTATTGGTGAGACAACATTCAAACTCGATAAGCCATTTCTGGTTCTTGCCACACAAAACCCGGTTGAAAACGAAGGAACGTATCCGCTTCCCGAAGCACAGGTTGACCGATTCATGATGAAAGTGTTCGTCGACTATCCGACAAAAGAACAGGAACTTGAAATCATGCGCCGGATATCCAACCTGCAGTTTGACTTTACCGTGAACCAGGTACTGACGAAGGAAGACATCTTCGCTATCCGGGGTGAAGTGAACAAAGTGAAGATATCAGAATCGCTGGAACGCTATATTATCGAGCTCGTTACCGCTACCCGCCGCCCGAAGGAATACAAGTTGGACAATGAAGCCCAGTACATTCAGTTCGGTGCTTCTCCCCGCGCTTCCATTAACCTCAACCTGGCATCGAAGGCCATGGCCTATCTCGAAGGCCGCGATTACGTGCTGCCGGAAGATGTCAAGGAAGTAGCCCGGGATGTCATGAACCACCGGATCATCCTTAACTATGAGGCAGAGGCTGACAATGTCAAGACACCCGACATTATTAAGGCAATCCTGAATCGCGTCCCGATCAGCAAATAGGTTAACCAAATTTTATGGGTGTGATATACCGGTTATCGGTATGTTATTTGGCAGGGCATTTAATATCCTGACTACCAACGCGATTAACATTTGGTCCACATCTGCTTTTCCTTGTGCAGGGCCCTGATTCTGCCCATTTTAACAATTCCGTAATATCTCCGCATTCACCGGGTAATATGCTCGGGCCACCTTTGCGCCTGACCAAAATGCCCTTATGAAACGCATCGCTTTATTCCTTTTTGCCATCCTCCTCTCGCCTGTTGTTGCCTTGGCCCAGGGCTCCATTTCCGGCCGGGTTACGGATTCGAAAACCGGAGAAGGTGTCGTAGGTGCCAACGTTGTTATTCAAGGCACGGTGCAAGGCGCTGCAACAGATATTGAGGGAAATTTTATTATTCCCAACGTAAAAGAAGGTTCTTATACCCTGCAGATATCTTCTGTGATGTATAAAACCCACACCGTACCGAATGTGGTTGTGGAAACTGCCAAGAAGGCGGTAATCGATGTGGCCGTTTCTGAGGATGTGGCTGAATTGGATGAGATAGTGGTGCAGGGCGTTCGGCATACCGACACCGACTTCGAAATGGTTCGCTCAATCAAGGAGTCCAAACTGATCGTGGTCGGGATTACTTCTGAACAGATTGGTAAATCATTGGATCGCGATGCAGCCCAGGTTCTCAGAAGGGTACCGGGAGTTACCATCCGGGGTGACCAGTTTGTGCAGGTACGTGGATTGTCAGAACGATATAATCCGGTGATGTTGCACAATGCCTATGCGCCGAGTGTTGAAACCGATATTCGCTCATTCTCATTTCAGACCTTACCGAGCAGTCAGTTGGATCGCATGCTCGTATTTAAGAGTCCTGCAGCTGATGTGCCCGGCGATTTTGGCGGTGGCGTGGTAAAAATTTTCACCAAAAGCATTCCCGAAGAGAATGGATTTGTTGTGGACTATAGCACGCAGGTGAGGGCGGGAACGACTTTCGGCGATTTCTACCAGCAGGAGAAAAATTCAGGATACCTCACCGGATTCAATACCGGATATTATGACCTCCCGTCCAACTTTCCGGCCAACGTAAGCAAGGTGTCTGCTGATCGCCTTGTAACGGCGGGCCGCTCCCTGAAGAACCTGTGGACGCCCCAACAGGGAATGGCAATCCCTGACCAACGCTTTACCCTCACTTATAATAAGAAGTTTAAGATCGGTAGGGTGGAAGTAGGCAATATCAGCGCTCTGAATTATTCCAACACATACGCGACCTATGAGGTGCAGCGAAATGACTACACCACAACCAACGGCACCCAGGATCAGAATTTTGGCTTTTTGGACAAGCAATACAACCAGCAGGTTCGGACCGGATTCCTGTTTAACTGGGCGTTCAGGCTCAATCCCAACAACATCATCGAATGGAAGAACCTTTACAATCAATCCAGCAATGATCAATACGTGGATCGAACCGGAACAGGCATCAGCACCGGCCAGAAAAATGGCGCCTTCGACAAGATATACCGCGGCATCTATTCCGGGCAATTGCTGGGAACCCATAACCTGTTTGCAAATCGCACTTCGGTAGAATGGGTAGCAGGATATAACAACTCCAACAGAACGCAACCGGATTACAAACGATTTATCTCAGTGCTTGATGGAACTTCGGGTCGGGCATCGCTCATGATTCCGAATACCGTAACTCCGAATCAGTTGGGACGATTCTTTTCCAACCTGGATGAGACGGCCATTACCGGTGGTATTTCTGTGAAGCAGCGTTTTGATTTTACTGGTGATCCATTGCGCTCTCCCGAACTGAAGGTGGGTGCTTTCTTTGAAAGCAAAGACCGTTCATTTGGTGCACGCAATATCGGCTACACCACCGCCAGTTCGGTGTTGAACCCCGCTCTGAAATATGCAACACCGGGAGAATTGTTTCAGCCACAGAACATCAACAATACCACCGGAATTCAGATCGGTGAATTGACATACCGCAAGGACAGCTATTCGGCTTCGAATACCTTATTGGCCTACTATGCAATGGCATCCGTTCCCCTCGGCCAAAAAATCAAGGTGGATGCAGGCGTTCGTGTGGAAGACAACTTGCAAAAGCTCAATAGCTATGATGACTTCAAGGGGCTCGCCGTTAATGTTAACAACCAGGTGAATCGCGTTCTTCCATCAGCCAACATCAGTTATAACTTCAATGAAAAGATGTTGGTTCGTACTGCATACGGTGAGACCCTCAATCGTCCGGAGTTCCGCGAACTCGCACCATTCTCCTTTTTCGACTTTAACTTCAACTTCCTCTACTTCGGAAACCCTAATCTCAAAACCGCGAAGATTCAGAACCTGGATCTGCGCTGGGAGTTCTATCCGAGCAAAGGCGAGTTAATCACTTTTGGTGGCTTCTATAAGAACTTTACCAACCCGATAGAATCCCTTGTGGATGTCAACAGCCCCGGAGGAGGTTTGAAGAATGTGACTTTTGCCAATGCCGAGTCGGCCAAGACCTATGGCGTAGAAGTAGAAATTAAGAAATCATTGAACGGACTTACCGGTATAGGACTCCTGAATAATGTAAGTGTGCTGTTCAATGCCACGGTAATCAAGAGTACCATCACCATCCCAGCTGGTTTAGCCGGCGGTCGTGAGTCGGAACGCCCATTGCAGGGTCAGGCCCCTTATGTGATCAACGCCGGTATGTTCTATACTTCTGAACCTACAGGCTGGCAGGTTAACCTGCTGTACAACGTTGTTGGCAAGAGCATTGCTTTTGTCGGTAACAACAACTACCCGGATGTATACCTGATGCCCCGAAATGTAATTGACCTGACTTTTAACAAGCGTTTGACAGAGAAATTTTCCATGAAGGGAGGGATCTCAGACATCTTAAACCAACCGTTGCAATTCCTGCAGGATGCCAACGGCGATGGCAATCTGGATCGCAGCAAAGACGCCAGCATTCAAAAGTTTAAGCCGGGACAGGTATTTTCCATTGGCTTTAGTTATCGCATCTAAGCCAGGCAACCAATCAAATGGAGA
>WBZU01001248.1_pt2 | contig 11726 bp, 4 predicted proteins | sample 5204311 | NCBI WGS metagenome assembly WBZU01 (sample SAMN12344359, study PRJNA552823) | activated sludge metagenome | biome: Activated sludge suspended growth; feature: Nitrification reactor; material: Wastewater; isolation source: activated sludge from nitrification reactor of wastewater treatment... | reverse complement strand
CCTCCGCACCGACCCCGCCCGCCCTCCCGGACCTCGCCCCGCCGGCCGCTCTCGACTTCCTCGCCGCGCTCGATCGCCTCGAGCGCTACACCGAGACCGGCAACCTCCACCTGCTGCGCGAGGTCCTCGCCGCCCCCGGGCTGCGCCTCGGCGCCGGCCTCGGCCGGACCAGCGCGCGCGGCCTCCTGATCCTCTGCGAAGATGTCCCCGGGGCCAGGTGCGCGCTCGTCCGCCTCGGCCCCGCCGACCCCGGCAGGATCGCCGTCACGCGCGACGCCGCCGGCCTCCGCCGCGCCCCCTGGCTGCAGGCGCGCACCCTCCTCGCCGGGGAGCCCCTGCCGTGAACGGCCGCCGCCTCGCCTTGCCCACCCTGCTCGCCACCCTGCTCGGCGTCGGCGCGGCCGCGCTGCGCGTCGACGTCGGCGAGGCCGACGCCGGCTCGCCGCTCGCCGCCAAGCTCGCCGCCGCCGAGCGCACGATCGTCTACGCGATCACCCCCGCGAGCGGCCCCCACTTCCGCCTCGTCGGCGGCGCCGAGACCCTCCTCCTGATCGCCCACCTGCAGCTCCCCCCGGACGCCCCCGCCGTCGCCGAACAGATCTACCGCTTCGGCGTCGTCGCCACCCTCCGCGGCCCCGACGGCGCCGCCCTGCACACCTGGACCCTCACCCGGCGGACCCGCCAGACCAAGGCCGGCCCGCTCGGCGGCGGCGCCTGGGCCCACGAGCCCGCCTTCGTGCCCGACGGCCGCCTCCAGCTCTCCGACGGCGGCGGCATCGAGCTCGAGCTGCCCGCGTGCCCGCCCGACTCCACGCTCGAGATCCGCATGGCCGACGAGGCAGGTCCGCTCGCCGCCGGCAGTCCCGAGCTCCTCGCGCCCTTCGCCGCCCCCGCCGCCCTGATCCGCGTCTATCGCAGCGTCCCCGTCGATCCCGCCGAGCGCGACCTGCGGGCGCTCCGCCTCGCCAACGACGCCGGCGCGCACCGCCTCGGCGGCGCGACCTACCTCCCCTGGTACGCCCTCCGCCCCGACCAGCAGCTCCACCGCCTCGGCCGCGCCTGGGAGCGCCTCGCCCCCGAGGGCCACGCCGGCGCCGACTACCGCAACTACAGCATCTACGTCGCCGCCGAGCGCCCGCCCGAGCCCCCCGAGCTCGTCGAACCCGCGATCGAGGTCGGCGCCGGCCAGCCCGCGATCGTCCACCTCCGCGGCCCCGCCATCGTCCTCGTCCGGGCCCGCCTCGCCGACCCCGCCGTCGACCCCGCCGCCCTCGAGCTGCGCGCCCGCTGGCTCGGCCCGCTCGCCGATCCGCCTGGCGACATGCCCCCCGGGACATCTCCCCAGGACCCTGTCCCGGGAGCCATCCATCGGCCGGGCCCAGCCCCGCCCGCAGGCCTGCCCCCCAGGCCAGACCCATCCCCGGCGCGCCCCGCCCTCGACCCGGGCGGAGACCTGTCCCTCACGACAGCCGCACCGGAGACCCTGCGCGGCCTCGCCCTGCCCGCCGGCGGCGAGTGGCAAGCGATCGCCGTCCCCGTGCCGGCCGGGTGGACCGCCCTCGAGCTGCACAGCGACGCCGCGCGGGTCCAGACCCGCGTCTTCGCCGACGACGTCGCCGCCCACGCCGGCCCGGACCGCCACGAGCGCCACCGCGGCCCCGACGGTCGGCCCTTCGTCCCCGTCGACCTGCAGACGCGCCACGCCTACCGCGCCGGCCCGACCCGCCCCCCGCTCCTCGTCGACCTCTCCGGCCCGGCCGACGTCTACTCCCGCGTCCTCCGCCTCGACGCGCGCGCCCCCGGCGAGCCGCGCCCGATCCCCCTCCGCGTCGAGTTCCTCGACGCCGGGGGTCGCAGCCTCGCCGCCCTCGACGAGGTCCTGCTGCCCGCCGGGCCCGACCCCTTCGAGCGCATGCGCGGCGCATCACCCGTCCTCAAGGACACCTCGGTCGGGTCAGGTCCCATCGACCCTGTCTCGACGGACATGCAAGAAGACGCCGGCTTCCCGCTCGGCGAGGGCCCCGTCTCCGCGGCCGCATCGCTCCGCCTGCTCGCCCCGCCCGGGGCCCTGCGCGCCCGGATCTCCGCCCTCGCGCCCGCCCTGATCGAGCTGCACGGCCAGCTCCCCCCCGCGGACGACGCCGCCGAGTCGCCGTGGATCTGGCCCTACGACCAGATCTCCGCCCCGGGCGAGCGCTGGCGCCACGCCCCGCGGCGGCGCGCCGCGTGGTTCCCGCTGCGCGCCGACGATCACCCCGCTCGCCTCGCCGCCGGCGAGGTCGTCTTGCTGATCGGACAGCTCCGCCGCGCCCCGCTCCCCGCGCCCGCGACCGGCGCGGGCCCCTGGCGCGCCGAGCACCCGCGCGGGAGCCACCCGCGCGTGCGCCTGCTCGAGCGCGTCCCGCCCGAACGACGCGCCGAGACCCTCGCGCAGTGGGGCCCCGGTCGCTACACCGGCCTGCGGCGCGGCGCCGCGGTCGAACTCGACCTCGGGCGCGGCGCTCCGCGGCCGCCGCGGCTGCTCTACCAGCTCACCGGCGCGTCGACGGCCGCGCTCGGAGCGACCCTCGCGGTCAAGACCGACGACCGCGAGGAGCGCTGGCGGATCACCGGCCGCGCCGGCCAGCGCGCCCTCCCGGGCGGTCGCGCTCGCGCCGCGCTGACCTGGACCGAGGGCCCCGGCGAGGTCCTGCTCCTCGTCGATCGCCCGCCCCTCTCCGCCGCCCCGATCTACGAGCGCCGCCAGCTCCACCGCCTCGGCCCTGGCGGCCTCACCCTGCAGGTCGACAAGCCGTCCGCCGACCCACTCGTCGTCAACGCCGTGCTCTACTGGCTCGACGGGGCCCCGCGCGAGCCGAGCGAGCTGCGGATCACCGTCGACGGCGGCTCACCGCGCCGCCGCGCCGCCACCGCCATCACCCGCGTCACACCCGGGTCGCGGCGCCTCGACGCCGCCCCGACCGAGCGCGCCGACCTGCTCTTCACCGACCGCCGCGGCGAGGCCCGCGTCGCCGTGCAGCGGGTCGCCCTCGCCCTCGGAGACGACATCGCCCCTGGCCCGCACAGCCTCCGGATCGAGCTCGCGGACGGGCCGCCGGTGTGGCTGCGTCTCTTCCGTCACGGCACGCCCCGGCCGGCGCGTGGGGTTTGGCAATGGAACGAGCGCCGATCCGGCGCGATGATCATGGAGGACAGCGATGAAGAGGACGAGTGAACACACGACCCGCTGGGCGGTCCTCGCCGCCCTGACCTCGAGCTGCTGCCAGCCGCCCGCGACCGTGTCCCATGAGCCAGGTCCGCGGAGACAGGAGCCCGCCGACTTCGCCCCCCGGGCCGCCACCGCCGTGCGCGGCGAGCTGTGGCCCGATCCTGCCCCGAAGCTCTACGTCCCGCCCGACGACCCCCAGGCGCGGGCCATGGCCGCGCTCACGCGGGCCCTCTTCGCCTCGCCCTCGCCGCGGCCCGCCGATCTCGAGGGCCTCGCCGCCGCCGCCGGTTACCAGGTCGAGGGCTGGGAGATCGGCGGCCGCCGCTTCCTCGCCGCCCGCGAGCGCTCCGAGCGGCGCGGCGGCGGCGGAGCGATCCTCGTGCGGGCTGACCCGCCCCCCGGCCCGGCCGTGCTCCTGCAGGCGCCGCACGCCTTCCACGACCTCGGCACCGAGCGGATCGCCCTCGACCTCATGCTCGGCAGCGGCGACGGCTGGCCGCGCGCCCTCTTCGTCAACACGATCCACCGCTACCTCGACGTCGACGGCACCCGGCGCAAGCGCGACGACGCCCCCGCCGATCCCTGCCACAACCCCGGGCACCTGCTGGCCGTCGCCACCGCAGCCGCCCTCGAGGTCCTGCCCGACGCCGAGGTCCTGCAGCTCCACGGCTTCGACGAGCTCGACGTCGCCGAAGGCGCCGCGCCGCCGGTTGCGATCGTCAGCGCCGGCGAGCGCACCCCCTCGCCGCGCGCCCGCGCCGTCGCCGAGGCCCTGCGCGTCGTCACCGGCCAGCGCGTCGCCCTCTTCGGCGACGACATCGATCGCCTCGGCGCCACCACCAACGTCCAGGGCCTCGCCGTGCGCGCGCGCGGCGGCGCGGCCCGCTTCGTCCACATCGAGCTGTCCGCCGCCCTCCGCCAGCAGCTCCGCAGCGACCCCGCCGCCCTGCAACGCCTCGCCCTCGCGCTGCAAGACGCCCGCCCCACCGCCCCGTGACCTCCCGCCCCGCGCCAGGCCCGCGACCCCCCGGCCCGCCCGCTCCGCGCGGACGTGCCCCGGGCGCGCGCGCACCTGTCCCCGAGGTCAGCCAGACCGCCCCTTCCTTACATGTCCCCGAGGACACCCGACCCTCCGCGCCGCGACCCCCCTCGCCCCCTCGCGCGCCCGACCCATCCGCCTCCCGCGTCCCCGACCCACCTGTCCCAGGCGCCACCCACCCCGCTCCGCTCCGCTCCGCCTCCCGCGTCCCCGACCCACCTGTCTCAGGCGCCACCCGCCCCTCCGCTCGCGCCCGCCGTTCACCTGTCTCTTCGGCCCTGTCCGTCCTCCTCGCCGCCGGCCTCGCGCTCGCGGGCCTCGCCCCTGCCGCCGCGCACGCGCGCGACGAGCCGGGCCCGCGGACCGCCCGCGCCGCGAAGCCCCTGCTCGACGACGACGAGCGGGCCGTGATCGCCTGGCGACCGGTGCCCCTCCACTTCCCGGTCGCGCTCGAGGAGAGCGAGGGCGACGTATGGAGCGTCCCGCCGGCGCTGCGCTCGCTCGCCCCGGCCGCGCCCGGCGCCGCGATCGACCTCCGGCTCCCGCGGATCGAGGGCCCGGTCGTGGTCGGCCCGCGGCGGGCCGCGCTGGTGCGGGTCACCTCGCTCGCGCTGCTGCGGGTCCGCGTCGAGGCCGAGGGCCGCGGCCCCGCCCCGCGCCCCGACCTCCGGCGGATCACCGGCGAGCCCGGCGCCGGCTTCTCCGCGATCGCCGAGCCCGGCGTCGAGGTGTCTCCGGGGACATGGCTCATCGAGCAACCTCCGGGCGGCCCGGGCTTCTGGCTGGTCCGCGCCGCCCGTCCGGTGCGCGTCTGGATCGAGGCCGCCGAGCTCCGCGTCGGCGACCTGATCTGGGAGCACGCGAGCGCGGCCGTCCTCGCGTGGATCGCCGAGGGCGGCCCGCTCCCCCCGCTCCCCGAGGTCCCCGGCGCCGAGGCGCTGCGCCAGTCGCTGCTCGCCGACGCCGAGGTCGCCGCCGAGCTGCGCCGCCGCGAGCCCGACGACCCGGGCCTCCACGCCGCCGCCGCCGCCTGGCGGGCCGCCGCCGCCCTGCAGCACCTCGCCGTCGAGCGCGACCTCCAGCGCGCCGCCTTCGCGCTCGAGGCCGGCCCGCGCGGACTGGAGCGCACCGACGAGCTCGTCCCCGGGGGCGGCCAGGACCTCCCGTGGCGCCGCCGTCGCGGCCCCGGCGCCTGGGACCTGCGCCTCGAGGGTCCCGGGATCCTCAGCGTCTCCGCCCGCCTCGTCGGCCCCGGCCTCCCCGGCCGCCTCGAGGTCGTCAGCGAGGGCCGCCGACTCGCCCGCGCCGCCCTCGCCCCCGAGCGCGCCGAGGAGCCAGGACCTGGCCTCGGAGACCTGACTCCTGGCACAGGTCCATTGAGCCAGTCCCCGCGCGACCCACCTCCCGCCGCTCCCGTCACGCCGACGCCGGAGCCCGCCGCCTCGCCCCCGCGCGGCCGCGACTACGCCGGCCCCGAGGCGCCCGCGCCCGCCGCCCTGTCCCCGCCGCGCCGCGGCCTGGCGCGCGGCCCGGGCGCTCTCTCCGCTCCTGCCCCTTCGGTCAGCCCAGGCCGCAGCGCCCCTGCACCTGCCCCTCAGGACACCTCCGCCTGCGCCGCCCCGCCGCCCGCCACGCCCCCGCGGCAGCTCTCCACCGGCGCCGGCGCCGGCGACGAGCTGCTCGCCGGCCCGCTCGCAGCCCCCGGCGACGAGGACCTCGCCGCCCGCCTGGGGCAGCAGCTCGGCGCCCCCGTCGGCCCGCGCGGCGAGCTGCGCGTCGCCCTCGCCCCCGGCTGGCACACCTACACGCTCCGCATCACCGGCCACGACGCCGTCCTGCAGGTCCGCAGCGCCCGCGACAACGAGCGCCTCGCCGCCGCGCTCCGCGGAGAACATGTCTCTGCGGCCATCCGCAGGGCCCGCCGCGCGCTCGCCCGCACCGGCTCCCCGCGGGCCCCCCTGCTCGCCGCCCTGCTCGACGCGCTCGAGGGCCTGCCCCCGCGAAGGCCGCTGCCGGCCGGCGACAGCCCGACCCTGAACCTCGCCCAGTCGCTGCTCACGGCCCAGCGCGCCGACCTCACCGACGCCACCCGCGTCGACCTCGCCCGCACCCTCGCCCGCCGCGCCTCGCAGATCGACCCCGGCCCGCTCGCCTGGCGGGCCCGCGCCGCCGGCCTCGAGCTGATCGAGGACCTCCGCGAGCCCGCCCTCGCGCGCGCGCTCGCCGGCCCCCGCCCGGCCGAGGCCCCCGCCGCCGTCCTGCGCCGCGTCGCCCAGCAGATCGAGGGCCCGCCGCTCGCCCTGCGCAGCCCCGCGATCGCCCTGCTCGAGCGGGCCCGCCGCCTGCGCCCGCTCGACCTGTCCCTCCGGACAGTCTACCGCGAGCGCTGGCGCAGCGGCACCCGCTGGGCCGCCCTGCGCGCCGACGAGGCGGCCGGCGATCCCTGGACCTGGATCGAGCCGCTGCCCGCGGGCTCCGATCGCAGCCCGACCACCAGCTCGCTGTGGACCTTGCCTCCGGGACAGCTCCTCGCCGTGCGCGCCGCCGCGGCCGGCTACGCCCCCGGCCGCGCCGCCCTCCTGCGCCTCTACGTCCACGCCGCGCCCGCGGCCGCGATCGGCCTGCGCGTCGGCCACGAGCGCTGGCACACCCGCGCCCTCCGCCCGCTCGAGCAGCTCCGCGTCGCCATGCCGCCCGGCCCCCACAGCCTCCAGGTCCACGCCCCGCAGGGCACCCGCCTGTGGTCCTCGCTCCCGCCCGAGCCCGCGCGCCCGCCCGACGCCCGCCTCCTCCGCATGTGGCCGCTCGCCCCGGGCCAGGCGCTCCAATTCGTCCTGCCCAGCGGCCGCGCCCCCGCCTTCGCCCGCGTCGAGCTGCGGGTCATCGCCGCCCAGCTCCCCGCCCGCGTGCGCGTCACCGTCGGCACCGACGCCGGCCCCGCCCGCGAGGTCGAGGTCGACCTCGGCGCCGAGGACACCGGCGTGCTCCCCGTCGACGCCCCCGAGGGCGCCGGACGCCGCGCCACCCTCGTCGTCCCGATCGAGGCCGAGGCCCGCGCCCTGCGCGTCACCCTCGCCCCGGGCGCCCCGAAGGTCGCCGTCTCGGCCTCGATCCGGGCCACCCGGGCGCCGCCCGCGACAGCTCCGGATCGCCATGCCTCTTCGGACATGTCCTCCGACCGCTCCGCCGCAGGTCCGGAAGGACATGACCTCACCGCCATGTCATCCGCCCCCCCGCGCGCCGGCATGTCGACCGCCGCCGACGGACATGACCTCACCGCCACATCGTCCCCGCCGCCGCGCGCCGGCATGACGACCGAGGACGCCGCGCTCGCCGAGGTCGCCGCCCTGACCCGCGCGCTCCAGGCCGCCCCTGACGACCCCGCGCTGCGCCTGCGCCGCGCCGGCGCGCTCCTCGATCTCGGGCAGATCGGCCTCGCCTTCGTCGACTGGCGCCGCCTCGTCGCCCACGGCCTCCCGCACCGGCTCCAGCCCGACGCGCTCGAGTTCGCCGCCCGCCTCGAGGCCTATGACGCCCCGAGCCACGTCGACGTCACCGCCAGCGCCCCCGTCCTCGTCCAGCCCGCCCTCGCCGCGGTCGTCGGCGACGACCCCGATCGCCTCGGCCCCCTCGCCCCGGCGATCGCCGCCGCCTGGGCGAGCGGCCCCGACGCCGGCCTCGCCGCCCTGGACGCAGCGGGACATGTCCTCCCCGACATGTCTTCACAATCACCTGTCCCCGGCGCCAGCTTCGACCCCGCCGCCGCCGCCCTACGCGCCGGCTGGCTCGACGCCGCCGGGCGCCCCGAGCAGGCCGCCGCCCTGTGGTCGCGGGTCGCCGCGCGGGCCGGCGCCTGGCAGGCCGACCTCGCCGCCGCGCACAGCTACCTCGCCGCCCTCGACGGCGACACCCCCGCCGCCGACGGCGCCGGCCTCGCCTACGGCCTCTCGCTCGCGCTCGCCCGCACGATCCGCACCCCCGCCCTGCGCCGCCTGCAGACCCTCGCCGCCGCGCGCAGCCGCTGGTCGCGCGTCTCCGGCAGCGAGCAGGACGCCGGCGTCGAGGGACTCGAGGTCCCCCGCGCCAGCGCCCTCCCGAGCCCCAGCGCCGCCGTGCGCGAGGCCCTCCTCGCCCCGCCCTGGCCGCACGCCGACGCCACCCTCCTCCGCCCCGGCTACGCCACCGTCCTCGCGCTCCGCCGCGACGACCCCGGCGCCCTCGCCATCGACCTGTGGTGCCAGAGCCTCCGCCCCGACCTCGCTGACGGCGCCCCCCCGCGCGTCCGCGTCCGCCTCGACGGCGCCGATCTCCGTGACGGACAGGTCCCCGAGGACATGTCCCACGCGATCCTCACCGGCCCGCTCGCCCCCGGCCGCCACCGCGTCGAGGTCGAGCTCGACGGCGCCAGCCGGGCCCACCTCTGCTCGGCCCGCCTGCGCGACGCCGCCGCCGAGGCCGGCGCGCTCGGCAGCCGCCGGCCGACCCGCTGGTGGCTCGCGCGCCCGCGGCGGCCGCTCGAGGTCGTCGTCCTCGGCCCGACCACCGTGGCGATCGAGGCCCGGGCCGACCTGCGCAGCGGCGCCCAGCGGGCCGCGATCGCCGTCGCCGCCGGCGACGGGCCCTTCGCCGCGCGCGAGACCCTCGCCCTCCCGCAGGCCGCCGATCCCAGCGCCGCCCCCGAACGGACCCGCGCCCTCGAACCTGGCCTCACGGCCATCCGCGTGCTCACCCTCCCCGACCCCGGCCCGCACCGGATCCGCGTCGTCCCCGATCGCGGCGCCGCGCTCGTCCGCCTCCAGCAGCGCGTCGACGGCAGCGACGCCGCCCCCGTCCCGCGCCCGCCCGTCCGCACCATCGACCTCGGCGACCTCGTCGACGAGGTCGGCGCCGTGGGCCTGCCCCCGCTCCTCGCCCCGCGCGGCGCCCCCGCCCCCGCCCCCGTCCAGCGCTTCGGGACCACCACCGGCGAGCTGCGCTTCGGGACAGATGACCTCGAGGACAGCGACGACCTCCAGCCGCGCCTCACCGGCGTCGTGCGCCTCGGCTACGCCCGCGAGCTGCTCGCGCGCCGCCTCTGGCTCGAGGTCCAGCCCGAGCTGCGCCCGCGCGAGGACACCGCGCTGACCGGCGGCGGCGGCCTCGCGCTCCAGGGCGTGCTCCCGCGGCTCGGCCTGCGCATGCGCCTCTCCGGCCTCGCGCTCGCGCAGGCCCACGCCGGCGGCCACGCGTGGTCGCTGCGCGGCGCCCTGCGGGTCGACCGACCGACCTGGATCGCCCCGCGCCTGCAGCTCCTCCCGCGCCTCGACCTGCTCGGCCGCGGCCAGTCGCTCGCCGGCGGCGACCCCGATCCTCTCGAGCCCGTCCACCCGCGGATCTTCCAGCGCTACGTCGCCGACCACCCCTTCGTCCTGCGCCCCGGCCTCGACCTCCGCTTCCAGCCGTGGCAGGACGCCCGCGTCATCACCGGCCTCGAGCTCGCGCCCAACAGCGACCTCCGCGGCCTCGACTACGTCAGCGCCCAGGCCGGGATCTACGGCGTGCTCGCGCTCGCCAGCAGGATCGTCCCCGAGTTCTGGCTCGAGGAGGAGCTCTCGCTGCGCCTGCGCGACGCGGACCGACCGACCACCTACCTCCGCAACCGCCTGCGCGCCGGCCTCGGCCTCGGCGTGTGGGCCGGCCGCAGCGCCCGCGTCGTCGCCGGCGTCTCCGACACCCTCTACGCCGCCGCCCCCTTCCCGCTGCGCAACGTCCTCGAGCTGTGGCTGCGCGTCGACCTCGTCCTCGGCCGCGGCCTCCGCGACTTCGGCCCGCTCGACATGGCCTTCCGCTCCGTCCGCGAGCACCGCCTCTGGCACCCGCGCGGAGGCCCCCCGTGACCTCAGTGCAGCTCGTCCTTCGCGCGCACCAGGTCGACGTTCAGGCGCGTGAGCAGCCCCTCGAGCGTCACGGGCCCGCTGCGCGCCGTCGCCTCGACGCTCCGGCGCGTCACCCCGACCAGGCGATCGACCAGCGCGAGCTGACCCTCGAGCTCCCCGAGGTCACCTGTCTCGAAGTACCCGGTGTCGTCCTTCACCTGCAGCTCCGGCGCGTAGCGCTCCTTCACGTAGCGCAGCACCTCGCACACCGCGATGTGCACCTGCGCCCCCGCGAACTGCGTCTTCGTCCACACGTGGCGGCTGCCTCGCTCGAAGAAGGACGGCTCCGCCGGATCCCGCGGGGGCGGCACCGCCTCGGGGATCCCCCTGCGCCGCTCGCTCTCGCGGACCAGCGCCGACGACTCCGCCACCGCCGCCATGAACTCCGCCGCCCGCTCCGCGTCGTGCAGCAGCGTGAAGTACATGTGGTTCGTGAAGTGGCCCGCCGCGTCGAAGTGGAAGTGCAGCGGCTCGCACTCCCGGTGCGGATACAGCGTGATCCCGCGGAGCCCGGAGCACGCCACGCGCCCCTCGCTCACGAGCTCCTCCATCGTCTTGCACGGCCAGCCCGCCGCCTTCGCGGTCGCCTGCAGGTCGCGGACGAGTTCGGGGACGACAGCCGGGTCTTGCAGCCGGCCCTGGTATGCGATCGTGACTCCCATGGGACCTCCTTGGCGTGCGCGCCGACATGCGCGACGCCGCGCGACCATACCAGGAACGCCGCGCGGATCCGCCCCCGATCTGCACCGGCCCCGCACGTCGCCCCACCGAGCTGTGCTACGCCCCCTCGAGGCTCGTCGTGACCCTCGCGCTCGCCGACCTCCTCCGCGCCCGCCTCGACCCGCTGACCGCCCGCCTGCGCCGGCCGGCGATCGCCGCGCTGGCCCGCCGCCTCCGCGGCAGCTCCCTGCCCGAGGTCCTCGCCGGCCTGCCCGGCTGCCTCGCCGAGCTCCGGCGCGAGCACGCCGAGCTCGCGGCTCGCCACGCCGCCCTCGTCCTCGAGGTCGAGGCCGCCGCCACCCCCGCGGACCGCCGCGCCGCCCTCGCCCGCGCGCTCCGCCGCGACGTCCCCGAGCCCCGGCGCCGCCGCGGCGACCTGCGGGCGCTCCGGCGCTGGCTCGACCTCGACGTCCTCGGCGAGCGCGTCACCGGCGAGCTCGACGCCCTCGAGGTCCAGGTCGAGCTCGCCCTGCAGGTCGCCGCCGCCGCGCTCGCCGACCCCGCCGTCGCGCGCGGCCCGGTCGGCGCCCTCGGGACATGTCTCCTCGGCCAGCTCACCTGGCTGCGCCGCTTCACCCTGCGCCTCGCCTGCCTGGACGCCCTGACCCGGCTCGTGCGGGCCCGGCGGGCCGAGCGCGACGCCGACGCGATCGCCCTCGCCGCCCGCGCCCGCCTGGACGACCCGCGCGAGCACCCCTGGGTCCAGGCCGCCGCCGCCGGCCTGCTCGCGCAGCTCGCCCCGGACGACGCCCTCGCCGCCGCGCGCGACCGCCTCCTGCGCCCGCGTCCGGGCCGGCGCGACTTCCTCGCGCGCCGGCTCCTCGTCGACGGCCTCGCCGGCCGG
>WBZU01002823.1_pt1 | contig 11727 bp, 5 predicted proteins | sample 5204311 | NCBI WGS metagenome assembly WBZU01 (sample SAMN12344359, study PRJNA552823) | activated sludge metagenome | biome: Activated sludge suspended growth; feature: Nitrification reactor; material: Wastewater; isolation source: activated sludge from nitrification reactor of wastewater treatment... | reverse complement strand
CCCACCTTCTGCAAATCTGTCAACAAGAGACAATCGAGGTGTCCATCGCCATTGATATCTTCCAACAAGACTCCGCCGGCTCCAGGTTTGTCTCTCCCTTCTTCGAACTCTGGGAAAGCATCGAGAAATTCCTCCGCCTCCGCAAATCCATGCCCATTTCCACGCAACAGAAATGTTTGGCCGGGATCACCGTCATCGTCTGGTCCCGTAACCAGGTCCAGAAGCCCGTCTTCATCCACGTCGCCCAAATCCGAAATATTCGCGGGGAGAGGAACATGGGCGGCATTCACGGATACCGTAAAACGGCCCTGACAATCTCCCCAAAAGATATGCACCGATGAAGGACAAACACCGCCGCAACCATAGGTGACAGCAACAAAGTCGGCGCAACCGTCACGATCGATGTCGCCGGTCCGGCGAGATGACCCGATATGGTAGACATCCGGAAGAGACGCCTCGAGTGCCTGAGAAATCCATTGCGACGAACCGTCTGCGTAACGGAGCAACGTCGAACCGATGATAAGCGTATCCACATTCGTCGTTGGTCGATCCCGCAACGCCGAACGTTGTTTCGCAATAACAAGATCTTGGACACCGTCGTTATTGAGGTCCCCCTGAATCGTACCAAACTCGCCCGCAGGCCGAGGCATCAAACAATTGGGCAATTCGCGAACGGATGCCCCTTCTTCACAGACACGGGTAGAAAAATGTCGACATGTATCGCCCGACCACCCCATGATCTCATATCGACCGGGGGCACCATCATCCAGGGTGATCTGAAAATACGGCTCTATATTCGGCAACATCCACGTGGTGAAGGGGTCGGGCGGTTTTTGCGGGTCGAAATTCGCGATGCCCCCACCTGCCGAAGTCGGGGTCCCGCCCACGGATGTCGTCCATACGAGCCCGTGAATCGGAGTGCACTCCAATGGTGGCGGCGCGGGAACGTGGACGGGAAAAACGGCACTCGCGATAAGAAACACAGCAGGCCACAACGAGGGACGAACCATGCTCGATGGCGCCAAACCTTCGAGTTCCCGAAGGATGTCCTGCACCGAAGGCCGATTCTCCGGTTGCTCCGCCAAACACGTTTCTATCAGTTGCGCCAATCGCACGGGGACCTCGGGACGTAAGGTTCGAAGGTCGTCCCATTCTTCAGAACGCCCCACCAGCATTTCGCGTAAACACACGCCGAGCGCATACACGTCCGCCGCGGGCGTCGCGGGCAAACCCTGCCGTTGTTCCGGCGCGGCATACCGCAAGGTCATGGGCGCCCGTGCCAGCGTAATCGCTTGCGTCTCCCATAAAGCGCGAGCAATGCCCAAATCCACGAGCACCGCCGTTTTTCCTTTGCGCAGCCGTACATTGCTCGGTTTCAAATCCCGATGCACACCACCCACGTCATGAATGACAGACAAACCTCGCGCCATCCCCGCCCCGAGCCGAGCCACTTCGTTGATATCCAGCCGCCCACGCTCGGCAAGCCATTCTTTTAACGAAGGACCGTCCACGTATTCCAGCACCAAATACGGCACACCCTGATGATAATGCAGGCCATTTTCTACGAGACGTACAACGTGCGGCGAATGCCCCGCCATAGCGATCCGCTCGAGCAATCGAAATTCACGCGCCTCGAGTCGCCGGACGGCAATCTCATCACCAAATCGCTCGGGACGCAGCATCTTGATGGCTACCGTTTGTCCCGTCTGCTCGTCCTTCGCGACAAACACCTGCGCGAAAGAACCAGACCCAATCAATTGGATGACGCGAAATCGCCGACCTAGAAGGTCACCGCTTTTCGCGTAGTCCATATTCCTCCATCGCCACCTGCACATACCGCCGACCCACACCCGCAAGTTCGGCCGTACGTGTCACGTTGTTGCCCGTTTTCTCCAATAACTTCTGCAAATACTCCTTTTCGTAGGCTTGCTTGATGCGCTTGAGTCCATCGAGCAATGGTTCGTCGAGACGTATCCCCTGTTCATCCGCTCGATCCGGTGCTGTGTCACCGTAGGTTTGTCGCTCTGCACCCAGGAGCAGAGTTTGTCGGACACGATTTCGCAATTCCCGAACGTTTCCAGGAAACGACAACCCTCGCCATTCTTGGATCATGGGCTCGGGCAATGGGGACAAACCCGGATGCATTTCGAGGACTTGGGTTTCGAGATTTCTGGCCAAGAGCGGAATGTCTTCCGGTCGATGACGTAAAGGAGGAACCAGCACGACGACTTCAGCCAAGCGATGATAAAGGTCTTCGCGAAAACGACCGCGTTCGACTTCCATGGAGAGCGCACGATTGGTAGCTGCAATGACCCGCACGTCGATTCGGCGCACTTTATCGTCGCCGATGCGTCGAATTTCGCGGGCTTCGAGGACTCGGAGCAATTTGGGTTGTAATGCGATGGGCAATTCGCCGATTTCATCCAAAAAAATCGTCCCGCCGTCAGCCTCTTCGAAGCGCCCCGCACGATCTTGTCGCGCGTCCGTGAAGGCGCCTTTTTTATGCCCGAACAGTTCGCTCTCCATGAGCGTTTCCGATATCGCCGAACAGTCGAACACGACAAATGGTTTTTCCGCCCGGCGGCCCTGCGTATGCAGCCCCTGCGCGACGAGTTCTTTGCCTGTGCCTGTTTCTCCTTCAACGAGCACGGACATATCGGTTTTGGCAATTCGTTCCAAAAGGCCGAAGAGACGCCGCATAGGTATGCTCCGACCAACCATTGCCCCAAAACGTTCCTTGGTTGAAATGGGCACTTCGATGGAGCTTTCCAACATGCGCAAACGAAGGCTCGTCGCGCCGATGACGAGCACGGCGTCGGGTTTGGCGTACGCATCGAGAATGCGGACGCCATCGAGACGAGTGCCATTGCGACTTTGGTTGTCGGTGACGCGAATGGCGTCATTTTCGATGCGGAGGGTCAAATGGTGGCGACTGACCTTGGAATCATGAATGACCAGGTCGGCATCATTGGCGCTTCCGATACGCGCGCCCAATCCGGGAAGTTCGGCAATGACACCGGCCGTGGGACCTTTGACGATTTCGACTCGAATTTTGCGCGTGCGGAGTTTGATGGGCGTGTTTGCGTCGGAATCCGTGAGCGTTCCGTCGCGTGGATTGGCAGGCGGAGGCGGAGAAGGCGACACAATACCAAACATATCATGAACTTCATTCGATGCCCGTGGAAAATGCGTCGTTGCCGGCAGCCAATTCGTTGCCGACGGTCTTTGCGTCGATGTCGACATGCAAGCACCTTGGGCGATAACGCGAAGGAGTCACAACATTGGCGGTTATTCGTGCGCTCCAAGCGACCGCCAATTGCATCGCGACCAAAAATCGCACCCATTTGTGTGCCTTATCAAGGCGAACTGCGTTAAGGTGCCGGAGATGTCGACGACAAGCGTCCACCACCCGTATCTTCGTGTCGCGCTCACAGCTTCACTCGGGATCACCGCGCTCGCTCTTGTTGGTCTCGCCTGGAATGCGAACCAAAACGCACGCGCATTCGAGGAGGTGGAGAATAATTATCTACGCGTCGAAAAGTTACGCGGCACGATCGTGCATGTCGATGAAGTGCTGACCATGTCGGTCCGCATGGCTGCGGCGACGGGTGGTTTGGAATGGGAAACCCGCTACCACAAATACGAACCGCAGCTCGACGAAGCCATTCGCGACGTTCGCACGCTGGCCACGGACGCGTCGATCGCCGGCGCACTTGCCGAAACGGAGACCGCGAATACCGCGCTCGTGAAGATGGAGCTCGAAGCATTCGCCCTGATTCGACAAGGGCATCGTGAGGACGCGGCGAAGCTGATTTCCGGGCCGATCTACGAGGAAAAGAAAGTCGCTTACGCGGCCGGCATGAAGGCGCTCGATGCGGCGGTGGGAGTCTTGATTCACCATGCCGTTCAGCAGCAAATTCAAGATGCCCGAAGAAGCTCGGGGTTTGCCTTGGCCGCCGTTCCTTTGGTCATTCTTTGTTGGGTTGTCGCGCTGCGAATCATGGCGCAATGGCGAGTCGCGTTGCTCGAAAGCCACGACGACATCACCAAAAAAAGCGCGGAACTTGCCCATTTGAATGCACATCTCGACGCGCAAGTTCAAGACCGAACCGCTCGACTCACGCAGAGCCTCGAGGAGATGGCGGAAGCAAGGCGTCGCGCGGAATGCGCCGAAGTGGAGGCGCGCCTGGCCGTTGTCGAAAAAAGTCAGTTTCTCGCGAACATGAGCCACGAGATTCGGACACCGATGAACGGCGTCATTGGAATGACGGGCCTGTTGCTCGACAGCTCGCTCAGTGACGAACAACACGAGACGGCGACGGCCATTCGGCGTTCGGCCGAGGGGCTGCTTTTGATTATCAATGATATTCTGGATTTTTCAAAGATCGAAGCCGGAAAGCTCAGGCTGGAATCAATTCCATTTGATCTCCGCGTGGTGGTCAAAGATATTGCGGCGCAATTTGACTATTCGGCAAAGTCCAAAGGCATCGAGCTGCGGGTGGACAACGACGCCACGCCATTTTCAGGGCGTCTTGTCGGGGATCCGGGACGAATTCGGCAGGTCATGACGAATCTCTTGGGAAACGCCATCAAATTCACGGCCAAAGGTCACGTCACGATTTCCGTTTCGACGACCCAAATGAGCGACCAAGTTCGCGTGAATATTCGCATCATCGATACCGGTGTGGGGATTGCCGACGACAAACTGCCCATGCTTTTTCGTCCATTCACGCAGGCGGACGGTTCAACGACGCGCAAATATGGCGGAACAGGCCTTGGACTCTCCATCAGCAAGCAACTTGTGGAGCTGATGGGCGGAACCATTGGTGTGCAAAGTGAAGATGGCCAAGGGTCGACGTTTTGGTTTCAGCTGACGTTACCGATCGACGGGTCGACCGCTGCAGAACCGGGAGCTTCCGTTGCGAATACGACGGTAAGCGAATTGTTACATTTATCGATACGCGCCTTGATCGTCGAGGATAATATCATCAATCAAAAAGTGGCGACGAGGATGCTGAAAAAATTCGGATGCATGGTCGATGTCGCGGCGAACGGGAAAGAGGCGCTCGAAGCGATCGCCAAGACGCGTTACGAGATCATCTTCATGGATTGCCACATGCCCGAAATGGATGGCTTTGAAGCGACGCGCGCCATTCGAACGCGTAAACTCACTCGAGCACCGATCATTGCCATGACCGCGGCGGTCCTGGATGCCGAGCGGCAAGCTTGCGTCGATGCGGGAATGGATGATTTCATCGCCAAGCCGGTTCTCATCAATGAGCTCGAACAAATGCTCGGGAAGTGGATGAGCGAGGTGAAACGTACTCGCTCGACGTCGTGACCGAACGATTACCATGATCGGCTGCGCTGACCCATTGCCATAAATTGAGTGGCCGATTGTCATGCGTCGCGTGACCATTCCCATACGCGATCCCCTACCCCACAGCGTGCATGCTCGAACGAGTACCGTCCTTGACGTAGCTCACCCGCCAAGCTGAAAAGATCGACGACCAAAGAAACTCTGTACAAAGCACGCCGAACCATGATACAAGCGGATGCTCGGCCGAATTCGACCATCACTCGAAGCCGTCAAAACGGACCGCGGTGGTGGGCGAAGCGGTGGTTCACGTAAATGCGCGAATGCTGGAGATGAATGGGCGAAGATCGTTTGGGAATGAACGGGGTTCGAGACGAGGTTTTTGAATCGGGTCTTCACGGCCGCAGAGTCATCGAGAGAACGCCTGATGCAACTTGTATCGCAATGCACACTTTCCGTCGGCAAACTTCTATGGCGTCCGTCCCACGGTGGATATGCCTTCACCGTCGTTTGCAAAGCGACTTTCGAGCTCGAACCGAATTTGTCGGCATTGGCGCACGAGCAAGAGCCCATCGTCGAAACGAATGAATGGGCCGAAAGCGGCAGCCTGATTCGAGCGACCGATCTCGTACCGTTCAAAAAACGTCCCGAAGTCTTGCTCGTCGGTCACGCATACTCGCCCGGCGGTCGTCCCGTGACGTCATTGGTCACGCGCGTCGTCGTGGGAGCCGTGGATAAATCGATTCTCGTCATTGGGGATCGGTATGTCGCCACCGATGGTCGCGTGGGGGAAGCCGCCGCGTTCGACCGTATGCCGCTCGTGTGGGAGCGAGCCGTCGCGACGCCGGATAATCCCGTGGGAAAACAATTCGGCTTGGGAAATCGCGGGGCCGTGACGACATCGGAATGGTCGCTCGCGCCAAACCTGTATCCCGTCGCCTTCGAATGGCCTCGTCCGGGCATGCCGATTGCCCCGATGGCCTACGCCCCCATTTCGCCATTGTGGCCCACGCGTCATGGTCGATTGCAAAAACACGCCGCCGGTTGGGACCCTCATCGCTGGAATGAACGAGCGCTGCCGGGCGATTTCGATTTTACTTATATGAACGCCGCGCCCAACGACCAACAACGAACGGCGGTGTTCGGCGACGATGCCTTGTATCTGGAAAATCTGCACCCCGAGTTGCCGCGTTTGTCCACGCGCCTCGATAACGTCGCGCCCACCGCCGTCGTCGATTTGGGCACCGGCCCCGAACCTTTGCCTTTACGTTGTGATACGCTGCTCGTCGATACGAATCGAGGTTTGGCGATATTGGTTTGGCGCGGTCATTTCGTCGTGGATCATCCCGATCGTCCGAGCCGCGTCATTGTCACGACGCAAAACAACAAGGCATTTTCCGCGCCTGAACCTGAAAACCCCGAGCCTCCGGAGGCCGTTACCCTGATCCCCGGCGTGACCGCGCCGCGCCGATCGACCATTTTGCCATTCAAATCGACGCCGACTTCCTCGGCGGTATCGCAAGCGTCCCCGGACATCAACCGAGACAGACCCGATTTATCGTCGGATTCCGACGGAACGGTCACAATCGTCCCCCATGCACCGTCAGCGGCGGCGGCGGCATTACCCTTCGTGAGAAGCTCGAGGGAATCACCGCCCACGCGTGGAGATTCGCTGCCATTCAAGCCCGCATCGCCGACGGTATCTTCGGGTTTGGCCGCTTGGAAACAGCTCGGATCCGATATGGCCGCTCCGGCTCCTCCGCCCAAGTCCGAGATTGCGGTCCCACCCGCCATGAGTGGAACGCCATTTACGCCCCCTGTCGCGCCGGCCCCGCCGCCGATGCGTCCGGCATTGGGTTCGTCCCCGGATTTTCCGCCTCCTCCGCCCATGCGTCCGGCATTGGGTTCGTCCCCGGATTTTCCTCCCGGCTCGCCAATGGGTCAACCCTTGGGTTCGGCGCCGATTTTGGGGTCGGCCATTGGGTTGGGGTCTGTCGGCGTATTGGCGCCGGCGCCGGTACAAACCGCTCCCGTGGCAATGGCTTCGCAACCGACCTCGCCGAGCACCAAAAGCGCGTCCCCGGAAGAAGATTTGGAGAATCGATTGCGCCTGGTCCAACGCGCCATTTGGAAAGGCGATCGACCCATTGAGCAAATTCTCACGGCGCATGGCTTCACGGAGCTCGAATGGCGCGCCGCCAAACGCGCATCCGTCAGAAAGAGCGCCGTATGAGCGAGCTCGCGCGGCACAATGACCCAAAACGAGCGATCGAGGCGTCCGATTCGATGAGCCTCGACGAACGCGTAGTGCGAGAACGCTTGGGCATCGTGCGGGATTTGCTGCAAGCCCAGCGGGCGCGACGCGGAACGCTCGGGCAGGATCCGCGCGCATCGTTGCGTCTTGCGCTCGTGTCTTTCGTGGAAAATGCGCAAATCGACGGGTGGACGCGGGCCTTTGATAACGTCATCGCCACCGCGCGTAAAACGGCGGCGGATCCTTCTTTGGATGCGGATCAGCGCGAAGAATTGGCCCATGTCGTCACGTATTTGCTCGAAATCGAGCCTCATATTTTACGACTTGCGCAATTACGAAAAACTCCGACGACGCGGACGAACGCTCCCGTCGCCCCTTACTTGCGGGCCTCGACAAATGGCGTTCCGGCATTACACGATATTCCCGGATTGGCCCCGAAGCATGTTTTGACAAACCCGGTGCCGGGGTTCGTCGAACCGGGGGCATTACGACATCTTCGAGCGCTCACGCGCGATGTCCTCGACGAACTCGCGTCCCTCGCTTCTTTGCGTCGACCCGCAGCCGATGAACGATGGACGATCGGCGCCGCATTCGAAGAACGGCTTTTGCAGGTGCTCGATGCCGCGATTGCATTGAATCGAGGACCGATCAGTTTGGACATCGTTCGCGCGGCCCGAGCTTTCGCGGACGATTCTCCCGTAGCCGATCCTCATCGTTGGTTTGTCCCGGCATTTCTTTTGGCGTGCACCGAAGGTGAACGCGCCATGGATGCCTTGCGCCAAACAGTGCTCGAAGCGCCCCATGAAATGCATGAAGGCCTGGTCGATGCAGTTTGTCTGGGCTCGAATCCCGATCGGGCTGCGGTGGCGTTGTCATTACTCGAGGAAGATGATCGCCCGGAAATTCTATGCATTGCGCTCGATGTGCTCACGCGTCTCGGGCGAGGCATCGAAGGACGGTTTTGGGATCTCGTCGAGCATCCACAAACGGACGTCGCCCTGCGCGCAATCACGGCTGCCGCGGTTCATTCCGACGCACCACAGCTCGTTCCGTTGCTCGAACCCCTGCTGAATCGAGAAGACCGAGCGGTTCACGTCGCCTGTACCTTGGCCGCGGTCGCTCCCGACATGACCATTACGCATTTACGCAAGGCGGTTCAACGAGGGGCACGAAAAGACGCCTTTGATAAGGAAATCGAAGAGGCCGTGCTGGCGGCGCACGTGCTGGCGGCACAGGGACAAACCCGGGAAATGCCCTTGATTATGGCGCTTGCGGCCGTGACGGACAAAGCATTCTCGGCGCTCGCGACCCTGGGCACTCCGGAGGCCCTTGAATATTTGCGCGAAGAAGCGGCGCGCCGAGTCAACGCACCTTGGCGCATGGACGCCTGTGTTTTACCGCTCGAACGAATGACGGGCATCGTGGAAGCCGACGATCCCACACCTGAAGGCCGCGCACGGGCGCGCACGGCGTGGTTTGGCGAAGTGAACGGGTTCGTCATTCCGAAAGGCGCAAATCGAAGTCGGTTGGGCCAAGCTTTTCAGCCGGGGCTTATCGTGGACGAACTCCGGCATCCCGAAACGTTGGTACAAACGCGGACAAACCTCGTCATGGAAGCGCGCATTGTGGGTGCAAAGTCGATTCCGATCGATTTGGCGGGATGGCTCGGACCGCAAACCACGTGGCTCGATATGGCAAAACAAGCGGGTTGGCCCGGGTCGACGAGGCGCTCATGAGTTTTTCGCATTTACTCCACAATGCGACGGCCACCATCGTCGACGCTGTCGATCGGACGGACGATCAAGGCCACGATGTGCTGGTCGTGGCGTCGAAGCTTTCATTGCGCTATGATCTCGCGGGCAAACTTCGTCTTTCTGCGCGACCGTTACGGCATACGGCGACGGCGGACGGCGTGGGGGGCGTGCGATTTCCCCATGATTTTCCGTTGGAACGCCCGGGAACGGATATTCTTTTGGTGGGCACGTGTTTGCCCGGACGCGTCTCCGCGACGACGCGTCTCATTTCGTTTTCGGTGGGTCCGATGAAAAAGACGATTCGCGTGTATGGCCCTCGAGTCTACATGAAATCGCCGCTCGGCCTTCGCCCGGGACCTCCGGCGCCCATTGTCGCGACGCCATTGCGATTCGATCATGTATTCGGCGGTTACGAAGGGGACGAGGTCGAGGCGCGTAATCCGATTGGTTGTGGGTTTACGAAAAACCCCGATTCGTTGGTGGGTAAAGAAGCACATCGCCTCGAGCCTGCGGATCTTTCGACGCTCAAACCGACGAGCGGTTGTTTTGCCCCCATCGATTGCAATTGGGAGCCACGACGATCGTTGGTCGGGACGTACGACAAGAATTGGCGCGACAATCGATCCCCCATTCCGCCGAAGGACCGCGATCCTGCGTATCATTCGGACGCATTGCCGGAACAACGTTCATCGCGTCCGTTGGTCACGCCCTTCGTCGTTGAATTGGGCGGCATTTACAACGAAGAAACGCTCCGTCTGCACGTCCCCGAATACCGAGTTGTCCTGACAACCGACATCGATCGCCGGGAACCGGTCACATCGGAAGCGCCCCTCGTGCGCGTGCTCGTCGACACGGATGATCGCATGATTGAGCTTTTGTACGTCGCGCAGCGGCGTTTGCCACGGAAGTGGGAAGCCCTTCGCGCGATTCGCATGACGACGCTGAGTTCATTACCGGATGAAATCAAATATCACGAAGGTCCGAGCCTGGTGGAGGGACGAACATGAGCAATGTCGACATGAGGGCCATGCGGCTGGAGACTTCGGCGGGTGCATTTCCCGTACGTCGAGCGACCATTCGCGAAGAATTGAGCACTCCGACGTGGGCGACCATTGAATTGCGAGTTCGAACCGATCCCGGTTTCGGCGCGATGATCGATAGCGACGTGACGGTGGTGTTCACCCAAGGCAATCAATCCGTACGTGAAGTGTCGTTGCGCGTGCGTTCGGTGAAGTTCTTGGGACATCGTGAAGGTTTGTTGGCCTTCGAGCTCGATCTTCGGGCCAAGATGTGGTTTTTGCATCTATCGAAAAACACGCGTAAATTCCGCGATATGTCGGCACGCGACATCGTGGCGCAGGTGCTCGGCGGGCGCGTACCCTTTCGATTTGAACTGATGCGCCGGTTATGGTCATTGCCTTATGTCGTCCAATATGAAGAACTCGATTTCGATTTCGTTTCGCGGCTGCTCGAGCGCGAAGGCATTTATTACACGATTGAAGACGACGGCACGGTGGTCATGGCCGACCATTCTTCGGCGGCCGAACCATTCATGCCACATTTGCCATTACCGCTGGTAACGGCCCGAGATGCCTTGGCGGAAGGTAAAGAATCGGTCTTTGCGTTGAGTCGCGGGACCCGCGTCGGGTTTGGCCGGGCAACAGTGAACGATTATCATTGGAAAACGCCCGACCTGAACTTGCTCCAAACGGCGGAGGGAGAGCGAGACCAATTGCTGGAGCATTACGATTATCCGACCGGATATCGTCTGCCCGATCAAGGCAAAGTCTTGGCGCTTTTGCGCATTCAATCCTTCGAGGCGCGCAAGAAGTACATTGCCGGACAAACGTCATTCATTGCGCTCAGGCCGCATCGGTCGATTTCGATAGCGCATGTCGACGGGTATTCGTTCGCGGGCGAATATGTCCTCATTTCCGTCATTCATGACTTTCATCACGCCGGCGAAGAAGGCGGCACCTTGCAGAATCGATTCGAGGCGATTCCGCGTTCAACGCCATTCCGACCCAAAATTCGGACGCCAAAGCCGGAAGTCGGCGGTTATGACACGGCCATGGTCCGAGGTCCCGAGGGCGAAGAAATTCATACCGATGTGCACGGGCGGTGCAAAGTTCAATTCCATTGGGATCGCGAAGCCAAAGGCACGGACGAAGATTCGCGTTGGCTTCGCGTTTTGCAAGAAACGTCGAGTTCGATGACCTTGGCGCGTATCGGTTGGGAGGTCGCCGTTCAATACCTGCATTCCGATCCGGATCGGCCCATCGTGATTGCGCGAATGATCAATGGGCAAATGGTGCCGATTTACGGGCAACCGTCCAATCAAAACATGATGTGCATTCGGACCGAGACGTATCCCGGCAAAGACGGTTACAATGAAATCCGCA
>WBZU01002820.1_pt1 | contig 11733 bp, 10 predicted proteins | sample 5204311 | NCBI WGS metagenome assembly WBZU01 (sample SAMN12344359, study PRJNA552823) | activated sludge metagenome | biome: Activated sludge suspended growth; feature: Nitrification reactor; material: Wastewater; isolation source: activated sludge from nitrification reactor of wastewater... | reverse complement strand
GGGGGGTGCCGCCGTATCGCGAGACGCGTGCCTACGTGGAGCGCATCCTGCGTCACGTCGGTCAGGATCGCCATCCCTACGACAGCCGCGTGGTCCCCCCCAGCCCGATGTTGCGCAAGCTCCGCCTCGCCCTGGAAGAGGAACACGAGTCATGAATCCCCGCCCGGAGACGCGTGCGCGGCGTCGGCTGCTGGCCTGCGCGCTCGCCCTTCCCGCCGCGCTCGCCCTGGCCCCGATCGCACGTGCCGAGCTGGCGTCCACGCTGGCGCGCGTCAAGCCCTCGGTCGTCGCCGTCGGTACCTATCAGCGTACCCGCAGCCCGGCCTTCCAGTTCCGTGGTACCGGCTTTGCGGTCGGCGACGGCATGCTGGTCGCCACCAACGCCCATGTCCTGCCTGACGAGATCGACGGCGCGAAGATGGAGGCGCTCGTCATCGTGCTTCCGGGCGACGACCTCACCGGAGCGGTGCGACCGGTGAAGGTGGTGGCCACGGAGCGCGCGCAGGATCTCGCCTTGCTCCGGCTCGAAGGCGGGCCGCCGCTGCCTGCGCTTCGTCTCGCCGGCGGGGGCGGCGTGGTCGAGGGCCAGGAGGTCGCCTTCACCGGCTTCCCGATCGGTGCCGTGCTCGGCATGACCCCGGTGACGCACCGCGGCATCGTCTCGGCGATCACGCCGATCGCGATTCCTCAGGCCAATTCTCGCGATCTCAACCCGGCGCTCATCCGGCGTCTCGCCACCGATCCGTTCCGCGTCTACCAGCTCGACGCCACCGCCTATCCGGGCAACAGTGGCAGCCCGCTCTACGATCCCGCCAGTGGCGAGGTGATCGGCGTGCTCAACATGGTGTTCGTGAAGTCGACCAAGGAAAAGGTGCTCGCCGATCCGTCGGGCATCAGCTACGCCATCCCCGTCGAGTACCTGCAGCGCCTGATCGCCGGCCGGAACTAGGCGCGCACGAGCACGCCCGCAAGCGTCAGGCGTCGCCCAGAATCGCTTCTACGAGCGCCGCCGGGCTGGCCACCGCGCGCCAGTGCGGCGCCATCTCGCCCGCCTCGAGGCTGCCATAGCCCCAGGTCGCGGCGATGAAGGCCAGCTGGTTGGCGTCGGCCGATTCGCCGTCCTCGCTGCGGTCGCCCACATAGACCGCATCGCCACGGGCGATGCCGCGATCCTGCAGCAGGCGCGCGATCATCGAGGCCTTGTCGGGCAGGCGTGGCTCGAACAGGTCGAGCGCATACACCGCGGCGAAATACCCGCTCCAGCCCAGGTGCTCGAGGATCAGTCGTGTCGGCAGCAGGCGCTTGTTGGTCGCGATCGAGAGCGTGCAGCCGGCCGCGCCGAGGCGGCGCAGCATCGCGTCGACGCCGGCGTAGGCCGCGGTCTGGCGGTAGCCGCGGCTGTCGTAGCTCGCCTTGAAGCCGGCTGCGAGCGCGTCGATCACCCCGATGTCGGTGGTCCCGGCGAGCATGCGCAGGGTCTCGAGCAGCGGCGGGCCGACGATGCCCGCGTCGATCGCGATCACCGGCTGGTGACCGGTGCTGGCGAAGGCGTCGCGGTAGCTCGCGAGGATGGCGGGGGCGGAGTCGATCAGGGTGCCGTCGAGGTCGAACAGCACCTGGGAGTAGCGGGGCATCGGGCTCGTGCGATCGGGAAGCACGCCTCCGGTCCCCGAATCGAGCGCCTGCCGAGCAAGCCGCGACCAACCGTTTACAACACCGAAAACGCGAATGAGTGGTCCCGTCACCAGGAATCGAACCTGGATCTGGCGCTTAGGAGGCGCCCGTTCTATCCATTGAACTATGACGAGGACTCGGGGACGCGCATTCTAGCCGTTCGGCGGCGTCGGACCAAGCGCGCTTTGATCCACGCCTTGGTCTGTGCGCGGCGGGAACAGGAAGGCATGGGGCGTGTGCAGCAGGCGGCGCAGCAGCAGGCCGCCGAGCGAGCGGCTCTGCGCGAAGGTGATGCGGCGTGCGCGCATCGCCACGCTCAGCGTCAGCGCAAAGCTCACCGTCAGGTTGGTGAGGCCGATCAGGAGCACGCCGGCGAAGGCGATCGCCGCGGTCGTCAGCGGGATCGAGAAGTCGAGCGCCGCCGCGGCGTAGCCGAGGTAGGCCGATGAGAAGGCGATGTGGCGGATGTCGATCGGCAGGCCGAACAGTACCCCCAGGCCGGTGGCGCCGCCGAGCAGGAAACCGAAGAAGAAGTTGCCGACGAGGGCGCCGATGTTCTGCTCGACGTAGTCCGCGAGCTTGCGCAGGCGGCGCTCGCCGAGCAGGCGGCGCAGGCCGCGCAGCTGGGTGAGCCGCTGCGGGATGCGGTTGTAGGCCGAGAGGTTGTCGTAATAGGCGGCGATCAGCCCCGACATGAACAGGCACACGCCCGCGATCGCGGCGAAGAACAGCGCGCCGCCGAGGGGATGGATCTCGGCCAGCAATGAGTGCGCCTTCTCCGGGCTGATGAAATGGCTGCCGGTGGCGAGGTGGATCAGTACGCCCACGCCGATCGCCACCGGGATCGCCACCCCGATGTTGCCGAGGATGGCACCGATCTGGCTGCGGATCGTGCGCACGATCAGGTCGGCGAGCGCCTCCAGGTCGCGCGTCTTGCCCCTGGCCTCGCCGATCGAGGCGGCGATCGCGTTTGCGGTCATCGCCGGCTGCTTGGTGGCGACCGTGCCGCCGAGCATGTGGATCAGCGCGAAGCCCAGTCCGTAGTTGAGGCAGAAGGACAGCAGCTCGTTGAGCGGGGCCATGCCCTGGCTGCCGAGCACGACCTTGTTGCCAGCCATGAAGGCGATGATCAGCCCGCCGAGCGCGGCCGATGCGAACAGCCCGAAATACTCGCTGCGCGAACTGGTGATGTAGTGCTCGCCGGTGCGGCTCGCGCTCTCGGTCATGCGCAGCGACAGCAGCTCGACGTTCTGGCCCCAGTAGTCGGAGAGGATGTTCTTGCGGCACTCGGCGCGCACCAGGGTCTTGAACAAGCGCACGATGCGGGGCGCGGCGTCCTCGACCACGCGCCGGATGCGCAGCTCGCCGAGCAGCGCGATGAGCTCGTGGATGCGCTCCAGGTGCTGGCGCAGGCGCTCGAGCTTGAAGGTCAGCGTCAGGCTGGTGCCCACCCGCATCGCGCGCTTGCGCACCCGCTGCAGCACCTCGTCGCACTGGTGCAGCATCACGGTGAGGTGCTTGTCGTCGGCGATCAGGGCGCCCGGGGTGGTCCACCACGCCTTGTAGTGGCCGATGTAGGCGAGCAGCTCGGCGTTCTGCGCGAGGAAGGGGGATTCGTGCTCCTCGAGGTGGGGATCGATGCGCACCAGCTCGCGGTCGAGCCCGATCGCCGAGACGTGGAAGGAGAGCACGCGCAGCGACTCGAGGATCTCGCCCACCGCGCTCGGCAGCGGGCTGGCGTCTTCCTCGAACATCGGGGTCTGGTGTCCGACCAGCAGGCGGAGGAAGTCCTGCCAGGCCTCGTCCGCGATGGCGCGCACCCAGACTTCGTCATCCACGCGGTGGAAGACCGCGGAGAGGAGGTCCTTGAGGTGGGTGGTGTCGAGCAGCTCGGGCAGCATGCGGCTGCCGAACCTGCGCGAGGTCTCGGAGAAGAACCCGGTCGAGGGCAGGAGGCCGGAGGAGACGTACATCGTCACCTGCTTGCGCTCGGCGAAGAGCTCCAGCACCGCCGTGCGCAGGTTCGCCAGCAGATCGGGCCGGCGCGCGAGCAGGTTACCGAGTTCGCGCAAGTTCCCGGTGGCCTGGTCGGTGTCGGTCGGGCGCGCGGGGCGCAGCTTGTCGACCAGTGCGGACCACAGCCGGACCGGATCCTGGTCCGGCTGGCCGAAGCGTTCGAGCAGTTTTTCCATTCGTTTCCCGTGTTCCGTATCCGCCTCGCGGCCGCGCCAGGCGCGACCGTCGCGCGCTGAACCGGGTCGCCGCGCGGCGGTTTTGTGCACTGCATTATGCGGGATTCCGCCGGAGCCGCCAGCGCGGGGCTAGAATCGCCACCCCGATCCGACCCGCGGCCCGCGCGCCGTGCCCGCCAAGATGCCGCTCCTCGCCGTAGATAACGCCTGCCTCGCCTTCGGTCACGTCGACCTGCTCGATCACGTGAGCTTCCAGCTCGACGCCGGGGAGCGCGTGGCGCTCATCGGGCGCAACGGCTCGGGCAAATCCAGCCTTCTGCGCGCGCTCGCCGGCCAGGCGGCGCTCGATGATGGCACAGTGTGGCGGCAGGCTGAAATGGTCACGGCATACGTGCCGCAGGAGCCGGACTTCGAACTCGGGCGCGACGTCTTCGAGACCATCGCCGACGGCCTGGGCGCCGCCGCCCGCCTGCTCGTCGACTACCATGCTGCCATGCTGGAGGTCGCCGAGCACGCCAGCCCCGAGGCCATGGCCCGGCTGGACGGCCTGCAGCATGCGGTCGAGGCCGCGGGCGGCTGGCGGCTCAACCAGCGCGTCGAGCAAGTGGTCGCCCGACTCGGACTCGACCCGGCGGCAAAGGTTTCCAGCCTCTCCGGCGGCGGCGTCAAGCGTGTGGCGCTGGCGCGCGCGCTGGTCGCCGAGCCCGACCTGCTGCTGCTCGACGAACCCACCAACCACCTCGACCTCGACGGCATCCTGTGGCTCGAAGGGCTGATCCGAGACTTTCGCGGCGCGGTCATCGTCATCACCCACGACCGCGTCTTCCTCGACAACGTCGCCACCCGCATCATCGAGCTCGACCGCGGCCGGCTGGCGAGCTACCCGGGGCGCTTCTCCGACTACCAGCGCCGCAAGGCGGAAGAGCTCGAAGCCGAGGAGAAGGCCGCCGCGCGCTTCGACAAGTTCCTCGCCCAGGAGGAGGTGTGGATCCGCAAGGGCGTGGAGGCCCGGCGCACCCGCAACGAAGGCCGCGTGCGTCGGCTCGAGGCCCTGCGCAACGCGCGCGCCGCGCGTCGCGACCGCCTCGGCGACGTCAGCCTGGCGGTCGACACCGGCGACAAGAGCGGCCAGATGGTCGCGGAGCTCACCGATGTCTCCAAGCGCTACGGCGACAAGGTGGTGGTGCGCGATTTCTCCACCCGCATCCTGCGCGGCGATCGCATCGGCTTCATCGGCCCCAACGGCGCCGGCAAGACCACGCTGTTGAAGCTCATCCTCGGCGAGGTCGAGCCCGACGCGGGCACGGTGCGCCGCGGCACCCGGCAGACGGTGGCCTACTTCGACCAGCTGCGCGCCCAGCTCGACCCCGAGCTGCCGCTCACCGAGGTCATCAGCCCGGGCTCGGATTTCGTCGAGATCGGCGGCGAGAAGAAGCACGTCATCGGCTACCTCGGCGACTTCCTGTTCGCGCCGCAGCGCGCGCGCTCACCGGTCAAGTCGCTCTCCGGCGGCGAGCGCAACCGCCTGCTGCTGGCGCGTCTGTTCGCCCGCCCGGCCAACGTGCTGGTGCTCGACGAGCCCACCAACGACCTCGACATCGAGACCCTCGACCTGCTGGAGGAGCTGCTTGCCGGCTACGACGGCACGCTCTTCCTCGTCAGCCACGACCGCGCCTTCCTCGACAACGTGGTCACCCAGGTGATCGCCGCCGAGGGCGACGGGCGTTGGAGCGAATACGCCGGCGGCTACGGCGACTGGCAGCGCGTTCAGGCACGGCGTGCCGAGGAGGCTGCCGCGCGCGAGGCGACGGCGCGCGAGAGCGCCAGGCGCAGCGCTCCGCCCGCGGACAAGGCGCGCGCCGCCGAGCCCAAGGCCGCGAACCGCCCGACCAAGCTGTCCTTCAACGAAAAGCGCGAGCTCGAGGCCTTGCCCGAGCGCATCGCCGCGCTCGAGGACGAGCAGACCGCGTTGCACGCGCGCATGGCCGACCCGGCGCTGTACCAGAACGCCCCGCAGGAGGTCGCGCAGATCAAGGCGCGGATGGAGGCGCTGGACGGCGAGATCGAGACCGCGATGCTGCGCTGGGAAGAGCTCGAGTCGCGCGCGGCAGGTTGAGCGCGAGGCGGGCCGCGGCGCGGATGACCCGCGCCGTAATCGCGACTTGCGTCGCTCCTACGAACCCGGCGCCGCGAAGACCGCCGCGCTTGCGGAGCCGCGCCGTAATCGCGACTTGCGTCGCTCCTACGGAACCGGCGCCACGAAGACCGCCGCGCTTGCGGAGCCGCGCCGTAATCGCGACTTGCGTCGCTCCTACGAAACCGGCGCCGCGAAGACCGCCGCGCTGACGGAGCCGCGCCGTGATCGCGACTTGCGTCGCTCCTACGGAACCGGCGCCACGAAGACCGCCGCGCTTGCGGAGCCGCGCCGTGATCGCGACTTGCGTCGCTCCTACGAAACCGGCGCCACGAAGACCGCCGCGCTGACGGAGCCGCGCCGTAGGAGCGACGCAAGTCGCGATCCACGGTGACGAACCGTCCACCGTGCCGGGCAAGGGCGCCGCGACTTCTGCGGCCCGCGCTAGAACACGCCGATCTGCCCGAACCACGCCGTCGCCGCGCTGGCGCCGAGGAAGACCGCGGCGTGGAAGGCGGCGATCCAGCGGTACTGGCGACCGATGCGCTCGGGGTCGAGGTCCGAGATCAGGTACAGGCGGCCGCCGCTCGGCGGGCGCATCAGGTGCAGCTCCGGCGCGGCGAGCGCCTCGGCCTGGCGCTGGCGCACCTCGCGACGCGCCTGGGCGCGGGCGAGCTCCCACTCGCGCAGGTCGATCTCGCCGTCGCCGTCGAGGTCGAAGCGCTGCAGCAGGGCGGGGCGGTCGGCCTTCCAGGCGGTGAGCAGCTCGCGCACCTCGGTCGTGGTGTCGGTGCGCACGTCGGCGCTGCCCAGGGTGGCGAAGTCGCCGATCACATAGAGCTTGTCGTGCTCGATCAGAGACCATTGCGTGTAGCGCAGATCGTCGCGCACGAACACGTCGCGTCGCCGCACCAGCATCTCCGCGCCCTCCGGGTCGACCACACAGCGCGCGCTGCCGTCGTCGAGCAGAAAGGAGGACGCGCTGGTGTCCGTGCTCACCACCCGCCACTCGCCGTTGCGCTGGCGGCGCTCGATGCGCAGGCGGTACCACAGCACCGGCAGCGCATTCACCGGCGACAGCAGCGGATCGCCGTCCAGCGGCGCGCCGCGGCCCCGCAGTTCGGTGTAGCCCTGCGCCGCCGAGACGATGCGCGCGGTCGGGGTGTCGGCGATCAGGCGCGCGTGGCGCAGCGCGCGCAGAGTGCCGAGCAGGCCGGTGCCGAGCAGCACCGCGAGCGCGGCCAGGCTGCCCGGGCCGGGGCCCAGGCGCAGTGCGAGTGCGATCGCGCCGAGCTGGATGGCCGGTAACGCGAGGTCTGCCCGCAGGTGGCGAAGGTGCACGAGCATGGTGGGGTACCGGGTGGTGTCGATCGCGGCGGGGCGAGCGGGCCTGCGTGCGCTGCGGCAAGATCGCCGACGGGCCCGGGGCCGGTTCCGCGCCGGTCCGGTTCGTCCGCGACGCCGATCGTGCGGCGCTCGCCACGCGCGCTCAGCTGCCGAACAGCGCCTTCAGATCGACATCCGCCTTCTCAGCGATGCTGAACTGCAGCAGCGGCTGCTCGCTGTAGCCGAGCGGGCGCGCGATCAGCAGGTCGGGGAACTGCTCGATGCGCACGTTGTGTACATTGACCGCCTCGTTGTACCACTCGCGGCGGTCGGCGATGGCGTTCTCGAGCGCGGTGATGCGGCTCTGCAGCTGCATGAAGTGCTCGTTGGCGCGCAGCTCGGGGTAGGCCTCGGCGACCGCGAAGATCTGCCCCAGCCCGCTGCGCAACAGCTGCTCGGCGGCACCGAGCGCGGGCACGTCGTGGGTCTCGCGCGCCTGGGCGACGCGCGCGCGCGCCTCGGTCACGCGCGCGAGCGTGTCCTGCTCGAACTGCTTGTACTGGCGGCACACCTCGACCAGCTTGGGGAGTTCGTCGTGGCGCTGCTTGAGCAGCACGTCGATGTTGGCCCAGGCCTTGGCGAGGTTGTGCTTGAGCTGCACCAGGCCGTTGTAGATCACCACGCCGTACACCAGCGTGAGGACGACGAGGCCGAGGAGGACTGCGCTGCCGATGCTCATTGCGGGGACTCCATTGCGAATGCGCGCATCTTATACTCGCGCCCTCGCGCCACGTGTTGCGCATGCCACGGTGGCGGCGAATCGCCTCCCTCGCAGCGGAAATTCCCATTTTGCTCTCCTCGTCTTCCTCCCTTCCCGCCTTCCTGCGCCGCCCCGCGGTCGTCATGGCCTGCGGCGCGCTGATCCTCACGCTGGCCATGGGCGTGCGCCACACCGGCGGCCTGTTCCTGCAGCCGATGACGCTCGACCACGGCTGGTCGCGCGAGCTGTTCTCCTTCTCGATCGCGCTGCAGAACCTGCTGTGGGGCGCGTTCCAGCCCTTCGCCGGCGCCTTCGCCGACCGCCACGGCGCCGGCCGCACCCTGGTGGGCGGGGCGCTGCTCTACATCCTGGGCCTGGTGATCATGGCTCACGCCGACAGCGCGCTCGGCCTCAACCTCGGCGCCGGCCTGCTGATCGGCATGGGCCTCTCGGGCACCACCTTCAGCGTGGTGCTGGGCGTGATCGGGCGCATGGCCGCGCCGGAGAAGCGCAGCCTCGCGCTCGGCATCGTCTCGGCCGGCGGCAGCTTCGGCCAGTTCGCGGTGCTGCCGGTGGGACAGGGGCTGATCACCGCCTTCGGCTGGCAGGACGCGCTGCTGTGGATGGCGGTGGGCATCGCCTTCATCATCCCGCTCGCCGCCGCGGTCACCGGCACCAGCGAGCGCGGCGGCGGTGTCGAACAGTCGCTGCGCCAGGCGCTCGCCGAGGCGATGCGCACGCCGAGCTTCCACTTCCTGTTCTGGAGCTTCTTCGTGTGCGGCTTCCAGACCGCCTTCGTCATGCTGCATCTGCCCGCCTACGTGGTCGACATGGGTCTGTCGGCCAACATCGGCATGAGCGCGGTGGCGATGATCGGGCTGTTCAACATCTTCGGCTCCTTCCTGTCGGGCTGGCTGGGCGGCCTCTACAGCAAGAAGTGGCTGCTGGCGTGGATCTACGCGTTGCGTATCGTGGCCATCCTGGCGCTGATGCTGTTCCCGCTCAGCCCGCTCACGCTCTACGTCTTCGCCGCGGTGATGGGCCTGCTGTGGCTGGGCACGGTGCCGCTCACCAGCGGCCTGGTCGGCCACATCTTCGGCTTGCGCTACGTCGGCATGCTGTACGGCATCGTCTTCCTCGGCCACCAGATCGGCGGCTTCCTGGGGGCCTGGCTGGGCGGGCGCATCTTCGACCTCAGCGGCTCGTACGAGATGGCGTGGTGGCTGTCGATCGCGCTCTCGGTGATGGCGGCGGCGCTGTCGCTGCCGGTGCGCGAGGCGCCGCTCGCAAGGCTGGCGGCGCGATGAGGAAGGGCCTGCTGCGGCTGGCGCTCGTCGTGCTGGGGGCGCTCGTGCTCGGCCTGCTCTTCGCCGCCTATCAGCAGCCGGCGCTGCTGCTCGATTTCAGCAATCTGATGCGGCTCTGCGGCTGAAGAGGTTCGCCTCCCGCCGCCGGGTTGGGCCCGCTCCGCTCACTCCGGCTGCGCGTCCGGCAACAGGCGGGCGCGCAGTTCGGCCGGTACGCCCAGGCGCTGCAGCAGGCTCTCGCGCGGCTGGTGCAGCAGCGCTTCGAGCTCGGCCAGATCATCTGCCAGCGTCGGGCTCGTCCATCCGCGCGCCTGGTGGCGGGCGAAGCGGGCGGCCAGCGTGATCGTGCGCACGCGCGGGTTGTCGGCGTGACCGCTGTCGAGCAGTCCGGCGAGCAGCTCCGGCAGCCGCCAGGCGTCGATCAATGCGTTCTGGAGCTCCGCTGCGCTGATGCCGAACACCTCGCGCTGCACCTCCGCCGCCGAGCGCGCGGGTTCGGCCTGCCGGCGTGCGATCGCCTCCAGGGTGAGCGTGGGGGCGTGGATCGCGCACACGATCTCCGTGGCCTCGCGCAGCAGGGTGGCGACGGTGATCTCCTGCACCTCGTGATCGCGCCGCATCGTCGCGAACTCGCGCGCGAGCGTGGCTGCCCGGCGTGCGCGCGCGATCAGCTTGAGCGCCACGACGAGCGCCTTCGGGTGCGCCGCGAGGGTGTCTTCCACCGTGGGAAGATCGGAGAAGGTGGCGAAGAACGGCTCCACGCCCAGCATCAGCACCGCGCGCTCGATGGTGGTGATGTCGTGGTTCTGCGAGGCGCGCCGGTTCGCCTCGAGATGCGTGAGCAGGCGCAAGGTCATCAGCGGATCGGCCAGCACCACCGCGGCGATCTCGCGTGCGCCCGGCGCAGGATCCGCGCTGCGCAGTTCCTCGAAGGCGCGTACGGTGTGGCGCAGGACGGGCAGTCCGGCGCGGGTGAAGGCGTCGATGTAGGCTGCGGAGGAGGGCAGGGGGCTGGGCAGCAGGGGCATGTTCGCGGTCTCTGGCGCGGTCGGGGTGGCGGTGGTGCGGCGCATGGAATCAAACCGGGATGACGGCCGCCGCGGCGCAAACTTGAGGCGAGCGCGCCGTGTTCGGGCAGATTCGCAGTTGCGGCTATAATTATGAATCAACGCAGCCTCCAGGCTGGCCGCCACATCGACAGGAGACTTCCGCATGAATCCCTTCAAGGCCTTCGTGATCGACCAGGACGAGAACCGCAAGGTGGTCGGCGGCATGCGCACGATGAGCGCCGACCAGCTCGATGCGGGCGAGGTGACGATCCGCGTCCACTACTCCAGCATCAACTACAAGGACGCGCTCGCTGCGACCGGCGCCGGCAAGATCATCCGTCGCTTCCCCTGCGTCGGCGGCATCGACCTGTGCGGCGAAGTGGTCGACAGCGCCGATGCGCGCTTCAGGCCGGGCGACAAGGTGATCGCCACCAGCTTCGACATCGGGGTCGCCCACCATGGCGGCTATGCCGAGTACGCGCGCGTGCCGGCGGGCTGGGTCGTGCCCTTGCCGGCGGGGCTCGATCTCTTCGAGGCGATGGCGCTGGGCACCGCGGGCTTCACCGCCGCGCTCGGCATCGTGCGCATGGAGGACAACGGCCTCGCCCCGGCCAACGGGCCGGTGGTGGTCACCGGCGCCACGGGTGGCGTCGGCGCGCTGGCCATCGACATGCTGGCGCAGCTCGGTTACCACGTGGTCGCGCTCACCGGCAAGGATGCCGAGGCCGACTACCTGAAGATGCTCGGCGCGGCGGAGATCCTGCCGCGCTCCTCCATCGACTTCGACAAGGTGCGACCGCTCGAGGCGGCGCGCTGGGCCGGCGCGGTGGATAACGTCGGCGGGCAGATCCTGCACTGGGTGCTGGCGACCATGAAGCAGGCCGGCACGGTGGCGAGCATCGGCAACGCGGCGAGCTTCAACGTCGATACCACGGTGTTCCCGCTCATCCTGCGCGGGGTGAGCCTGCTCGGGGTGGATTCGGGCTACATGGGCTTCCCGACCCGGCAGCGCGTGTGGGAGCGCCTGGCCACCGACCTCAAGCCGCGCCACCTCGCCGCGATCACGCGCACGATCGACTTCGATGCGTTGCCGGGCGCCTTCGACGACTTCATCCACGGCCGCGTCAAGGGGCGCACCGTCGTGCGCATCGGCGCCTGAGCCGACGAACGCCATGGACCCGGGCGCGCTGACGACGGACGGGGACGGCAGGCTGCCGCGCATCCTCGTCGTGGACGACTCGCGCATGGTGCGCGCGTCCATCGTCAAGCACATCCGCGGTCGTTTCGAGGC
>WBZU01000748.1_pt1 | contig 11736 bp, 10 predicted proteins | sample 5204311 | NCBI WGS metagenome assembly WBZU01 (sample SAMN12344359, study PRJNA552823) | activated sludge metagenome | biome: Activated sludge suspended growth; feature: Nitrification reactor; material: Wastewater; isolation source: activated sludge from nitrification reactor of wastewater... | reverse complement strand
GGCATCGTCTTCCTGGTCTCGGGGGTGGCTTTCAAGCTGGGTGTGGTGCCGTTCCACATGTGGATTCCGGACGTCTACCATGGCGCACCGACAGCAGTGACCCTGTTCATTGCCTCTGCGCCAAAACTGGCGGCATTTGCGATGGTCATCCGCCTGCTGGTCAACGGGCTGATCGTCCTTTCCGCGGATTGGCAGACGATGTTGATCCTGCTTTCGGTACTGTCGATGGCCATTGGTAACATTGCCGCCATCGCGCAGACCAACCTGAAGCGGATGCTGGCCTATTCGGCCATCTCGCACATGGGTTTCATGCTGCTCGGAATGGTCACCGGCGTGGTCGGCGGTGATGCGCGTTTCGCGCTCAATGCCTACAGTTCGTCGATGTTTTATGTCATTACCTATGTGCTGACCAGTGCCGGAACCTTCGGCATGATCCTGTTGTTGGCGCGTGCCGGTTTCGAGTCGGATGAAATTGACGACTTTAAGGGGCTCAACAAGCGCAGCCCGTGGTTCGCTGCGATGATGATGATGATGATGTTCTCGATGGCCGGCGTACCGTTCTTCGTCGGCTTCTTTGCCAAGTTTTCGGTACTGCAGGCAGTGGTTGCCGCAGGCTACCTGTGGCTGGCCATCGTCGCGATCATCTTCTCGCTGATCGGTTGCTTTTACTACCTGCGCGTCGTCAAGATCATGTACTTTGATCAGCCGACCAACCCCATGCCGATCGCAGCGCCACTCGATGTCAAGGTGCTGATGTCGGCCAATGGCCTGGCAGTGGCTCTGCTCGGGATCTTTCCGCAGGCGCTGATGTCGCTCTGTGCTTTTGCGCTGTTGCGTTCGCTCTGACAGTATTATCTGATTCATTGACCGGAACGCCCCGCCTGTCGGGGCGTTTTCATTGCCATCGAAATAAAGCAGGAGTTTCTATTCGACATAGGCATTGGCAACTGCGGGATCAAAGGAATTAAAGAAATGGAAGACGAATATCCGCATCTCCACGAAGAGACCCTCGAGAGCACGCAGATCTTCAGCGGCAGGTTGCTGGATCTGCGCCGTGACCGGGTTTTGTTGCCGGATGGTAAGGAGTGCTTGCGGGAATACGTGCGACACCAAGGGGCGGTGGCCATCATCGCCGAACTCGATGATGGCCAACTCCTCTTCGTGCGCCAGTATCGTTATCCGCTCAGCCGTTCTTTCCTTGAGTTGCCGGCCGGCAAGATTGATCCCGGCGAAGACATTCTTGCCACCGCCAATCGTGAGTTGCTCGAAGAGACCGGTTTCCGCGCGGCAGAATGGCGTTACCTCGGCGTGATGCACCCCTGCGTCGGCTATTCGGATGAGCGGATCGAGATTTTTCTCGCTCGTGGTCTACAGCGCGCAGCAGACCAGAACCTCGACAGCGGTGAGTTTATGGATCTCCTCAGTCTGCCGCTGGATGAAGCGCTGGTCGCGGTGCGCAACGGTACCATTACGGATGCCAAGACCATTACCGGGCTGTTCTGGGCTGAAAAGGTGCTGCTTGGCGGCTGGTGAATGGTCGTAAGTCATGGCCATTAGAGGAGATCCTTGAGGACAGCCTGTAATTCGGCGACCTGCATCTCGAGGCGTGTCACGCGTTCTTCAAGTTCCCTCCGCTCGGCGCCTTTCTCACGAGAAATTTCGTCGGACGCTGGGGTAACTGCACCACAGAGCAAATGTGCCCAGCGATGCTCGCGGGACCCCGCCTGTTTGGGCAGTCGGATGACCAGAGCGCCGCTGCTGCGCTCAGCCAGTTCCTGCAAGTAAGCTTCCACCGAGGAGCTGTCATCGAAGCGGTACAGTCGCTCGCAGTTGGCGCGCAACTCGCTGACCGTCTGAGCGCCGCGCAACGCCAGCATCGCGAGCAGCGCCACGCTTGCCGGCGGCACGCCGTATACTTTGCCAAAATTCTGGGCATAACGCAGGACACGACCCGATGCGCCATAGGTTTCGAGTACCAGAACGCGGCCGCGCAATTCTTCGAGTGCCATCTGCACCTCGCTATCCGGGACGCTGATTACCGGCTCACGAGCGGTTTTCTGGTTGCAGCCCAAAGTCAGACTGTTGAGCGTCAGCGGATAGCTGTCAGGTGTCGTTTTTTCCTTTTCGATCAGCACGCCAAGGATGCGCGCTTCGAGAAAGCTCAGGAGTTTCTGGGTATCGGGCATGGCCGCCTCGTTTCTTTAATCTGGAAGTCGCTCTAGCGAATTCGGTAGGGTTCTGATGCTTTCGCGTACCTGGAAAGGGCCTGCCGTTTCGAGGATGGGATAGCCGGAGTCAGACGAACAACTGCCCGTGCTCGCGCGTGTCGTGGAAGCCGACCCGTGCCCATTTCTCGCTTGTCACCTCAAGGTTGTAGCGCGTACTCGCGAGGTAGACCGGATTACCGTCGACATCCTTGGCCATGCGGTGGAGCTGTTCGCGCTCGAAATGACGTCTTGTTGCCTCGTCGGGAAAAGTCAGCCAGCGCGCCGTGTAAATATCGGCCGATTCGAAAATGGCATCAACCTTGTACTCGGTTTGTAGCCGGTGCGCGACCACCTCGAATTGCAGGTTACCGACGGCACCCAGCAAGAGCGCGCCGCTAGCCAGGTTTTCGAAGACCTGAATCGCGCCCTCTTCGCCAAGTTCCTGCAGGCCTTTCAGCAACTGCTTGCTTTTCAGCGGGTCACGCAGCCGCGCCACGCGGAAAAGCTCCGGGGAGAAATAGGGGATGCCCTTGAAGCCCAAGGTTTCGCCTTCGCTCAGGCAATCGCCGATATGCAGATTTCCGTGGTTGTGGATGCCGATGATGTCGCCGGCAACGGCGTCTTCCATCAGCAGCCGCTCGTTGGCCATGAAGGTCAGCACGTTGGCCAGTTTCATCTCGCGATCGAGGCGAAGGTGTTTGACCTTCATTCCCGGTGCGTACCGCCCGGAGCAGACGCGGAAGAAGGCGATCCGGTCGCGGTGCTTGGGGTCCATGTTGGCCTGAATCTTGAAAACGAAACCGCTGAAAGTTGCCTCTCCAGGTTGCACCAGACGTTTGCCGCCGTCACGCCCCTGTGGCGGCGGCGCCCAGTCGAGCAGCGCCTGCAGAATCTCCTGTACGCCGAAGTTGTTGATTGCCGACCCGAAAAATACGGGTGACTGTCGCCCGGCGAGAAAACCGACCAGGTCGAAAGGGCTGCTGGCGCTCTGAATCAGATCGACGTCCTCTCGTAGTTGGCCCACCTCGGTCGGGAACTGCGCGTCGAGGAGCGGGTTGTCGAGACCGTCGAGCGGCTCCGACTCACTGCGCCGCTCCTCACCGGCGGCAAAGTGCAGAAGACGGTCGTTCAACAGGTGATAGACGCCGCGGAAGGTCTTGCCCATGCCGATCGGCCAGGTGATCGGTGCGCATTCGATGCCGAGCACCGCCTCGATCTCCCCGAGCAGATCGAAGGGTTCGCGAACCTCGCGGTCGAACTTGTTGACAAAGGTGATGATCGGCGTGTTGCGCATGCGGCACACGTTGAGCAGCTTGATGGTCTGCGCTTCGACACCCTTGGCGGCGTCGATGACCATCACCGCAGCATCGACGGCGGTGAGAACGCGGTAGGTATCCTCGGAGAAATCCTCGTGGCCTGGCGTGTCGAGCAGATTGATGGTGTGCTGCTGGTACTCGAACTGCATCACCGAGCTGGTGACCGAAATGCCGCGCTGCTTCTCGACCTCCATCCAGTCCGAGGTGGCGTGGCGAGCGCTCTTGCGTCCCTTGACAGTGCCGGCGAGCTGAATGGCGCCGCCGAACAGGAGCAGCTTCTCGGTCAGCGTTGTCTTGCCCGCGTCAGGGTGAGAGATGATGGCAAAGGTCCGGCGTCTGGCGACATCGCGCAGGATTTCAGGAGGAAACTGACTTTCATTCCGGGATTCGCTCGAGGTGGTACTCATCAGGAAACTTTCGGCGGCAAAAAACAAAAGCCGCCGGTGGGAGCAAGAACAGACCCATCGGCGGTAAAAGCGTAAACTATAGCAAGACTCGGAGCCGGCTGGAACTCTCCAACTCTCAACTGAATGGTCCACAGGTCACCGAGGATCGAATGCTGCCGCTTCCGGTGGTAGAACTCCCCGATGTACTCGGAGGTTGAACGTCGAGGCATTGGCGGCAATCATCAGGCCACGTGCTGTAGAACAGAACACCTAGTAGTTCAACCAGTTGATTGTGGTGGGTAGCAACGAGCCATGTTCTTTCGTGCCTGCGAGGTGGTGAATTGCCAGTGGATACGCACTTGGGCCTGGTTGCGCCGGGTTTTCCAGGCTTCGACCTCTTTTGCCAGCGTCTCGATGTCGGGCGTACGCTTGTCCAGGCACATTCGAGACAGGGCAGAGAACTCGATCTCGGCCACGTTGAGCCAACTGCCATGCTTGGGCGTGTAGTGGAACTCGAGCTTTTTCAGAATCGCGAGGGCTTTTTCTGGCGGGAAGGCGTCATACAGCGCGCCGGGCTTGTGGGTGTTCAGATGGTCCACAACCACCCGAATCACTTCAGCCTCGGGATAAGCGTTTGTCACGCGTTCCATCGCCCGGGCAAAATCGATCTTGGTCCGGTGCTCGGTTACCCAAACCTCGCGCTGGCCGGCGGCCGGTTCGCAAAAGAGCATGATCTCGGCAACACCATGGCGGACGAATTCCGTCTCTTCCCTGACCGGTTGGCCAGACTCCATGGGCATCGACTGACGTGCATCGGCAATCAACTGGCGGGGCGTTTCATCGAAACAGATCACCGGACGTTGCGGGTCGTATGGTTCTTCATACAGGTCCAGAACGTCCTCCATCGCCGCCACCAAGTCGCCGCTTACCTCGGGAATACACCATTCGCGCTTCTGCCAGGGCTTGAGTTCGTTTTTTTAGATACGAGCGCACCGTTTCCTTCGAGATCGAATCGGCCAACCCCAACTCCACGACTCGGCCAGCGAGCAGATTCAGGGTCCAGCGAGCCGTCCCCTCTCCGGGGGGCTTACGGCACACTTCAGCGATCAGCCGCGCTTGCGCTCGTTCATCCAGCTTCAACCGGGCTCCCGGTCGTGGTCTATCCACCAACGCCCCTTCCACCCCTGCTTCCGCACAACGTCGCCTTATCCGCTCAACCGTCGAGGTGCCTACCGACAGCACCTCCGCAATTTCTTCCGCTGTCCTGCCTTCGTCGCTCAACAGCAGAATCCGCGCCCGCGTCAGTTTTCGACTCGCGTGCCGGCCTTTGGCCAGCAGCCCCTTCAATTCCTCACGCTCCGAGTCCGTTAACAGGATTCGATACTTCACCATGATGTCTCTCCCGCAAAAAAATAACTTGCGGAACTTTAGACATCGAAACATCCCCCACCGTCACCCACCATCCCTTCCATCCATCACAATCAACTCGTCAGACTACTAGATGTACTCGAAGGCGGTTGAACCAGCTTTCCGTCGGTGCATTGTCCCAGCAATTGCCCGCCCTGCTCATCGAGAAAATTCGCTTTCCGGCACCAGGCGTGCGGGTGAGGGAAACAGCGGCCAATCCGGAATCGGTGATGCAACTTCCCTGGCAAGCGGGCATAATGGATTCCCTCATGAGCGAGCACGCACGCGACCTTCCGGCACGCCGCCAGGCACAGCAACGCGCCGATGACATCCGCGTCTTCCAGACCGAACTCGCACGCCTCGAAGCGGAAGGTATCCTGCTCCTCGACGAAGACAAGCGGCGAACGCTCACCGCCCACTACGAGTCGCTGCTGGCAGCCTTCACGCGCGACTACGACATCGACCGCGACAGTCGCACCAGACAGCTCTCATTGGGGCATGCGCGTGGCCTCGTTCCTTGGCGCTCTAGCCCTGGCGGCGAGCGTCTTTTTTCTCTTCTATCAGTTCTGGGGGCGCTTTCCCGAGACCATGCAGCTCGCCATCCTGATCAGCAGCGCGCTCGCCAGCCTCGGCCTGACGGTCTGGCTGCAGGGACGCGACGCCAGCGGCTACTTCAGCAAGCTCGCGGCGCTGATCGCCTTCGCATGTTTCGTGCTGAACATCACCATGATCGGCCAGATCTTCAACATCACGCCCCCGGACAAGGCGCTGCTGCCGTGGGCGGCGATGGCCTTCCTGCTTGCCTACGCCTGCGACCTGCGCCTGCTGCTGACGGCCGGAATTCTCTGCGTGATCGCCTTCGTCTCGGCACGCGTCGGCACTTGGAGCGGGGTCTACTGGCTGAATGCCGGCGAGCGACCGGAGAACTTCTTTGCCGCCGCCGCGCTGCTGCTGGCGATGCCCTGCCTCACGGTGCATCGTCATTACCCCGGCTTCGCCGCCATCTACCGCGTCTTCGGCCTGCTCACCGCTTTCGTCCCGATGCTGATCCTCGGTCACTGGGGCCGCGCCAGCTACCTTGATCTGGGGCCGGAACTGATCGAAGACGGCTACCAGTTGCTCGGTTTTACCGGCAGCGCTCTGGCGATCTGGATCGGCACGCGCCGCGAATGGCCGGAAACGGTCAACACCGGCATAACCTTCTTCGTCCTCTTCCTGTACACCAAGTTTTACGATTGGTGGTGGGAAGTGATGCCCAAATCCCTTTTTTTCCTGGTTCTCGGCCTCAGCGCGGTACTGATCCTGCTGATCCTCAAGCGGCTGCGCGGCCTCATCGGCCATCCCGAGGGAGAAAGCTCGCCGTGAAAATCCGGACCACGACGAGCTGGACGCGCCGGCACACGCTCTTCGCCGGCGCAGCGCTGATCATCCTGAGCAACGCCATTGCCCTGTCCGGTGTCGCCGTCAACCGCTCCGGCGAGCCGGAAAGCCGCAGCATGCTGAGCGAACGCGAACTGGTGCTGCCCTACGGCGGCGACCGCCAGGCCGAGAACAGCGGCCTGGCGCTGAGGCTGAACTGGCGCATCCTCGACGCAGACGACGAATACCCCGACTACGGCTATTCGACCTCTGGTGCCCGCCCGGCGTGGCTCGACGCCACCCGAATGGCCGCTCTGGGCTTCCACATTACATCTGGCAAGGTCACTCCGGAGGCGCGCGAGCACTTTGTACGCCAGTTGCCGCGACAGGTGCTGGTGGTGCTCGAATTCGAAGGTCCGGCATGGCGACAGGCAGTCGAGCGCGCCCGCACCAGCACCGCCCGGCACGCGGCAGCGGCCAATCCCGGCAGCCAGGAGTTCGCGAAGAAGGCCAAGGCCAGTCGTGATGGCCTGTCTCTCGAAGAAACGCATGCCAGTCGCCTCTTCGCCATTGACGCCGGCCTCGATGCCAAGGCGCTGCGCGCCCGCTACCCTGACCGGAGCCGCCACCTGATGCTGCGGGGCACGGTACGCCCGACTGTTCGCCAGCATGACGAACAGTTCTGGCTGGCAGGCTACCTCAGCGAAATCATCATCGACCAGGTCAATGTGCCCTTTGCGTTGCGTCCGCTGCTCGAACCGTTGCGTGACATTGGCCGCCCGGCACCCACCGAACGAACGCCCCGCTACCATGTGCAGATCGCCATCGGCCAGCGCCTCGAACCGTGGATCGAGAGTCTGTCGGCACCCTGAGCACGGTATTTTGTCTGCGCCAGGGCGACGCCGGTCGTTTCACAGGGGACAAGAACCCCCCGGATCTGCCGGGGGATGATGACTTATCCGGCCAGTTCGTCGAGGTAGGCCAGATGCTGCGGCAGGCAAATCCGGCTGAGGTCATAGCGGTCGATGATCGTCTGCCGGGCGCGTTGCCTGAGTGAAGCAAAATCACCGGGGAGTTCAAGCGTCTGAACCACTTGCTCGGCAATTTGTTGCGGCGAGAAGAAATCGACCAGCAGTCCATTGTCCCCATGGCTGATCACTTCTTCGACCGGCGAGGTTCGGGATCCCACGACCAGGCAGCCGGCGCTCATGGCTTCGAGCATCGACCAGGAGAGAACGAAGGGATAGGTCAAGTAGACGTGAACCGCCGAGACTTGCAGCAGGCCGATGAACGCGGGGTAAGGAATCGTGCCGACGAAATCGAGACGCTGGAAGTCGATATCGCTCCTCACTTCATCGAGAAACTGCTCGCGGTAGGTCTTGCCCTGGGCTGGCCGACTGCCGTAACTGACCCCGTCACCGCCGACAATCAAGATATGGGCCTTCGGACGCCGGCGCTGGATTTCAGGAAGGGCGCGGATAAAGCTGTGACAGCCTCGGTAGGGTTCGAGGTTGCGATTGACGAAGGTGACAATTTCATCACCGGCGCGCAGGACACGGACCTTTTCCGGCAGGTTGATCTGAGTGTCGGTCTTCGGGGTGATCGCTGCCGTATTCACCCCTTCATGGATGACGCGGATCTTGTGCTGAAAGCTCGCAGGATGGGTGGATTTCTGCCATGCGGTCGGTGAAACTCCGGCATCGCATTGTTCAAGGTTCATCAGGTTGGCGAAGTTCTTCGCCAGCAGGCGTGGCGTCTCGTCCGGATTGTCGGGGAACTCCGGGTCGAAACCGACATCAGCGCCATGGGCATGATAGTAGAACTCGAAATAGTTCAACAACGGGACCTGCGGCCAGACTTCCTTGACGAACAGTGCTTCCCCCCATCCCGGGTGGGCGCAGATGAGGTCCGGGTGATAACCCTGCATTTGCAGCTGCCTCGCCGCCCGGAAGCAGGCTTCGCCGCGAATCACCTTGGTCTCTGTTTCCTGCACCCACGGATGAATGTGGGGTGTGTTGCCTCGCTTGGGTCGGTAACGGACGACACGCACCCCGGCAGGAACCGGGTTACTCTCGATGCACAGCGCCGTCACTTCATCGCCTCTGGCGACCAGGGCTGCGGCAATGTGTTTGTATTGACCTGGAAAGTTCTGATGGATCAGGAGAATTCTCATGGATTGATGGGCGTGTGTGCAGCGCGTTGATTTTTTCGGTAAGGCATTCTATCAGGGCGTCAAGGACCGCACCGCCATCGGGAGTCCGCCCAGCAGTTCTCATTTTGAAGCGGACCCGCTAAATTGTGCGGTTTGAAGCTTTGGAAGAGGAGGCTATGAGAGGAGCCCGCCGCATTGTCCGTATAGGCGCGGTTTCTGGGTTAGAATCAGGGCCGCCTGGCAGAGATGAGCGGCAACCCATTGATCGATTTTGGGAAAGCCTCGATCACCCGAAAACTGCTGATGCACGAAGATGGACGGCTGAGAGATGGACGACTGAGCCTACGTCAATCCGGATTTCATTTGTTCAAGGATGTCGCCAATGAGAACCGATGATCGAAGGTTATGGATGTGGGCGGAGGCGCTCGATCTGCTGCAGGGCGGCGAGCGATGGCAGCGCCGGGTGCTGGCCTTCGAGAACCTGCAGTCGGTACCCTGCTGGGAACCAGCGGTCGATCTGTACGAGAACAGCGACGAGTTAAGACTGCTGGTGGCTCTGCCGGGCGTCGATTCCCGGCAGATTGAGGTCGTTCTCGATGAAGCAGGCCTGGTCGTCCGGGGCCGGCGCCCGATACCGCAGGCTTTGCGTCGGGCAATGATCCACCGTCTGGAGATCCCTTACGGGCAATTCGAGCGCTGGATAGCGCTACCGCCAGGAAGCTACCGGTTGCATGAGCAGTTCCTGGAGGATGGCTGCCTGGTGCTGGTGCTGCGCCACCTGCAAGACGACCATGCGATCTGACCGGGCAGACGCGAATCGCCACACGCTCGCGATTGGCCCCGGCGTTCTGGTGATCCCCGATGACGCGATGATCATCGTTCCAGTTCGCAATGTACTGCTTTTTCCCGGCATGATCCTGCCGATCACCATCAGCCGCGAACAGTCGAGGCTGGCAGCGCAGCAGGCAGTCAAGACCGAGCGCCCGGTCGGTGTTCTCCTGCAACGGGATGCCGAGGTCGAAGTGCCGGGGCCGGATGATCTTTGCCTGGTCGGTACGGTGGCCAACATCCTGCGTTACGTGACCCTGCCGGATAACACGCATGTCATCGTCTGCCAGGGGCTGCAGCGATTTCGCCTCGTCGAGTACCTGCCGGGCTATCCTTTCCCGGTGGCGCGTATCGGGCGGATCGATGAACCTGAAACGACCGACAGCCAGATCGAAGCACGCATGATTCAGCTCAGGGAGCGGGCGCTGGAAGTCTTGCAGTTTCTGCCACAGGTTTCACAGGAACTGGTCGGCGCGGTCAAGGGCATGAACCAGGCGGGGGCTCTGGCCGATCTGGTGGCGAGTGTTGCGGAACTGAAAATTGCCGATCGGCAACGGGTCCTGGAAAGCATCGACCTGCAGCGACGGCTCGACATCGTTCTCGATTGCCTGCTCGCACGCCTCGAGGTGCTGCGACTTTCACGCGAACTCGATGAGCGTACCAAAGCGAACATCGATCAACGGCAGCGCGAATTCCTGCTGCGCGAGCAGTTGAAATCGATCCAGAAAGAACTCGGCGAAGGGGATGCCGGCAACAGCGTCGAGATCGAGGCACTGCGCAAAACCATCGCCGAAGCTCAGATGCCCGAGGAGGTCGCAAAGCAGGCGAACAAGGAGCTGCAGCGCCTGGCGCGCATGTCGGATGCTTCTGCAGAATACTCGATGGTGCGTGCTTATCTCGACTGGCTGGTCGAGTTGCCATGGCGGGCGCCCGAACCGGATCGAATCGAGATTGCCGAGGCCCGCCAGATTCTCGATGCCGACCACTTCGGCCTCGACCAGGTCAAGAAACGGATCATCGAATTTCTCGCAGTGCGCAAGCTCAACCCAGGCGGACACGGACCCATTCTGTGCTTTGTTGGTCCGCCCGGAGTCGGCAAGACCTCGCTTGGCCAGTCGATCGCCAGGGCGCTGGGGCGCAAGTTCGTGCGCGCCTCTCTCGGCGGCGTTCACGATGAAGCCGAAATCCGTGGCCACCGGCGTACCTACATCGGCGCCTTGCCCGGCAACATCATTCAGGCAATCCGCAAGGCCGGATCGCGGGGCTGTGTGATGATGCTCGACGAGATTGACAAGCTCGGTGCCGGCATTCAGGGTGACCCGTCGGCCGCCCTGCTCGAAGTGCTCGATCCGGAGCAGAACAATACCTTCCGCGACAACTATCTGGCCTTGCCGTTCGACCTGTCCCGGATGCTGTTCATCACCACCGCGAATGTACTGGACAACATTCCGGGGCCACTGCGCGACCGCATGGAGATCATCCAGTTGCCCGGCTACACGCAGGAGGAAAAACGGGAGATTGCCCAGCGTTATCTGGTCGGGCGTCAGATTGCCCAGAATGGACTGAAGAAAGGTCAGATCGAGTTCTCGGAGCAGGCGCTCGTGGCGATCATCCGCAATTACACGCGCGAAGCCGGCGTGCGCTCGCTGGAGCGGGAAATTGGCGCAGTCTGCCGACGCGCAGCGGTGAACATTGCCGAGGGCAGGATGCCGTCGATGCGGGTCGATGAAGACGATCTCGCCGGCATACTTGGCCCAGGCAAGTACGATAACGAAGTGGCCTTGCGCACCGGTCTTGCCGGAGTGGCCACCGGCCTGGCGTGGACGCCGGTCGGTGGCGACATCCTGTTCATTGAAGCCAGCCGCACGGCAGGTGACGGGAAATTGATCCTGACCGGACAACTCGGCGAGGTGATGAAGGAATCCGCGCAGGCAGCGCTGACCCTGGTGAAAACGCGCGCAGCGGATCTCGGCATCGACGCCGGCGGCTTCGAGAGAAGCGATGTACATGTGCATGTGCCGGCGGGAGCCATCCCCAAGGACGGTCCGAGTGCAGGCGTGGCAATGTTCATCGCGCTGGCC
>WBZU01002819.1_pt1 | contig 11739 bp, 9 predicted proteins | sample 5204311 | NCBI WGS metagenome assembly WBZU01 (sample SAMN12344359, study PRJNA552823) | activated sludge metagenome | biome: Activated sludge suspended growth; feature: Nitrification reactor; material: Wastewater; isolation source: activated sludge from nitrification reactor of wastewater treatment... | reverse complement strand
GCCTCCAGCAAGACGTCGCCTTGGGCCGTTACCTGAAGACCGTCGTCCGGACCGGCGCCCGTCACGATGTAGCTCGTATTGTCTTGACCAATGTTCCCCACGGCGACCAAGGCGACGAGCGTTCCCTGAACTCCCGCTTGCAGGTCTAAGTTCCCCAGCGTCGACAGCTTGATCTCGTTGCGCAACGTCGTCGTCGCGTCGTTCGCGTCCGCGTCGCCGCTGACGCCGGTCACCGACATCGCCGCCGACGTTCGTCCTAATACGTTCAACGCCGGCAACGCCACCTTGAGATCGAGGCCGGTGCAGAAGGCCTTGTCGCCGGTGGCGGTAAAAATCGCCACCCACAGGTCGGGATCGCCGTTGAAGTCCTCGACGGCCGCTTCCAGTCCCAGCATCATGTCCTTGGTCAGCGCGTTCATCGCCTGCGGCCGATTGAGCGTCATCACCGCAACGTGGCCACGCTTCTCATAGGTGAAAGTTTCCGGCAGATTCAAAGCCATCGGTTCGTTCCTTTCGAATGCACCGCGCCTGCTCAGGCGCGGCAGAAATAGGGCAGCGTCACCTGGTCATCGACGGCGACGAATTCGACCCGCACCGGCATGCCCACCTGCAGCTGATCCGGCGGGCAGTCCCGCACCTGGCTCAACACCCGCACACCTTCTTCCATTTCGACCACCACCGGCGCATAGGGCTCATCGCCGGCAAACCCCGGGTGCAGGGCGCGGGCCACCACCGTCCAGGTGTAAACCGCGCCGCGCCCGCTCGACTTGACCCAGTCCCAGTCGAAGGAACTGCATGCGGCGCAGATGTCGCGCGGCACATGCCGAAATGCGCCGCATTGGCGGCAGCGCTGAAAGCGCAATTCGCCCTGGCGACACCAGCCGTAGTACTCGCCGACGAGTCCTGCCAGGACCGGTAGCGGCTTGGGAATCATTGGCATCTCGCTTTCCTCCTGCCCAGGTCAATCGTCATGCTTACCGCCTCAGGATGGCGATGCTGCCGTCGCCAAAATCGCCCCAGCCGGTGACGACGCCGATTTCGGCATCCTTGACCTGGCGTTCTCCGGCTTCGCCCCGCAGTTGCCGAACGGCCTCGACGACGTGGCCGAGGCCCAGGAGATGCGCTTGCGACAACAAGCCGCCATGCGTGTTGACCGGCAGCCGACCACCCAATTCGATGCCGCCATTTTCGACGAACGCCCCACCTTCGCCGCGCGCGCAGAAACCGGCTTCCTCGATCTGCTGAATGACCTCGAACGTGAAGCAGTCGTAGATCTGGGCAAAATCCACATCTCCCGGTCGCACGCCGGCCATCGCGAACGCCTCTGGCGCCGCGGTGGTGAGACCGATGCGATGGAACTCGGGACGATTCATGATTTCATCGGCGGGATACGGCTGCCCCGCGGCGGCCCCCATGATGTAGATCGGCGTCTTGCCGAGATCGCGCGCGCGCTCGGCGGTGGTCACCACGTAGGCCGCGGCGCCATCGGTTTCCAGGCAGCAGTCGAGCAGCCGATAGGGGTCGGTGATCATCGGCGAGGCCAGATAGGCTTCCATTGTCAACGGCTTGCCATGCATGAGGGCACCGGGATTCAACTGGGCATGCTTGCGCATGGCCAATGCCACTGCGCCGAGATGTTCGGCACGGGTGCCGTACTCGTGCATGTGGCGCCGCGCCATCAACGCATACCATTGCGGCGGCGCATTCAGGCCGAACGGCATGTAGAAATCGCGGGCGATGGCCGCGCCGGGAATCGCGTCGGAATCGTTGGCCGCCGTCTCGCGCACCCGTACCCCCGAAAAGCCGTTCCAGCCCGCCGGCACCAGAACATGGTTGGCGGCGCCGGAGGCGACCGCCATGGCGGCGACGCGCAGCGCCGCCACCGGCATGGCTCCGCCCATGTTGATCGTCGCGGCGAAGCGCAGGTCGACGCAGCCGAGGCTGGCGGCATAGGCCTCGGCCTTGCCCAGATTCGGGAATGGCAGGATGCCGTCGATTTGCCTGGCCTTCAGGCCCGCATCCTCGATGGCCGCGACGGCGGCCTTGAGTTGCAAGGCCATTTCGCTCAGGCCGGAGCCGGGTTTGCGGCAAACCGCCGTCTCGCCGATGCCGACGATGCAGGCCTTGTCCTTGATCACATCGCACTCCATGACAAACGCTTACCGATCGTCCTCGGCCTTGCGCGCGCGCTCGGCTTGCGCATCTTCATACTCGGCAAGCAACTGGCTGCGCGCCTCGGCCTCGCGCCGGCGTATGGCCCAGAACTCGGCCTTGCGCTTCTCCACGAAGGCGGCGCCGCCTTCCTTGCCCTCGGGCATGTCGAACCAGTCCGGATAAAGCGCCGCCGAGGTGACGCAGGATTCCTTGTAGCCGTCCATTTCCTGATCGAAGGCCGCCTTCAATACCTCGAGGCAGCCCGGGCTGACGGCCAGCAGTTCCTCACACCACCGGTCCACCTCGGCTTCGAGTTGATCGAGCGGCACCACGGTGTTGATCAGGCCCATGGCCAGCGCCTGATCCGCCTTGTACTTGCGGCAGAGCATCCACATCTCGCGGGCCTTCTTGGCGCCGACGACCTTGGTGAGATAGGGCACGAAAAAACCATCGGCGGGAGAAGAAACCCGCGGGCCCGCCTGGCCGAAGACGGCATTGTCGGCGGCGATGGTGAAGTCGCAGCAATAGGCCATGTGGTTGTGGCCGGCGATGCAGTAGCCTTGTACTTGCGCGATGATCGGCTTGCGCGACATGCGCATCAGCCGATTGTGCGGATAGCGGTTGTAGAAAGCTTCCCGCAGCCCCCAGCGCTCCCAGTCGACGTCGCCACCGGCGCCGAAATGCTTGCCGCGCGCCGCGACGATGATCACGCCGATCGCGGAATCGTGGTTGGCATCGTAGAACGCCCGGAACATCTCCTCGACCGTCGACATGGTCAGGGTGTTCATTTTTTCGGGCTTGTTCAAGGACACCCGGGCGACGCCGCCGCCCAAGGCCGCGTGCTGTTTTTTCTCGTAAATGATTTCCTTGAACGCATCCAAGCCATCGCCGGTCACGGTGCTCCAGTCGGTCCAGCTCATCGTCGCTCTCCTTGCTCCGAAAATATCGCCGCGCTCACGGGATTGCCCCCTTGGCTTTCATGGCCTCGATTTCTTCCCACGGGTAGTCGAGCAATTCCATCATCAGCAGCTCGGTGTCCTGGCCCAATTGCGGTCCCAGACAGCGCAGTTCGCCAGGGGTCTTGGACAAAGTGATGGGCATGCCGCGAACATCGACATCGCGGTCCACTTCCTCGCAGTAGGTCTTCATGAAGTAGCGGTTCCGCCATGCCTGCTCGTCGCGAATGACATCCGCCAGATTGTTGATGGGGCTGGCGATCACGCCTTCCTGCTTGAACGACGCCATGATCTCCTCGTGACCGAGTTGCCGGGTGGCGTTCTCGATCACCTCGATCAGGGCTTCGTTGTGTGTCGCGCGTCCGGCGGCATCCGCAAAGCGCGGGTCGCGCAGCATCCCGGCGGCGGCCAGCGCGCGCCCGACGGCGGCAAAGCGGTCGTCGCGGTTCGGCTCGCAGACATAGACCCACTTGCCGCGGGTCGGATACAGGTTCCAGAGCGGATTCTTCACCTGCTTGCGCGATTGCTGCAGGGCGCTTTCGCGATGACCGGCAAGGAAGGATTGCAGGTGCGGCGCGGCCAGGTACAGCTGCGCGCCGTAGAGCGAAGCGTCGAGATACTGTCCCTTGCCCGTGCGGAGGCGCTGATAGAGCGCCAGCATGATGCCGAGCGCCGACATGATGCCGCCGAACGCGTCGCCCGAGCCCATGCCCATGTAGATGGGCGGCTGGCCGGGTTCGCCCAGTCGGGCCATGGCGCCGGTCAGGGCCTGCACCGTCATGTCGAACGAAGGCTTCGAGGCCGTGCTGAAACGTCCGTAACCCGTGTTGGTGGCATAAACGAGGCGAGGATTGATCGAGGCAAGCTTGTCGTAGGAAAGATTCCAGTTGGCCAACAGCTCCGGCGACAGATTGGACAGGAACACGTCGGACTTTTCGATCAGCCGGTAAAGGATTTCCTGTCCCTCGGCTTTCTTGAGATCGATGGCCATGCTCTTCTTGTTGCGATTGATGACCAGGAAATACTGGTTCCAGTCGCCCACTTCGAGCGACTTGATGCTGCGGACGCCGCGCCCTTGATCGCCGCCCTGCGGTCGCTCGACCTTGATCACATCGGCGCCGAAGTCGGCGAGATGCTGCGCGGCCACCGGCCCTTGAAACCAGACGGTGAGATCGACGACGCGAATGCCTTCGAGTGCCTTGGACATGATTTCCTCCGCTTACGCGACGACGCCGGCGGCGGCCAGTTGATGAATGGTCTCGGCGGAATAGCCGAGCAGCTCGTGCAGCACCTGTCCGCCATGTTGGCCGACACACGGGGCCAGGCGCTCCAGGCGCGCCGTGCTGTCGCTCATGAAGATCGGGAAGCCGAGGCTCTTGACCTTGCCGAAGCTGGGATGGTCGAGTTCGAGAATGTAGCGATTGGCGACGACTTGCGGATCGCTGGCCGGATAATCGAACTGTTCGATGACGTCGGCGGACATCTGATTGTCCATGAAGGCCTGACGCCAGTAGGCGCCGGGATGGCGCTGGAAAGCCTGCTCGAGCGCCTGGATCAGTTCCAGTCGGTGAGTTTCCGTTCTTTTGTCGTGCGTGTCGAAACGCGGATCGTCATCGGCAATCCCCACCATCCTGGAGAACACCGGCCACCAGCGATCGGTATCGGGCATGGTCAAGGTCACCCAGCGGCCGTCGGCACTCGGATACAACGCGCCGGACATCGGATTCGATACGTCCAGCCGCGAAATCGGGTTGAGCAGCCTGTCGCCCTTGCCGATGGCCAGGAAGGCCTGCAAGTCGAGGGCCGCCCCGTACATGTTGGCGCCGAACAATGAAACGTCGACCTCCTGCCCCTCGCCGGTCACCCGCCGATGGAAGAGCGCCATCACGATGCCGAACGCCATCATCACCGACGCATGCATGGCGCCGGACCCGGTGTACACGGGCGGCTGCCCGGGTTGCGGCAGGATCGGCATCATGCCGGTGCGCGCGGCGGCCAGTTCGTCGATGGCCGGCAAATCCGCATCCGGCCCCGACGGACCGAAGCCTGAAAGCCGGCCATAGACGATGTCAGGGCGGCTCGCCGTCACGCCCGCATAGTCCAGGCCGGCGGCGGCCAACTCGTCCCGCTGCCAGTCGGTAACGACGACATCGGCCTTGGCGACGAGATCGCGCAATACCGCCTGCCCTTGACTGCTCCGCAGATCCAGCGCCAGACTTTCCTTGTTGCGATGGATCAGATCGGCTTCGTGATTCCAGCGGACGGGCCCCGGCCGCGCCTCGACGGATTGCGCCGGCAGCGCATCCAGCCGGATGACGCGCGCGCCGAAATCCGCCAGGAAAGCGGCCGACAACGCGGTGAAAAACTGCCGGCCAAAATCCAGCACGATGACGTCATCCAGTGCGCGGCTCATCGCTTCTCCTCAAGAGCATCAGTATTTTTGGCATTCCCGTTTTGACAGGAAAGGATACCGTCACAGCCTGCCCCTCACAATCAATGCCCCATGTTGGCAACGAATCAATTCCGGCCAGGAGTGGCTCCGTTGAGGACGCTGAAAATGCCGGCTTCCGGCGAATCCTTCACCACGCGACAAGCGCTTTCCGCTAGCATTGCCGGGCATGAAGCAATCGTCCCGCCTGCCGTGACCACCCCCATCCCGATGCTTTCCCCGAGCGGCTTGCTCGAACTCTGCCGCAACCCCTGGGGCCGGGACGCGTACTTCCCGTTTGCCGGCAGCCCTTGTCTGCTGGTCGATCTTCGCCAGCCGTTGCCGATGCCTCCGGATGACCAAGCCAGCCGGTTCTTGCTGGACCTGCCCTGTCCAAGCATTGGCGTCGGCCCGCGCGTCGATGCCGCGCAATCTTCGGGGTTTGTGAATGCGCTCGATATCGTGCTGGATGACGTCGGGGAACTGACCGCCATCCTCAAGAATATCGACGCGCATCCACTCGCCGCCGCCACGCTGGTCCAACTGTTGCGGCACAACGAATCGGCCTCGGTCGACACCGGTCTCCACGCCGAATCCCTGGCCTACGCGACGCTTCAGGGCAGCCGTGACTTCCGCGCCTTCCTGGCCGGACGCCCGGCACCCACCGCACCAGCCGATGACCGAGCGCCGCTGACGGCGACCCGCATCGGCGATACCCTCGACATTGCGCTCAGCAGGCCCGATCGACGCAACGCATACTCGGCGCGCATGCGGGATGCCTTTCACGAAGCCTTGCGGTGGCTGGAAACCGATGCCAGCCTGACGCGGGCCGAGATTCGCGGCATCGGCGACTGCTTTTGCACCGGCGGCGACCTGTCGGAGTTCGGTTTGGCCACCGATCCGGCTGAAGCCCATTTGATCAGGATGGCCAGGCCAGTGGGTTTGCTGATTCATCGCTTGCGTCATCGCGTCGCTTTCCATGTGCACCGCGCCTGCATTGGCGCCGGGATCGAATTGCCGGCATTTGCCGGCCATGTCGCAGCAACCGCCGACACCTTCTTTCAACTGCCGGAGATCACCATGGGGCTGATCCCGGGCGCGGGCGGCACCGTCAGCATCCTGAAACGCATCGGGCGACAGCGCATGGCCCGGTGGACGCTTTCGGCCCGCCGCATCCGGGCGACGACAGCGCTCGAATGGGGACTCATCGACGCGATCGCCTGACGATCATCGAACTCCGGCTTCCTGGCCGGGCGGAAGCGCCGCGGCCACCAATTCGGCAATATCGAACACCTTGCGCTCCTCCGTGTGCTTGCTGGCGCTTGAGGTCAGCATCAAGAGGCAGAAGGAACAGGAGGTTGCGATCTTGTCGGCGCCGGTCGCCAGCGCCTCCTCGGCACGCACGTCGCTGATCCTGGCGGTGCCGCCCTGCCCCCCCCAATAATTTCCGCCGCCCGCACCGCAGCAAAAGCTGTCCTTCCGGTTGCGCGGCATTTCGATCAGCCGACCGACGGCGGCAACGACGCTGCGGGTCTCGTCGACGATGTCGTTATGGCGGGCCAGATAGCAGGGATCGTGAAAAGTGATTTTCTCGGCGTCGTTTCTCGCCACCTTCAGCCGGCCGGACTGTATCAGGCGGTCGATCAGCACCGAATGCGGAACCGTTTCCCAAGTTGCGCCGAGCTCCGGGTAGTAGCGATCGAAACTGTTGAAACAGTGAGCGCACATGGTGATCACTTTCCGGACTTTCATTTCCTGGAATGCTTCGATGTTGCCCGTCGCGATTTCCTGGAACTGCATCTCGTTGCCCATCATCTTCGCGGGATCGCCGGTACATCGCGCCTCCTCGAGGATGCCGTAGGACACACCGGCGGCTTCCAGGATGCTGACCATGGCTCGGGCGATCTGCTGGGCGCGCTCCTCGTAAGTCACCGAACAGCCGATCCAGAGAAGGTACTCGGTTTCGTCAGGCGCGAACAAGGGAACGTCGAGGCCCTTGCGCCAGTCTTCGGGATTGGCGCCCGTGCCCACGAACGGGTGCCCCCGCGACTCGAGATTCCGGTTGGCGGCGGCCATGGTATCCGGCATCTCGGAGCGATCCATCACGAAATGCCGACGGAATTCGAGGACGACTTCGGCCGGATTGTTGCTCACGGGGCATTGCTCAATGCAAGCGCCGCACGTCGTGCAATTGAAAATGGCATCCTGGCCCAGCGCGTCGATCAGGCCGGCATTTTCGATGTCGCCCCGCTCCAGGTATTCGGCGCAGGTCGCCATGATGTTTTTCGGCGATAACGGCTTGCCGGTCTGGGCGGCGGGGCAGGCCTCGTGGCAGCGGCCGCACCAAAGGCAAGTCGACAAATCGATCAGGTGCTTCTGGTTCAGGTCGGCAAGCTTGGCGGCGCCGAACACCGGCTCCTTGCCGGCATCGTCCTCGGCTTCGAAATCGATGGGCGGCAGGTTGATTCCCGAACGTCGGTTGGCCAAGGCCGAATTGACCGGACCCAATACCATGTGGGACATCGGCGTGCGGGCGATCAAGGCAATGAATGCCACGCCCATCAAGCCATGAAGCCACCACATGGCCTGGTTGCCGGTGACAAGAAAATCCGCGCCCAGCCCGCGCATCATCGACGCCATGCCGCGGCCGAGGAATTCGCCGTAACCGCGCGCGGCGGGGTCGGTCAAGCGGAAAGCCTCGGCCACGAAACCGGCGATCACGATCAGCAGCAGCAGGAGTTCCATCGACAGGAAGCCGTGCCGAACCTTGCGCACCGTCAGCCGCTCCGGAGGAAAGGTCCTGCGCAGCGTCAAGAACAGGATGCCGAGCAGCATGGCGATTCCCGCCACTTCGCGCCCGCCGCCCATGACGAAGCGGCCGAACCAGCCGTCATAAACATCCACGCCCAGCCAGGACAAGGGGAACAGGCCATGTCCGGCGATTTCGACGATGGCGCCGAAAAACAAGAGCAGATGAGCGATGCCCGATGCCGGGCGCTTGATCAAGCGCGACAGCAGCACGCCCCTGGCCAGGAAGGCCCGCCAGTTCAGCTTCGCCAGCACCGCTGGGCGGGAAAGGGTCTGGCCAAACCACGGCCTGCCCCGGGCAAGCAGCGCCCAGCGCTTGCGCAGCCCCTGCAGAAACATGAACAGCGCCCCGCACAGAAGCGCCGTGAGAATCACATAGTTGGTGGCGGATATCGAATACATGGCCAGCCCGAAGTTCACGCAGTCCGAATAAGCCAGGGGCGACGCCGCTGGCCTGGCTTAAATCATCAAGCCAATGTTGGCGCCGTGGCGGGTCGCCTCCGCCAGACGGCGTGGCACCCAGGCGCCGCCGGCCAGATAAACCTCGCGAACGCTGCCTTCAGCCTTCAACTGATCGTAGAGATCGGACTGCGGCACCGAACCGTAGACCAGCACGACGCTGTCGAACCCTTGCTTCAGATAGGTGTTGCCGCCCCAGGACGATACGAACGTCAGCGCCTCCGGCTTCACTTCGGCGAGGATCAGGTTGGGATGAACCGTCACGCCGAACTTCTCCATGCGGTTCAACACCATGCCGATCGAGTATCGGGCCACTTCGGTGGCCAAATGAACCGACTTGTGGAAGATCTCCACCTTCTTGCCGCGCTCGGCCAGATACTCGGCGACGCACGGCGTTTGGTAATAATCCTCCTGGGATACCAGCGCGACCCGTTCGCCCACCGACACCTTGCCCAGCATCACATCCCAGCCCTGCACGACGTGCGGCAGGGCGATGCCCGGCACCTCCTCCGGGAGGCGCGGCGAGGAACCGGTGGCGATGACCACGGTGTCGGGCGCCAGGGCCTTGATCGAATCGATATCGGCGCGGGCTTCGAGCCTGACATCGACGCCCAGGCGGATCATTTCGTTTTCCTCGAAATACACCTGGTCTTCGAAGGAATCCCGCCCCGGCGCCTTGGCGGCGATCAGGAGCTGCCCGCCCAGGCGCTTGCCCCGCTCCAGCAAGGTCACTTTGTGTCCGCGCATGGCGGCGATGCGCGCGGCCTCGCAACCGGCGGCGCCGCCACCGACCACCACCACCCGCTTCGGCGTTCCGGCCGGCCGGTATTCCGCTTCCCAGCGGAGCTCGTTGCCGATCACCGGATTGATCGAGCAGGTGGGCGTATAGGGAATGCACACCGGCTCCGAGGCTTCGTCGATGCAACGCGTGCAGCCGATGCAACGGCGAATCTCGCCCAAACGGCCTTCGCGGGCCTTGTTGGCGAAATCGGGGTCGGCGATGCCGGCGCGCACCATGCCCACCAGGTCGCAGTAACCGCCCTTGAGCAGTTCCTCGGCCAGCACCGGGTCGTTGATGCGGCCGGTAAACAGGACGGCGATCTTCCTGCCCATCTCGCCGAGGTCCGCCCGCGAAGCCTTGCCCGTCTCGCGGTACTCGGCATGCGGGTGATACGACGACGGCACATACGAAGGCGCGCCCCAACAATGGCCGGTATCGATATCGACGAAGTCCAGCAGGCCGGTTTCGCCGATGGCATAGAGCATCTCGCGCAATTCCATGTTGTCGTAGCCGCCCTGCCGGGACTCCTGGCCATTGATGCGGATGCCCAGGGCGAGGGCGTCGCCCACGCGCTCGCGGACGCGCCTGAGCGCTTCGACGACGAAACGGATGCGCTCCCTGGGGCCGCCGCCCCAGCGGTCGGTGCGCCGGTTGGTCACCGGCGACAGGAAGCTATACCCCACCGTTTCGTGCGCGCAATGAATCTCGATGCCGTCGGCGCCGGTGTTCTTCGCCACTTCCGCGGCATCGGCGTAGGTCTGCAGGAGGAATTCGATCTCCTCCTCGCCGAGCACATGCGGCGTGTAGTCCTGCGCGCCGACGACCGGCACCGGCGAGGGCGACCACAGCGCGTTCAGATGCGTCAACTGGACGACCACCACGGCGCCATGCCGATGCACCTCGTCGGTAAACTTTTTCCAGCCCTCGGCAAACGCAGGGTTCTGGTAGGCGGCCTGACGACAACCGAAGCCCCCGCGCAGGGATATTTCGTCGGGCGCCCCGGGAGGCAGCGGCAAGTTGAGCAACCAGGTTTCTCCGCCGATCCAGCCGGTGCCGCCCCGCGCCTTGGCGCCGTGATGCGCGATGAAATGATCGTCGATCAATCCCGGCGCCATCGATGAATTGATGGTGTTGGTCGTCTCGCAGATACGGTTCGGCACGCGCATCGGCCCCACTTGCAATGGCGCGAACAAGTGCTCGAATTTCATGCTTGTCATGGCTGCTCCTCCTTGTATCCTCGATGGCGCTCAAGCCGGACCGGTCGGCGTGAGGATGACGATCGCGAACGGCCGATCGGTTTGCCTCTGGAAATAGCTCCAGGCGGGGAAGACCGCGTCCAGCTTCGGCCAAAGCGCCTCGCGCTCTTCCGGCGTCGCATCCCGCGCCACAGCGGTCATCTTCTTGCGGTCGAGTTGCACCCAGCAGTTGGGATTGGCGCTGATATTCAGGTACCAGGTCGGGTGCTGGTCATATCCCGCCAGCGAGCCGACCACCACCATCTGCTCCCCGTCCTGCAGGAAGACCAGCGGCGTCGTGCGCTGTTCGCCCGATTTTCGACCCACCACGGTCAGCAGCAGCGTCGGCAGACCCGAGGGCGAACCTTTTCCGGTGGACCAGCCGTCGGGATTATCGAGGTAGCGCTGCACGTCCGCCTTGGCATCGCCGCGTATCCGCGCCAGCGATGCGGTGGCATCCTTGAGGCCTTCCCAGGCTTCGTCGTTGAGGAAGTCCGGTTTCACCATCTTGTCGCGATTGTCCGTTGTCATTGCTCGTCCTTTCCTTGGTTGCTGCTCGCCCTCGCTCGAAAGTCAGCCGCCACCGGGCGCCGATGATCCGGCCGTACTACCGCTTGAGAATCGCCGCCGTGGCGTTGCCGCCCAAACCGTTCGTTTGCGCCAGGCCGACCTTGGCGCCCGGTACCTGGCGGGCACCCGCCTGGCCGCGCAGTTGCCAGGTCAACTCGGCGATCTGCCAGACGCCCATCGCCGTGGTCGCCTCGCCGAACGACACGAAACCTCCCGACGGATTGATCGGCATGCGTCCGACCGGCGTGGTCTGGCCGCTTTCCAGCAGCGCTTGCGCTTCACCCGGTTCGCACAAGCCCCATTCCTCGGGGAAGGCCAGTTCGTAATAGCAGGTGTTGTCCTGCAGTT
>WBZU01002816.1_pt1 | contig 11745 bp, 9 predicted proteins | sample 5204311 | NCBI WGS metagenome assembly WBZU01 (sample SAMN12344359, study PRJNA552823) | activated sludge metagenome | biome: Activated sludge suspended growth; feature: Nitrification reactor; material: Wastewater; isolation source: activated sludge from nitrification reactor of wastewater treatment... | reverse complement strand
GCGTAAACCTTTACAGTTCGACGTGCTGGTTACCGGTAACCTGTTCGGCGATATTCTGTCGGATGAGGCCGCGATGCTCACCGGCTCGATCGGCATGCTGCCTTCGGCGTCGCTGGATGCGAGCAACAAGGGCTTGTACGAGCCCTGTCACGGTTCGGCTCCGGATATTGCCGGCCGCGGTCTGGCCAACCCCCTGGCGACGATTCTCTCGGCCGCCATGATGTTGCGGTACACCTTTGCGCAGGAGTCGGCAGCCTTGCGTATTGAAAATGCGGTCAGGAAAGTGCTGGCGCAGGGTTACCGGACGGCAGACATCCACGAGCCAGGGATGCAGAAGGTGGGTACACGTGCCATGGGCGATGCCGTGCTGGCGGCACTTTGAATGGATGGGTTGATTGGAGGAATGCACGAATGAGGAAGCTTGGTCTGGTGGGTTGGCGCGGCATGGTGGGATCGGTCCTGATGCAGCGGATGCTCGAAGAAGGTGATTTCGAACAGGTCGATCCGATCTATTTTTCGACTTCATCGGTCGGAAGCAAGGCGCCTGTGCTGGCCGGCAAGGATGCCGGAACCTTGCAGGACGCGATGTCGATCGAGGCCCTGAGCCAAATGGACCTGATCATCACCTGTCAGGGGGGCGACTACACCAAGGAAATCTTCCCTCGGCTGCGTGCTGCCGGTTGGCAGGGGCACTGGATCGATGCGGCGTCCACCCTGCGTATGCACGACGACGCGGTGATCATTCTCGATCCGGTGAACCTCGATGTGATCAAGGATGCACTGGCCAGGGGCGGTCGCAACTGGATCGGTGGAAACTGCACGGTTTCACTGATGTTGATGGGCATTGGCGGTCTGTTTCGGCAGGATCTCGTCGAATGGGTCAGTGCCATGACTTATCAGGCAGCGTCCGGGGCCGGAGCACAGAACATGCGCGAACTGCTGCAGCAGATGGGTGCGCTGCATGACGCAGTACGGGTCGAACTGGCCGAGCCGGCCTCGGCGATTCTCGAGATTGATCGCAAGGTTGCGAACAGCATGCGCTCGCCGGATTTCCCGACTCGGAACTTCCGCAACACTGCGCTGGCTGGCAGCCTGATCCCGTGGATCGATGTGCCGGTCGAGGGGGGGCAGTCGAAGGAAGAGTGGAAGGGTGGTGCGGAATGCAACAAGATCCTCGGTCGTCCGGCCTTTCGCACTCCGGGCAGCATTCCGGTCGATGGTTTGTGCGTGCGTATCGGCGCGATGCGTTGCCATGCGCAAGGTTTGACCATCAAGCTCAAGCACGATGTGCCGTTGTCTGAGCTGAACGAGATCATTGCACAGGCCAATCCGTGGGTAAAAGTGGTTCCCAACGAACGCGAGATCACCGAGCGGGAGCTGACGCCGGCCGCGGTCACCGGAACCCTGACCATCCCGGTGGGTCGTTTGCACAAGCTGGCCATGGGGCCGGAATATCTTGGCGCTTTTACGGTGGGAGACCAGCTACTCTGGGGTGCGGCCGAGCCGCTTCGCCGAATGCTCCGTATCCTGATCGATGACTGACGGCATGACCGGGTACCGGAATCCGCTTTTTCACCTTGTCGAGACCTTCGCCGCCGAACAATGTTTAGCTTGCATGGCTAAGTTCATGATGTTATTTTAATTATCGATGTGGACGCTCAGGGATGCGCCGTGGCCAAGAAAATGAATGACACAACCGCTAATTTCCGACTACAAGCCTCGGCATGGGCAGTCGCGTCATCTCTGGCGCTGGCGGCTTTGCCATTGGCCAGTGAAGCTGCCGGGCTTGGCAAGATCACCGTCTTCTCCGCTCTCGGTCAGCCTTTGCGCGCCGAAATGGAGGTCTTTGCAACTCGCGAGGAACTCGCGGGAATGAAGGCACAACTCGCTTCTCAGGAGGCCTTCAAACAGGCGGGTGTGGAGTATGCACCAGCCTTGTCCGGCGTAACTCTGAGCATCGACAAGCGCCCGAACGGCCAGCCGATCATCAGATTGACTTCAACCCGGCCGATCAACGAACCCTTCGTCGATTTGCTGCTTGAACTCAACTGGCCAACCGGCCGCCTGATTCGCGAGTATACCTTTCTGCTCGATCCACCCGAGTTCGCGGCCAAGGCCGCTGCTGCAGCACCGGCCATCGTCAGGCCGCTCGCGGAGGCCAGGCCGCCGGTGGAAACACGGGCGCTGGAGGAGCGGCCGAGGAGCGCACCTTCCCGGTTGCGGACCAGCGAGCCGGCGCAGCCGCCTGCGAGCGGCGGTGCCACCTACGAAGTCAAGCGCGGGGAAACCCTGAGCAGGATCGCGAGCGATCTCCGGCCCGAGGGTATTTCTCTGGACCAGATGCTGCTCGGGCTCTTTCAAGCCAATCAGAATGCATTCGACGGTGGTGACATCAACCGTCTGAAGGCGGGCAAGATTCTTTCGATACCGGACAAAGCGACTCTGGAAGCCATTCCGAGAGGCGATGCCAAGACCGTCATCGTCGCACAATCGTCGAACTGGGGGGCTTATCGTCGGAGACTCGCCACCGTCGCCGCGGATGCCCCTGGCAGGGAAGAGGGCGCCAGGCAAGCAGCCGGCAGGATTACCACCAAGGTTGAGGACCGTGCGGGACCTGCTGCCGAACCCAAGGATCAACTGAAAGTATCCAGAACCGACCTTCCTGGCACCAAGCCCCTGCCAGCCTCCAGGCGCACAGACGAGGATCTGATTGCCAAGGAGAAGGCGCTCAAGGATGCCAACGAACGCTTGGCAAGCCTTGAGAGGAATGTTGCGGAACTGCAGCGGCTGGTGGAACTGAAGAGCCAGAACCTGGCGGATCTGGAGCGCCAGTCTGCTGCCAAGGCCACGCCAGCGGCCGAAGTGAAGAAAGTGCCGGAAGCGGTTCCTTCGCCGGCGCCGCTGCCGACTCCGGTGGCGGCACCTCCAGCCGCCAAAGTGGAGCCTGCGCCGGCCGCCGCTCCGGCGGTTCCCGCAAAACCCATGGAATCACCGGTAGAGGTGAAACCGGCGGAAACCGTGCCCAAGCCCGAGGCCGTCACGCCCGTGCCGGAAGCCGCCAAGCCCGAGGTCAAAGCAGAAGTGCCCCCGGCCACGGCACCGCCCAAGCCGGTCGAGGTGCCGAAACCCAAGCCTGTTCCACCACCGCCGGAAGAGCCCGGTTTTGTCGAATGGTTGCTCAACAGTACCGCCTTCCTGGCAGCGGGAGGTTCCCTCATCGCGCTGCTCGCCGCTTACTGGCTCGCCAAACGTCGTCGCACCGGTGACGGCGAGAGCTCGCTTGATGACAGCAGTACCCCGGCGTCCGTGCAAAACAGCGTCGCGCCCAGGTCGGTATTCCATACAACCGGTGGACAGACTGTTGATACGACCCATTCGGCACCGCAAACCGATTTCAGCCAGGCGGGTCCGGGCAGCATTGATACCGATGAAGTGGATCCGGTTGCTGAAGCGGATGTCTACATGGCGTACGGCCGTGACGCCCAGGCTGAGGAGATTCTGCTCGAGGCAAAACAGAAAGATCCCAGGCGCTACGCCATCCATCTGAAGCTGCTTGAGATCTATGCGGGCCGCAAGGATCCCAAACCATTTGGCGTGCTCGCCACTGAACTGTTCAACGCCACCGGAGGGGTCGGTGCGGAATGGGAGAAAGCAGTGGCGATGGGTCTCCAGCTTGACCCCGGGAATCCGCTCTTTGGTGCGGCCGGACCGACTGAAGTTCGTCCTGTCGAACCTGCAACTGCCATCTTCGTTCCCCAGGAACCCTTGCAGAACACGCTGACCAGGCCGGATCTCATTCAGGCGATGGCCACGGGCGCAGTCGCCGGGCGGCCGGAAGCGGCCCTGGCGAACGAGGTGCAGGAAGCAAGGCCGGAGCCGGTCGCTCTTGCGGATCTGGATTTCAACCTCGGCCGCAGCGAGCCCCGTTCAGCGCCGCCCGATGTCGCTGACGATGCCTACCTGGAAGCTACTCTCGCCTACCCGAGTCCTGCCAAAGAGGAGGCGACTCTCGATTTTGATCTGGCGGCTTCCCTGCCGAAGGCCGAGTTGCCTCCAGAGGAAGACATGCACGAGGTGCAACTGGTGGATGACGCCAGTGCGCTGGAAGTCACCATGCTGGTGGCTTCAGAATCGCAACCGGGTGTCGGCCTTGATTTCGAGTTTGATCTGGGAGCCGATCTGTCTGACGAGGCGCCCGCAGATGAACGGACACTTGCACAAGCCCTGCCGGAGCAGACCCTCGACATCGGGTCGGCGAGCACCGAAGCGCTGGAGTTCGACATCGCGCTGACGGATTCTACCGTCCTCGGCGACGCCATGCAGCGGGCGGGATTTGACCTGTCGGCGATCAACCTTGATCTGGCCGGCGACGATGCTGCAGCCAAGGAAGCTCCCACGACAGTGGGCAGCGGTGCAGGCGATTTCACCTTCGATGAGGAGGAGGATACCCTCGTCAATCCCGGTTTTTCGATGGAAGTGACCGACACCGGGGTGGACTCGCCGTTTGGTTCGCTGACCGATATGACGATGGCTCCCGACATCACCTCCAGCGAAGAGGTGGCGACCAAGATCGACCTGGCCAAAGCCTATCAGGAAATGGGTGACCTGGAAGGAGCGCGTGAACTCTTGCAGGAAGTCGTCAATGAGGGCGATGCGGCACAGCGGGAACTGGCGCTCAGCCTCCTGGGTGGAATACGTGAGTAGGCGGGTAAGCGAGTCATTGTGACCGTCCGGTCGTAGCATCCTCCCCAGGGCGATCAGTCGTTCCCTGGACACGAAAGGTCGGAAGCTGTCGTGCATCCAAGCACCCGTCTGGTCGTCTGGTTCCTGGTGTTGGTGGCCATTCAGGGCCTTGATGGCTCCCTGCTGGTGGCCGCCTTGCTGATCCTGCCGTTCTTCGGAAGAGGGTCTCTGCGACGTTGCGGCCAACTCATTCGGGGTGCTCGCTGGCTGTTGCTGTCGGTGTTTGTCATCCTTGCCTGGGGCAGTGCTGGCGATCCTGTCTGGACCGGCATGATGGCACCCAGTCACGAGGGGCTGCTGGATGCCTCGACGCATGTCGGACGTTTGCTGCTGGTGTTGATGGCGGTCGCGGTGCTGCGTGAGCGGATGCCCATGGCTGATCTGCTGACTGCCACACATCGCCTGCTTGACCCGCTTCGTCGCGGCGGACTCGATACCGATCGTGGTCTTGTTCGGCTGTTGTTGGTTTTGCACTATCTTGAGACGATGCCACAGCCACGCGACTGGCGCCAGTTGCTCGAACCGCCGGCAAGTAGTGGCCAACGCGAAATATTCGAACTCACTGACCGCCAACTCTCCAGTCGGGACTACTGGATCATCGTGGTTGCCGTCGCAGGGTTCCTCCCGCTCTTCTGCTATTGGCAGGTGTGAGGAATGAGAATTGCCCTGGCGGTCGAGTACGACGGTAGCGGTTTTCGCGGCTGGCAGAAGCAGCCGGGTGGGGGGACTGTTCAGGATGCCCTGCAGGATGCCTTGCAGCAGTTTGCCACGGTGCCGGTACAGGTGGTTTGCGCCGGGCGTACCGATGCCGGTGTGCATGCGACCGGGCAGGTGGTGCATTTCGATACCGATCTTGATCGATCAATGTATGCCTGGGTGCGCGGAGCCAACACTTTCCTGCCGGCGGCAGTGGCCGTCCGTTGGGCGCAGGCCGTCACTGGCGATTTTCATGCGCGGTCTTCGGCGTATGCCCGGCATTATCGCTACCTGCTGATCAACCGGCCACATCGAACCGGTGCCTGGCACGGTCGAGTGGGTTGGTATCATCATCCGCTCAACCTGGCGCAGATGCAGGCGGCGGCCGAGCAGTTACTCGGGGAGCGCGATTTTTCCGCTTTCCGTGCGGCCGAATGCCAAGCCAAATCGCCGGTGAAAATCATGCGCCGAGCCGATATACGACGTTTCGGCGATTTGCTGGTCTTTGATTTCGAGGCTTCCGCCTTCCTTCACCACATGGTGCGTAACCTGGTCGGCAGTCTGGTTGAAGTAGGTCAGGGCAGGCATCCGCCGGAATGGATCGCCGAGTTGCTGGCGAAGGGCGATCGCCGTCTGGCTGCACCGACCTTTGCTGCTGCCGGTTTATACCTCGCTGCGGTCAGGTATCTGCCGCACTGGGGTTTGCCGAGCAGCGATGGGACGCTGTTTCTGCCCGACGTTCTGAACCTTTGAGGAAAACCCTATCCCGCCGATGCAAGTACGTATCAAGATCTGCGGACTGACCCGCATTGAAGACCTGCACTTTGCCGTGCACGCGGGCGCTGATGCGCTGGGTCTGGTGTTCTACCCGCCGAGTCCGCGTTGCATCGATCTGCCGACGGCGGCGCGGCTGGCGCGCGCCGTGCCGCCCTTCGTCAGCATGGTCGGCCTGTTCGTCAATGCGGAGCCGGCGGTGCTGCGCGCAACCCTGGCGACCGTCCCGATCCACTTGCTGCAATTCCACGGTGACGAGGATGACGCCTATTGCCGGCAGTTCGATCGACCTTACATCAAGGCAGCACGCGTCAGGCCGGGAATCGATTTGGTACAATACGCGGCTGCTTTTCCTTCGGCGCAGGCCATCCTTCTCGATGCCTTTGTCGACGGTTACGGTGGTGGCGGCAAAGTTTTCGATTGGTCGCTGGTCCCGTCATCGCTGGGCAAGCCGCTGATCCTCTCCGGTGGGCTGGATGCGGATAATGTCGGAGAAGCGGTGCGCCGTCTTCGACCGGTGGCGGTCGATGTTTCGACGGGTGTCGAGGCAAGCAGGGGAATCAAGGATCCCGAAAAGATGCGTGCCTTTGTCGCCGCCGTGCGGGCGGCTGAATCGATGAGTGGCGATTGATGCGGCAGGGTTTTTGGATGAGATTGTTCATGCGCAGAAAAACGGGGGGTCGGACGCGGACTTGCTGGCGGTACTACCTGGCCAAACATACCTGAGGTGCGACGGTCGGATTGTTTTCTCAGAGGCAGCGCACGCTGCCCCAACCTGTCGCAAGGAGAATTTTGATGGCCGAGCATGACTACGATTTGCCAGACGCCAGAGGCCATTTTGGCCCCTACGGTGGCGTTTTCGTTGCCGAGACCCTGATCGCGGCGCTTGATGAACTCAAGGAAGCGTATGCCGCCGCGCAGCGGGATCCGCAGTTCGTCGCCGAATTCGATGATGAACTCAAACATTATGTGGGCCGGCCCAGTCCGGTCTATTACGCCAGACGCTGGTCGGAAGTCCTCGGCGGTGCCCGGATTTACCTGAAGCGCGAGGATTTGAACCATACCGGCGCACACAAGATCAACAACTGCATCGGTCAGGCCCTGCTGGCGCGGCGCATGCGGAAGCCACGCGTCATCGCTGAAACGGGCGCCGGCCAGCATGGTGTGGCGACGGCCACCGTGGCCGCGCGCTATGGCATGGAGTGCGTGGTTTACATGGGCTCGGAAGACATCCAGCGGCAGGCAGCCAATGTATATCGCATGAAACTGCTGGGGGCCGTGGTGGTGCCGGTGGACAGCGGTTCGAGGACGCTCAAGGATGCCTTGAATGAAGCGATGCGCGACTGGGTGACCAACGTTTCCGACACTTTCTACATCATCGGTACGGTGGCCGGTCCGCATCCCTATCCGATGCTGGTGCGCGACTTCCAGTCGATCATCGGTCGCGAGTCGATCGCGCAGATGCAGGAGCAGTGCGGTCGCCAGCCCGATGCCGTGATTGCCTGTGTGGGCGGTGGTTCGAATGCGATGGGGATCTTTTATCCCTACATTCCGGTTGCCGGGGTGCGTCTGATCGGCGTTGAGGCGGCGGGCGAAGGGATTGCCACGGGACATCATGCCGCCTCATTGACGGCGGGTCGTCCCGGTGTATTGCACGGTAACCGAACCTATCTGCTGCAGGATGAGAACGGCCAGATCACCGAAACGCACTCGATTTCGGCGGGTCTCGATTATCCGGGGGTGGGCCCGGAGCACGCATGGCTCAAGGATAGTGGTCGCGCCGAGTACGTCAGCATCAGTGATGCCGAGGCGCTGCAGGCTTTTCATGACCTGTGCCGTCTCGAAGGCATCATTCCGGCGCTGGAGTCGAGCCATGCCCTGGCGTATGCGACCCGGCTGGCTCCGACCCTGGCAAAGGAGCAGATCCTGCTGGTCAACCTCTCCGGTCGTGGTGACAAGGATATGCACACCGTTGCCGATCGCTCAGGGATCAAGTTCTGACCATGACAAAGATACAGGCTGTATTCGAGCGTCTGCAGGCGCAGGGGCGCAAGGCCCTGATCCCGTTCATCACGGCCGGCGACCCCGATCCGGCATTGACCGTGCCCTTGCTGCATGCGTTGGTCAGTGCCGGCGCCGACATCGTTGAACTGGGCGTGCCTTTCTCTGATCCGATGGCCGATGGACCGACCATCCAGCGGGCCTCCGAGCGGGCCCTGGCGAAAGGCGTCAGCCTGCGCCAGGTGCGCGAACTGGTCGAGAGCTTCCGCGTCGACGACCAGCAGACTCCGATTGTATTGATGGGTTACGCCAACCCGATCGAGTCGATGGGCGTCGGGACCTTCGCCGGAGCCGCTTCCGCTGCCGGGGTGGATGGTGTTCTGGTGGTCGATTATCCCCCCGAGGAAGGGGTCGAGTTTGCCCGCATCCTGCACCGCCATGAACTCGATCCGATCTTCCTGCTAGCGCCGACTTCGAGCGATGCCCGGGTCTCGCAGGTGGGCGCCCTGGCCAGCGGCTACATCTATTATGTCTCGTTGAAAGGGGTTACCGGTTCCGCAGCCTTGGACGTCGCGGCTGTCGCCGCGCGCCTTCCGGAAATCCGGGCACGCACCGGCGTTCCGGTGGGGGTCGGTTTCGGGATTCGCGACGCAGCGACGGCCGCCGCGGTGGCCGCGATCGCCGACGCCGTGGTGGTCGGTAGCCGGATCATTGAAGAAATCGAGCAATCGCCACCTGATCAGGCCTGCGCAAGGGTGCTCGCGCTGGTCGCCGACATTCGGCGCGGGATGAATACGGTCATGAATGCCCCGGGAGGAACGACATGGGCTCGCTGAACAAACTGCTGCCGCCAAAAATCAAACGCAATGACAGCGGTGTCGCACGCCGATCATCATTGCCCGAGGGCCTGTGGAGCAAGTGTCCGGCCTGTGAGGCGGTGCTCTATGCGACCGATCTGGCGAGCAACTGCCATGTCTGTCCCAAGTGTGGTCATCACAAGCGTCTGGAGTCGCGGGCCCGTATCGATCTCTTGCTGGACGTCGATGGACGTTCCGAGATCGGTTCGCAGGTACTGCCGGTCGATTCGTTGTCGTTCAAGGACAGTCGTCGCTATCCGGATCGCTTGCAGGATGCTACCGAGGCCACCGGCGAGACCGACGCACTGATTGTCCTGAGCGGTTCAATCAACACCCTGCCGGTGGTCCTCGCCGTTTTCGAGTTCGACTTCATGGGCGGTTCGATGGGGTCGGTGCTTGGCGAACGCTTCGTGCGTGGCGTCCAGGCCGCGATCGAACAGGCGCGGCCGTTCATTTGTGTCACCGCTTCGGGAGGGGCGCGCATGCAGGAGGGGCTGTTTTCGCTGATGCAGATGGCCAAGACGACGGCCATATTGACCCGCCTTTCGCAAGCCAGACTGCCCTTCATCTCGATTCTGACGGATCCGACGATGGGTGGGGTGTCGGCATCCTTCGCCTTCCTCGGCGATGTGGTGATTGCCGAACCCGGCGCCCTGATCGGCTTTGCCGGTCCGCGCGTCATCGAGCAGACCGTTCGTGAAACTCTGCCGGAAGGTTTCCAGCGATCCGAGTTCCTGCTTGAGAAAGGGGCGATCGACATGATCGTCGACCGTCGGGAGATGAAGGAGCGGATTGCCGGCTTGCTGGCATTGTTGCAGAAGTGGCCGGCATTGCCATGAGCGGCTCGGGATGAGCAACGGGGGGGGCGGGACCCCGGCAACGGCGACTCCTGAGCACTCGCTTGAACGCTGGCTGGCGCACCTCGAAAGCCTTCACCCACGCGGGCAGGCGGGAATCGAATTGGGGCTGGAACGAGTCCAGCGCGTCAAGCGGGAATTGGGCCAGCATCCGCAATGCCCACTGGTCACCGTCGGCGGCACCAACGGCAAGGGTTCGACCTGCGCCTACCTCGAAGCAATCTACCATTTCGCCGGTTACCGCGTGGGTTGCTACACTTCGCCGCATCTGCTGAAGTACAACGAGCGGGTGCGCATTGATCGAACCCCGGTAGACGACGCCTCACTATGCGAGGCCTTTGCCCGCGTTGAGGCGACGCGACAGGCCGCTGGCGATGTCGCCCTGACTTATTTCGAGTTTGGTACTTTGGCCGCCATCGAGGTCTTCCGCGTCCGCGAGGTCGACGTGATGATTCTCGAAGTTGGGCTGGGTGGCCGCCTCGATGCAGTCAATGCCTACGATCCTGATTGCGCCGTGGTGACCGGTGTCGCGCTCGATCATATCGACTGGCTCGGTTCGACACGCGAGGCCATTGGTTTCGAGAAGGCCGGCATCTTTCGTGCGGGCAGACCGGCAGTCTGTGCGGATCCCGAACCACCGCAATCGCTGCTGGCACATGCGCAGGCGATTGGTGCCGACCTGCACCTGCTGGGTCGTGATTTCGGTTATTTCGGAGAGCGCTTGCAATGGGCCTTCTGGCGGCATGGTGGCCGGCGCCGGAGTGGCCTGGCGAATCCCGGTTTGCGCGGCGCCTGCCAATTGCGCAATGCCTCGGCCGCGCTGGTCGTCGTCGACTTGCTTGGACAGCGCTTGCCGGTTCCGATGCAGGCGATCCGGCGCGGGCTGATCGAACTGGATTTGCCGGGGCGTTTTCAGGTGTTGCCGGGTCGCCCGGTGATCGTCCTCGATGTGGCGCACAATCCGCAGGCAGTAGGCGTTCTGGCAGACAATCTGGGCGACATGGCTTTCTCCAACAAAACGATTGCTGTTGTCGGAATGCTTGCCGACAAGGACATCGCCGGCTCGCTGGCGCCCTTGGCCGGCAAGGTGGATACCTGGCTACTGGCCGACCTCGATGTGCCGCGTGGCGCATCGGCGGCGGTCCTGGCCGCGGCCGTCAGCGGTGCCGGCCTGCCCGGTCGCGTCGAGTGTTTTGCCTCACCGCGGCAAGCCTTCGCGCGTTCTGCAGAGTTGGCCGAGGAAAATGGTAAAATCGTCGTTTTTGGATCGTTCTACACGGTCGCGGCCGTCATGCACAGCATGCAACAGGGTCGCTGATCAAAGTGACGCGAGTGGATTCCAGCGATGACCGAAGCACCTGATCCGCAACTTCAGCTCAAGAAACGGGCTCGTCGTCGCCTCGTGGGCGCGGTCGCGTTCGCGGGACTGGCTGCCGTGATCCTGCCGATGGTCCTGGACGAGGAGCCGAAGCAGGCAGTGCAGGATGTCCCGATACGGATTCCTGGTCAGGAGCAGTTGCCTTACCAACCCAAGGATCTGGCAGCCAGGGCAGCCGCTCCCGCAGCGGCTGCTGTCAGTGGTGAGCCGCAGAAAGCCATGTCACCTGGCGGCGCGTCTCAGCAATCGCCAGTGGCCGTGCCGCCCGCCAGGCCGGCTGCTGCTCCCGCTGCTGCCCCGGTCGTCAAGCCCATCGAGAAGAGCAGCGACAAGGCTGTCGCCAAACCGGCGGAGAAAGTACCCGAGAAAGCAGCTGAGAAGAAAGTCGTCAAGCCGGCAGAGCAGGGCCCGGAGAAGACAGTCGACAAGAAACCCGTCA
>WBZU01002815.1_pt1 | contig 11752 bp, 8 predicted proteins | sample 5204311 | NCBI WGS metagenome assembly WBZU01 (sample SAMN12344359, study PRJNA552823) | activated sludge metagenome | biome: Activated sludge suspended growth; feature: Nitrification reactor; material: Wastewater; isolation source: activated sludge from nitrification reactor of wastewater treatment... | reverse complement strand
GCTGGGGGTGACCACGACCTCCGGGCCGGGCCTCGCGCTCAAGAGCGAGACGATCGGTTTGGCCGTCGCGCTCGAACTGCCACTGCTGGTGGTGGACGTGCAGCGCGGCGGTCCGTCGACCGGCCTACCGACGAAGACCGAACAGGCTGATCTGCTGCAAGCGTTGTACGGGCGCAACGGGGAGTCCCCCGTCGCCGTGGTCGCGCCACAGTCCCCCGCAGACTGTTTCGACGCGGCGCTCGAGGCAGCCCGCATCGCCGTCACGTACCGGACTCCCGTGCTGCTGCTCTCCGACGGGTACCTGGCGAACGGTCAGGAGCCCTGGCGCATCCCCGACATCACCTCGCTGCCATCGATCGACCCCGGCTTCGCGACCGAGCCCAACGGGGACGATGGTGAGTTCCTCCCGTTCCTGCGCGACGCCGAGACACTCGCGCGACCGTGGGCCGTGCCCGGCACGAAGGGACTGGCCCACCGGATCGGCGGGATCGAGAAGGCGGATCGCACGGGCAACATCTCCTACGACCCCGACAACCACGACACGATGGTCCGCCTGCGGCAGGCCAAGATCGACGGCATCGACGTTCCCGACCTCGTGGTCGATGACCCGACCGGTGACGCCGACCTGCTCGTGATCGGTTGGGGATCCACTTACGGCCCGATCACGGCCGGGGTCCGACGGGTGCGCAAGGAGGGCAAGAAGGTGGCTCAGGCCCACCTTCGGCACCTGAACCCCATGCCGCGCAACACCGGCGAGGTGCTGCGCTCCTACCGCAAGGTGCTGGTGCCCGAGATGAACCTCGGTCAACTCGCCCTGCTGCTGCGGGGTCGGTATCTGGTCGACGCCGTCGGATTCAACCAGGTCCGCGGCCTGCCGTTCAACGCCCCGCAGATGCAGGACGTCATCAACGAGATGTTGGAGGAGGTGCGATGACCGAGATCCCGCTCAAGGCCAAGGATTTCAAGTCCGACCAGGAGGTGCGGTGGTGCCCCGGTTGCGGGGACTACGCCATCCTCGCCGCTGTCCAGTCCTTCCTGCCCGAACTCGGCCGCACGCCCGATGACATCGTGTTCGTGTCCGGCATCGGATGCTCGTCGCGTTTTCCGTACTACTTGTCGACGTACGGACTGCACTCCATCCACGGCCGTGCTCCGGCGATCGCCACCGGGCTCAGCGTCACCCGTCCCGATCTCGATGTGTGGGTCGTGACCGGCGACGGTGATGCTCTGTCCATCGGAGGAAACCACCTCATCCACGCCCTGCGCAGGAACGTCGACATGACCATCCTGCTGTTCAACAACCGGATCTACGGTCTGACCAAGGGCCAGTACTCCCCCACCTCCGAACCAGGCAAGATCACGAAGTCCACTCCGGTGGGTTCGGTGGACCGGCCGTTCAATCCGGTGTCCTTGGCGCTGGGCGCGGAAGCCACGTTCGTGGCCCGTACCATCGACTCCGATCGAAGCCACCTGATCGAGGTCCTGCGGGCCGCGGCGGAGCATCAGGGCACGGCGTTGGTCGAGATCTACCAGAACTGCAACATCTTCAACGACGGCGCCTTCGACCTCGTCAAGAACCCGGAAAGCCGCGATGAGGCTCTGATCCGGTTGGTGCCTGGCGAGCCGATCGTGTTCGGCGACCGGCGTGTGGTCCGCGACGCGTCCGGGCATCTGCAGGTGGCCACGGAGGGTGAGGCGGTCGTCCACGATCCCACCGACCTCGAACTTGCTTTCGCACTGTCCCGACTGTCGGGATCGGAACTCGATCACACACCGATCGGGATCTTCCGGCAGGTGAGCGCGCCGACCTATGACGCCGAGGTGCGCGCACAGGTCGAGGGCGGCGCCAGCGATGCCGACCTGCAGTCCCTGCTCACCGGCCCCGATCCCTGGGCCGTGAACTGAAGTCAGACCGCGCCGGACTGCTCTACGGGATCGGCGCGTACACCCTCTGGGGGCTGTTCCCCCTGTACTGGCCACTGCTGGCGCCGGCATCATCCTGGGAGATCCTCGCCCACCGGATGCTGTGGAGTTTCGTCTTCCTACTGATCATCACTGCCGTTATGCGCTCATGGAGCCAGATCCACACGGCACTGGCCGATCGTCGGGTCAGGTTGCTGCTCCTGGCCGCCGCGGCCCTGGTCTCGATCAACTGGGGGACGTACATCTGGTCGGTCAACAACGGCTACGTGGTGGAGGCCTCCCTGGGCTACTTCATCAACCCGCTCGTCTCGGTGGCCCTGGGCGTCGTCGTGCTCGGGGAGACCCTGCGTCGCACGCAGTGGTTGGCCGTGGGGATTGCAGGGTTGGCGGTCCTCGTGCTCACCGCCTCGTACGGCAGGCCACCGTGGATCGCCTTGATCCTGGCCTTCTCGTTCGGCCTCTACGGCTTGGCACGCAAGCAGGCCGGAGTCCAGGCGGTGCCGGCGTTGACGATCGAGACCGGCCTGCAGACGCCGTTCGCGCTGGTGTACCTCGCGGTCCTGGCGTTCGGTGGCGGACTGACGTTCGGCGACGACCCGGCGAACTCGGCGATGCTCATGACCGCCGGTGTGGCCACGACCGTTCCGCTGCTGCTGTTCGGAGCCGCAGCCATCCGCCTGCCCCTGGTCGTGCTCGGTCTGCTGCAGTACCTGGCGCCCATCATCCAGTTCCTGATCGGCGTCACCTACTTCGGCGAACACATGCCGACGAGCAGGTGGATCGGGTTCAGCCTGGTCTGGCTGGCACTGGTGGTGTTCACCGTGGACGTCGTTCGCCACTCACGCCGACCGGTGGCCGAAGCGCCGCTGTGACGGGCCTCGGTGATAGCAGTCGCCCTACTTCAGCGTGTACTTCTTGGACTTGTTGAGGGCCTCGGCTTTGGTCGACGCCTCCGCCGCGTAGGTGATGGTCACCTTGCCCTTCTTCTTGGTGATCAGGGTGACCTTGCCGTTCTTGCCCTTCTTGAGCTTGCCCTTGCCCTTCACCGAGACCTTGACCTTCGTACCGGCCGTGCTCTTGCAGGTCTTCTTCAGTAGGACGACGGTGCTGTCACCCTTGAGCTTCTTGGGCATGGCCGCGCACTTGGCCTTGGGCTTGGCGCAGTAGGTCGTCGAGTCGCCCCACGCCTTGTACGCCTCGGGGTAGTCGGTGATGATTCCGAGCGGGCGGAAGCGCGCCACCTCCGACCAGCCATCGGGGTTCTCGTCGGGGAGCTTCTCGTTGTACCAGGCATAGACCTCGATGCCGGCCTTGTTCAGGTCCGCCATGTTGTTCCCGAACTTCACGGCGACATTGATCAACCCGGCGTAGGCACCCGCAGGCACCGCACTGGCCTTCAGCCCGATCCCGTCCTTGATGATGTCCTGGAACCAGATCTGCTTGTAGGCGGGGAGTTTCTCCTTGAACTGCGCCAGTTCGTCCTTCTTGAACGACGGCACCACCGCGTCCACCCCGGTGTCCTTGATCAGGCGTGCGTAGTCGTCGATCCACGCCTGGTTGAAGTCCTCCGGCTTGTACTCCGGCCACACCTGGACGTTGTCGTTCTTGGCCCGCTTCAGGAATTCCTCGAAGTGCGGCACCTTGCCGGCGCCGTTGTCGAGTTCGAGGGCGTCGATCTCCGCGATCGTCAGGTCGGCGACCTTGCCGGTGCCATTGGTGGTGCGGTCGACCTCCGGGTCGTGCATGAGAATCGGCACGCCGTCCTTGGTCCAGCGCACATCGGTTTCGAAGATCTTCACCCCGGCGGCCAAGGAACGGTCGTAGGCCTTCCAGGAGTTCTCCCAGAAGTACGGGGTCTCTCCTTCGCCACCACCGAGACGGTGTGCCACGCGCTCAGGGACGTAGCAGCCCTTGGAGTTGTCGGTGCCGGCCTGGACTGTGGCATCGGCGGCGGCAGGTCCGATGGCAGCCACACCGGACACGGCCAGTGCAGCACAAAGCAGAGGTATGCGCATGTGCCGCAAGATACCCCGGCCCGCAGGTCGGTTACCTGCTGGCATCGACCCAACCACCCGGTCGTGGGATGTCAGCGCCAGCCCAGGCCGAGGACGCCGGGGTTGAGGATCCCGGCCGGATCGACCGCGGACTTGGCGCCGACCAGTGCCTGTGCGAAGACCTCGGGTAGTTGTTCGGTGTACCAGTGGACGTGGTCACGACCCACAGCGTGGTGATGGGTGATGGTCCCTCCCGACGCGATGAGCGCCTCGCTGACGCGGCGTTTGATCGCATCCCAGATCGCGATCTCCTCGCCGGGCGGGACGGGCGCCAGGACCGTGAAGTAGGGCGCAGCGCCGTCGGAGTACACGTGGGTGAGGCGGCAGGTGATGCGGCCTGGGTGCCCACACAGTTCGGCCACGGCATCCATGGCCTCGTGCCGGACCGTGTCGATCAGCGACTCGAGGCGGTCCCAGGTCACGGCCGTCTCGAAGGTTTCGGCGAGGATCCCGAGGCTGACCAGTGTGTCCCGCAGGTACGGAGCCTGCAGGAACGCGTCCCGCCACTGCTGCTCCCCGCTGCCCGCGGCCTGCACGACGCCACCGGCGGCGGTGCACACAGCCAGGGCCGCTTCCAACTGCCCCGACATGTCCACGCCACCTTCGAAACCGAGGACGAGCATCGGCCTATCGTCCGGGCCCGGCGCCTCATCGCCGTCGATGAGCCGGCAGTTGGACGGCATGAGGCCCGCCTGAAGCACAGTCCGGATCGCATCACACCCGCGTGCGAAGTCGGGGAACCGCACCGTGACCGAGTGTTTGAACTGTGGGCGCGGCACCACACGCATCCAGGCCTCGGTGATGACGCCGAGGCTGCCTTCACTTCCCAGTAGCAGGCGGTCTGGGCTCGGGCCCGCTCCGCTGGCAGGAAGGCGTCGCGACTCCCACACCCCGACCGGCGTCACCGCCCGGATCGACTCCACGACGTCGTCGATGTGTGTGGGGCCCGAGGCGTAATGCCCGCCGGCCCGCGTGGCCACCCAGCCGCCCAGGGTCGAGAACTCGAAGGATTGCGGGAAGAAGCGCGTCGTGAGGCCGTGCGTGCGCAGTTGCTCCTCGATGCGCGGACCCGCAGCACCGGCCTGTATACGCGCCGCTCGGCTCGCGGGATCGACCTCCAGGACATGGTCCATCCGGCGCAGGTCCAGGGAGAGCACAGCCTCGAAGCGGTCAAGGTCACGACCTTCGACACCCCCCACGACGCTGGTGCCGCCTCCATAAGGGATGACCGCGACGTTGCGGTGCCAACACCACTCGAGGATCCGTTCCACATCGGCTTCGCGGTGGGGGAACGCGACGATATCCGGAGCACTGGCGAAATCGCCGCGGAAACCTCGGATGATGTCCCGGTAGGCCTTGCCCAGGGCGTGCGTGGCACGGGCATGGTCGGATACGTCTGCCAACTCGCCGAGTTGGCCCGCACCGAGTCGCGGCGTCGGCAGGCTGGCGGCCTCAAGCGGGACTGCGGGTTCGGGCTCGACGCGGCCGAAGCCGAGGTACTCCACGATGCCGGGGGCCGCCTGCCGGATCTGGTCGGTGGACAGGGAACGATCGACATCGCCCCAGCCCCAGTGCTTGCGCATCGCTCCAGTCTACCCTACGGAAGGGGTCCCGGATCCCTGGTTCAGACCCGGGATCCGGCGTGCGCCGCCTTCACGTCGCGGCCCAGGATCCGACGTAGTCTGGCGCCATGACGTTCATGACCGCCGAACGAGCAGCGCTGGCCGAGACCGTCCGGGACTTCACCGCCGACCAGATAGCGCCCAGCCTCGACCTGTGGGAGCGGGAGGGGGAACTCCCCCGCGACCTGCACAAGCAGGCGGCGGCCCTCGGGCTGCTCGGGGTGGGATATCCCGAAGAAGTGGGCGGGTCCGGCGGCGACCTCGGCGATGTCATCGTGGTGACCGAATCGGTACTGGCTGCGGGCGGTTCGGGCGGCGTGATCGCCGGCCTGTTCACGCACGGCATCGCCATCCCGCACATCATCGATTCCGGCAACGAGGACCTCATCGACGCCTGGGTGCGCCCGGTCCTGGCCGGCGAGAAGATCGCCTGCCTCGGCGTCACCGAACCCGGTGGCGGATCCGATGTGGCGAATCTTCGCACGCGTGCCGATGAATCCGGTGACTCCTGGGTGCTCAACGGCGCGAAGACCTTCATCACCTCGGGTGCACGCGCTGATGTCGCGGTGGTCGCCGCGCGCCTGCGGGGCGCGCCCGGTGCGGCAGGGATCGGCCTGTTCGCAGTCCCCACCGACCAGCCGGGATTCCAGGTCACCAGTCGCTTGGAGAAGATGGGCTGGCACTGTTCGGACACCGCTGAGATCGGGCTCGTCGATGCCCGCGCGGAACTGATCACCGATGAGGGCTTCGCATCGCTGGCCCGCCACTTCGCGACCGAGCGCCTGAGCCTTGGTGTGAGCGGCTACGCCACGGCGGCCAGATGTGTGGACCTGACCAGGGAGTGGATCCGGGCGCGCGAGACCTTCGGCCGGCCGTTGAGCGCCCGGCAGGTGGTCCGGCACACCTTCGTGGAGATGAACCGTCGCACAGATGTCGCGCGCTCATACGTCCACCGGCTCGCCGAAGGTGGGGAGGTCTCTGTCCTCGACGCCATCTACGCCAAGCAGACCGGCGTGAACTGCGCGGCCTTCGTCACCGACCGTGCAGTGCAGTTGTTCGGAGGGATGGGCTACGCGCGTGGTGAGGTGGAGCGGCACTACCGCGACGCCCGGATCCTCGGTATCGGCGGCGGTGCGGACGAGGTCATGGCGGACCTGGCCGCCAGATTGCTGGGGTTGTAGCCGGGGTGGCTTACGACCCCGTTTGCGACGTTGTTGACAGTCAGCACGATCCGTTGCGACGTTGTTGACGCGTCAGGGGCCGATTCCGGTCAACAACGTCGCAAACCAACTGCAGCCCGGTCAACAACGTCGCAAACGAGCCGCCGTGGGTCCACATTCCGGGCGGCGCGGGAGATCGTCAGCCGGTGCGGTCGACCACGTAATCACAGACCGCTGCCAACGCGTCACGCGCAGCACCGGCAGGCAGTGGTTCGAGGCACTCGCGAGCGTCGTCGGCCCACTGCCGTGCCACCTGGCGGGCACGGGCGACAGCGTCGTGCCCACGCAGCAGCGTGAGCGCCTCCCCCACTTCCGCGTCGTCGAGCGGGCGGGTGAGCAGACCGGCCAACCGCGCATCCTCAGCAGCGGCGTCGCGCAGCACGATCAGGCCGGCGAGCGTGGGCACACCCTCCTTGAGGTCGGTGCCGGGCGTCTTCCCTGAGTCCACCGAGTCGCTGGTCAAGTCGACGAGGTCGTCGGCGAGTTGGAACGCCACACCGATGCGCTCCCCGTAGCGGGTGACCGTGTCGATGGTCGGCTCGTCGCAGCCGGCGAACATGGCCCCGAACTGCGCGGAGGTGGCGATCAGCGAACCCGTCTTGTCACTGAGCACCTGCAGGTGGTGCTCAACGGGGTCCTCACCGTCCGCCGGCCCTACGGTCTCGCGGATCTGTCCGGTCACCAGGCGCTCGAACGTACGGGCCTGGATCCGCACTGCTTCGGGTCCGAGATCGGCAAGGATGTCGGAGGCGCGGGAGAACAGGAAATCCCCGGTCAGGATGGCCACGGAGTTGTCCCACCGGCTGTTCGCCGAAGGGCGTCCCCGACGCATCGGCGCCTCGTCCATCACGTCGTCGTGGTACAGCGTGGCGAGGTGGGTCAACTCCACCACCGTGGCCGCGTCGTAGACCTCGTCGTTGTCCGCATCACCGAAGTCGGCGCACAACAGCGTCATGAGCGGCCGGAAGCGCTTCCCGCCCGCCTCCACGAGGTGGACCGATGTCTCCGTGACGAACGGGTAGCTGCTCTTGACCGCCTCATTGAGTCGGGTCTCCACGCGTTGCAGGCGGCCGCGCAATCCGTCGCGCAGGACCGGATCGGTGAGGAATGCCAAACTCGTCGGCACCGATCACCCCTATCTGATGAACGTGGAGGCCTTGTCTGCCAAGTCCAACACGGATTGCGGAAGCACGCCAAGAATCACGGTAACCGCAACCGCCACGCCGATCGCCACCGCGGTCAGACTACTGGGCACGACGACCGACGGAGCGTCCTCGGCGCGGTCGGTGAAGAACATCAGCACGATGACCCTCACATAGAAGAACGCGGCGATCGCGGAGGCGAACACACCGACGATCACGACCGGGGTCGCGCCGCCCTGGATACCCGCCTCGAACACCGCGAACTTGCTCGTGAAGCCCGAGGTCAGCGGGATCCCGGCGAAGGCCAGCAACATGATCGCCATCGCCCCTGCCACCAGCGGTGAGGTCTTGCCCAGGCCCGCCCACTGCGACAGCTTCGTCGCCTCACCAGCCGGGTCGCGCACCAGGCTCACGATCGCGAAGGCGCCGAGCGTGGAGAAGCCGTACGCCAGCAGGTAGAACATCGTCCCGGACAGGCCCGCGGCGTTGGTGGCGATGACGCCGATCAGCATGAAGCCGGCGTTCGCGATCGCCGAGTAGGCGAGCATGCGCTTGATGTCGGTCTGGGTCAGCGCCACGATCGCTCCGATGAGCATGGTCGCGATGGCCACCGCCCACATGACCGGCCGCCAGTCCCACCGCAGACCGCCGAGTGCCACGTAGCACAGACGCAGCAGTCCGCCGACCGCGGCGATCTTCACGCCCGCCGCCATGAACGCGGTCGCCGGTGTCGGCGCTCCTTGGTAGACGTCCGGGGTCCACTGGTGGAACGGCACCGCACCGATCTTGAACAGCAGGCCGACGAACAGCAGACAGGCGCCGGCGATCAGCAGGCCGTTCCCACCCGGGTTGGCCGCCATGCTCTCCACGATCCCGTTGAACGAGATCGTGCCCGAGAATCCGTACAGCATCGCTGCACCGAACACGAAGAAGCCCGACGAGTACGCACCGAGCAGGAAGTACTTCATGGCCGCTTCCTGGCTCAGCAGGCGCCGGCGACGGGCCATGCCCGCCAACAGGTACAGCGGCAGCGACATGACCTCGAGGGCCACGAACATGGTCAGCAGGTCGTTCGCCGTGGCGAACATCATCATGCCGCCGGTGCTGAACAGGAACAGCGGCCAGACCTCGGTCTGCAGCCATCCGCGTTCGGTGAACACCCGCTCGTCCTCGCTGCCCGGCAGGGCCGCGGCGGACGGTGCGAACGCGTCGCCGGCCGGATCGATCATCCGTTCGGCGATCAGCAACGCCGACACCATGGCGATCAGCAGGATCGAGCCCATCATGAACAGGCCAGGGCCATCCACTGCGATGGTCCCCTCAGCAGCAAGTTCGTTGGTGCCGGCCAACCGGACCACCACCACGAAGGCAGCCAGGAGCACCACCGCGACCAGCCACAACTGGACCATCCGGCGGTGCGGGCGGGACACGAACGCCTCGACGAGCACGCTCAGCACGCCGCCCCCCAGGACGATCAGCAGTGGCGCCACCAGGGCGTACTTGATGTCAGGAGATGTGAAGGTCTCCACCACGCCGTTCACTGTCCCTCCCCTTCCGCGCGGCACCCATCGGCGAAGTCACACTCGCCGGCCGGTCCGACCGTCGGGTCCTGCACACCCACCGCGACCAGGGTCTGGTCGACCGCGGGGTTGATGACGTTGAGGGCCGGGGCCGGGAACACACCGAGGGCGATGATCACGGCGACCAGTGGCGTGACGGCAAGCATCTCGCGGCCGGTCAGGTCCTTCACGTCCTCGCACCCCGGCTTGACCGGCCCGGTCATCGTCCGCTGGTACAGCCACAGCACGTACAGCGCAGCGAAGATGATGCCCGTCGTGGCGATCACGGCCGCCACCGGGTACCTCACGAACGTGCCCAGCAACACGAGGAACTCCGACACGAAGCTGCTCATGCCCGGTAGCGCCAACGAACTCAACCCGGCGATGAGGAAGAAGCCGGCGAGCAGCGGCGCGACTTTGTAGATCCCGCCGTAGTCCTCGATGAGTTTCGACCCTCGTCTGGTCATGAGGAAGCCGGCGACGATGAACAGCGCCGCGGTCGAGAAGCCGTGGTTGACCATGTAGAGCGTCGAACCACTCTGGCCCTGGCTGGTCATGGCGAAGATGCCCAGGACGATGAAGCCGAAGTGGCTCACCGAGGTGTAGGCGATCAGGCGCTTGATATCGGTCTGGCCGATCGCCAGCAATGCGCCGTAGATGATGCTGATGACCGCGAGGACGATGATGATCGGCGTGTAGAACTGCGACGCCTCCGGGAAGATCGGCAGGCAGTACCGCAGCATGCCGAAGGTTCCGACCTTGTCCAGCACTCCGACGAGCAGCACCGCGCTGCCGGGCTGGGCCTCAGTGGCGGCATCCGGCAGCCAGGTGTGGAACGGCCACAGCGGCGCCTTCACGGCGAACGCGAAGAAGAACCCGAGGAACAGCATCCGCTGGGTGCTGGCATCCATCCCCAACTGCGTGAGAGCCAGGAAGTCGAACGTCCCGGCGCCGAACTCGCGCTGGCTCACGACATACAGGCCGATGACGCTGGCCAGCATGAACAGCCCACCGAAGAGGCTCACGATGAGGAACTTCACCGCGGCGTACGAGCGGCGGGCACCGCCGTACCGACCGATCATGAAGTACATCGGGATCAGCATGACCTCGAAGAAGACGTAGAAGAGGAACACGTCGATCGACGCGAAGACACCGATCATGCAGACCTCGAGGGCCAGCATCAGTGCGAAGTAGCCCTTCGTCGGGGCATCGGAGTAGTCCGCCTCGTTCCATCCCGCGAGGATCACGACCGGCACGAGCACCGCAGCAAGTGCGATGAGGACCAGGGCGATCCCGTCCACCCCGAGGGCGAAGGAGATGCCGAAGGACTCGATCCACGGCGTGGAGGTCACGAACTGGAACGGTTCGGTGCTGTTGGGGTCGAACTGCAGAGCCATCGCGATGACCAGCACCGCCGTGGCGACGCTGAAGCCCAGAGCGACCTGCTTGGCGAGGTCCGGCTTGTCCTTGGGAAGCAGGGCCACCACCACGGCGCCGATCGCCGGCACCAGCATGAGGGTGATCAACCAGTTCATCTAGAGCCTCACCACCAGCATCACGGCGAAGAGCAGGAACGCTCCCGCCAGCATGGACATCGCATAGGACCTTGAGAAGCCGGTCTGCCACTTGCGCAGTTTGCCGGACACCGCCACCGTCGCCGATCCGAGTGCCAGCAGCGTGCCATCGATGCTGCGGTTGTCGAACCAGACCATGGCGCGGGTCAGGTACTGACCGGGGCGCATGAACACGGCCTCGTTGAAGGCGTCGCCGTAGAGGTCGTGGCGGGCGGCCACGGTGAGCGGCGAGACCGACGTCGGTGCGGTCAGCGGGACCTCCCGGCGGTACTGCTGGTAGGCCAGCAGCGCGCCCACGATCACGAGCAGCAGGGTGCCGCCGCTGATCACCCATATGGGCAACGGGGGCTCTGGGTGCTCGAACCCGGTGACCGGCTCCAGCCAACTCTCGATGGCGCCGTTCCAGGCCAGCACGAAACCGCTGACGGCCGACAGCAGGCCGAGGATGATCAGCGGGATGGTCATCACCGACGGGGACTCGTGCGGGTGCACGTCGTCGGTCCAGCGCTTGTTGCCCAGGAACGTCATCGTGAACAGCCGGGTCATGTAGAACGCGGTGATGGCCGCACCCAGGGCGGCGGCCAGGCCGGCGATCCAGCTCTGCTGGAACGCAGCTTCGATGATCTTGTCCTTGGAGTAGAAGCCGGAGAACGGCGGC
>WBZU01002814.1_pt1 | contig 11753 bp, 11 predicted proteins | sample 5204311 | NCBI WGS metagenome assembly WBZU01 (sample SAMN12344359, study PRJNA552823) | activated sludge metagenome | biome: Activated sludge suspended growth; feature: Nitrification reactor; material: Wastewater; isolation source: activated sludge from nitrification reactor of wastewater... | reverse complement strand
GGAGAGACGACCGAAGCCGCACAGCCCGGGAACGCCGAGGTGTTGACCTGAAGACCACCGAAGTTGATCGAGTACTTGGTGACGACGGACGGGCGGAAGCCCGACTCCTCGTCGACCGTGTACGCGAACTTGAGCTGGATCGGCTTGGGGGCCTTCTTGGTGGCCTTCTTGCCGCCGGTGATCGTGCCGGTGACGCCGTACTTGTTGACCTGCGCGGGAGCCGCGGAGGCGATGGACGTCATGGTCAGCGCCATGAGGACGCTCGCCGAAGCGGCGAGTAGAAGCTTCTTAGGCATAGAGTCGTTCTCTCCTGTACTGGGGACGGTTGGTGTTAGTAGTCATACCGGAGCACGGCAAGCCATGCGCAGGTTCTCCGTATGAGATCGGTAAGCGGAGCGGGATCCCATCGTTCCGCGCTGCTCGTCCGACCCGGTTCCGGCGCCTTTGCCCAGTCGTCCCCCTCAGGCGCACACGCCGTGCGGAACCGCGGAAGCTACCATCCCCGGCCCTGTGAGACCGCAATCCGACGATATCGCTGCACCGCTCTTCCCACGCGGGCTCACCTGGGTCAACACGGCGCCGCTGCGGATGGACAAGCAGATCCGGCGCACGGTGCTCATCGATTTCTGGGATTTCTGCCGCCCCAGCTCGGTGCGGACCCTGCCCTATCTGCAGGCGTGGCACGAGCGCTACGAGCAGCACGGCCTGCGCGTGATCTCCGTCCACGCGCCCGGGTACCCGGTCGGCTCCGACGAGGAGGCGGTCACCGCCGCGGTGGCTCGGCTGGGCCTCACCCACCCGGTGATGCTCGACACCCAGCACGAGCTGTGGATGGAGTACGGCAACCAGGGCTGGCCCGCGCGCTACCTGTGGAACGGCCGGCTGCGCCTCGTGGACTACCACTACGGCGAGGGCGCGTACGACGAGACCGAACGGGCCATCCAGGAGCAGCTCGGGCTGGACGAGGAGCTCGTCGGCTACGTGCGGCCCGAGGACGACCCCGATGCGCTCATCGTCGTGCCCAGCGTGAGCCACGAGGGCCTGTGGTCCGGGCCGTACGCGGCCGGCGGCGTCTGGGCCGCGTTCGCGGGGGCCGGCACGATCACCGTCAACGGCGAGGAGCGGGCGATCGACTGGCCCGGCGCCCGCCCCCTCATCGAGCACGCGCACCACACCGAGAGCGTCCTGGACCTGCAGGTCGGCGACGGGGTCGAATGCCTCGCCGTCCATTTCACCCCGGGCCTGGTGCCCCCAGGTCGCTGACCAGGCGCTCCAGCACGGGCGGGCCCTCGTCCCCGACGACCACGCCGCGGCCGGCCCAGTAGGGGCTGTCGTGGCTCCCGCCGCTGAACAGCGCCTCGTCGACCCAGCACCCGGAGTTCATCAGCGCGCCCCCGCGCGGCAGGCGCCACGGCCCGGGGTCGTCGCCCGGCAGCGGGCCGGCCCGGTGGGTGTGGCCGAAGATGACGTGGGCGGCCCGGACGTCGAGCACGCGCATCGCCTCCCCCATCGCCCGCAGCCCGGCCAGGCGCAGCGCGTCCCCGGAGATGTCGGCCTGGACCGGCCCCAGGCCGAGCCGGTTGATCGTGAAGATGCCCAGGGGCAGCGCGGCGGCCAGCGCCCGCGCCCCGATCGGGCGGTGCCCGTCGCCGGCCAGCGTCACCCAGGCGCTGGCCGATGCGTTCTGGCGCGAGGCGCTCCAGCCGGCGCCCCCGGGCTGGTTGGCCACGTTGCCCAGCCAGGCGTAGATCGGTCCCAGCGCGGCCTCGAAGTCGTCGGGCGTGGCGCCGTGGCGGGGCACCCGCCCCACCACCCGGTTCATCGCGCCGGCGGCCAGGCGCTCGAATGTCGGGATGGTGGTCAGGCGGTCCAGATAGTGGCCGTGGGTGGCGTAGACGTCGTCGCGCAGCCAGATGCCGGGGTAGGCGACGTCGGTGCGGGTGGCGCCGAGCAGCTCGGCCATCCGCCGCGTCAGGGGCGAGGCGCCCGGCCCCGGGCGCTCGGCCAGGCCCAGGGGCGGCGGCGGCGCGTCCTGGGCCCGGGCCTGCAGCCACGGCGCCACCATCGCGTGGTCGTGGTTGCCGGCCAGCAGGACGACCTCGGCGCCGGGCGGGAGCGCGTCGCCGAGGGCGCGCAGCACGGGCGCGGCGTCCTCCATCGCCCGGTGCTGGGGCCCGTGGCGCAGCTCCAGGACATCGCCGAGCAGGACGAGCCGGTCGACGTCGCCCAGCCGCTCGCACAGCGTGCGCAGCACCACCGGGCGGCGCAGGACGTCCGCGCCCAGGCGGCTGCCCAGGTGCAGGTCGGAGAGGACGAGCGTGCGCATGTGCGCCAGGCTATCCCGCGGCCGGGCGCAGGCCGGCGCGGCGCGGTCAGGCCTGCGCGGCCGCCATCGCCTGGCGGATCGCCTTGGGAAGCATGAAGCGCACGTCCTCCTTGACGACCTCGAACTCCTCGACGTTCTCCACGCCGCGATCCCGGAAGAAGTCGACGAGGCGCTGCACGAGCTCCTCGGGGGCGCTGGCGCCGGAGCTGATGCCCACCACCTTCTTGCCCTCGAGCCACTCCTCGCGCACCTGGGTCTCGTTGTCGATCAGGTACGAGTCGGCGCCGTAGTCGCGGGCGACCTCGACGAGGCGCTGGGAGTTGGAGGAGTTCTGCGAGCCGATGACGAGCACGAGGTCGCAGTGCACGGCCATCTGCTTGACGGCGGCCTGGCGGTTCGTGGTGGCGTAACAGATGTCGTCGGTGCGCGGGCCCGTGATGTTCGGGAAGCGCTCGCGCAGGCGGACGATGACGGCGTTGGTCTCGTCGACCGACAGCGTGGTCTGGGAGATATAGGCGAGCTTGTCCGGGTCGGCGACCTCGAGGGAGTCCACGTCGTCGACCGTCTCCACCAGCACGATGGAGTCGGGGGCCTCGCCCATCGTGCCCTCGACCTCCTCGTGGCCGTCGTGGCCGATGAGGACGATCGTGTAGCCCTCGGAGGCGAACTTCACCGCCTCGCGGTGGACCTTGGTCACCAGCGGGCAGGTCGCGTCGATCGTGCGCAGCTCGCGCTGCTCGGCGTCGGCGTGCACCGCGGGCGAGACGCCGTGGGCGGAGAAGACGGTCGTGGCGCCCTTGGGGACGGTGTCCGACAGCTCGTCGACGAAGATCGCGCCCTTGGTCTGGAGCGTCTCCACCACATGCTTGTTGTGGACGATCTCCTTGCGCACGTACACGGGCGCGCCGTAGAGCTCGAGCGCGCGCTCGACGGTCTGCACGGCGCGGTCGACGCCGGCGCAGTAGCCGCGCGGGCGGGCCAGGAGAAGACGTTCGGGGACACTCATCATCACCAAGGGTACGCAAGGCCCCCGCCCGGCGGCTCTCAGCGGCGCATCTCGCGGTCCAGGAACGCCACCACCGTCTCGCCGACCGCGTCCATGGCCGCCGGTGAGAGCTTGTCGAAGGTGTCCCGGGGCGTGTCCTTGTGCTCGTAGGCCCAGTCGATGAAGTCCACCGCCGGGATTCCGGCGCGCAGGAACGGCGTGTGGTCGTCCAGGACCTTCTCCTGGACGCGGTCGGGGAACACCTGCTCGACCCCCACCTTCTTGGCGGCGGCGCGCACCCGGTCCCACATCGCCACGTTCGACGTGCCCTCGCGGGGCAGGCGCAGGCCGGCGTTCGCGACGTAGTCGAGCAGCAGCATCTCGCCGGTGGCCGGCCCCGCCGCCTGGCTGCGGGCCACGTAGGCCTTGGACCCCGCCAGGGCGTCGCGGTAGAAGTCGCGGGTGGGCCGCTGCTCCTCCTCCCCGTCGAACAGCACGAAGCGCAGCTCGCGATGGCCGGCCGGCAGCGTGGCGCCGGCGAGGGCGCGCGCCACCAGCACGACCGCGGCGGTCCCGGCGGCGCCGTCGTTGGCTCCCACGAAGTTCGGGATGGTGCGCTCGGTGTCGTAGTGCGCGCCGATCACGATCGCGGGCCGGCGGCCCGGGATCGTCCCGATCACGTTGCGCATGCCCCGCCCGATCGGCTGAAGGCGCCCGTCCGGCAGCAACCGCGCGAGATCCTCGGCCAGCGCCCGCGACGTGGGCGATCCGGCCGGCCGAGGGCCGAGCCGCACCTGGCGGTGGGCCAGGGCCATCGCCGCCGGCGCGTCGAAGCGGTCGGCCGTGGGCGTGGGCACCGGGCGGGTGCTCGGGGGCGGGTCGGGATACAGGAACGACAGGAAGTCGAACGACCGGGAGGCGGCGTACAGCAGCGCGCCGACCAGCACGAGCTGGACGACGAGCACGATGAGGAGCGGCTTGACGCGCAAGCGGCCCCGGTCGTCGGGTGCGGGATCCAGCGCGATGGCCGGCCGTCAGTCGTTGGCCGTCACCGCGTCGAGCAGCCAGGCGAACTGCTCCTGCGCGGCGATGCGGCGGGTGGGCACGTGTTGGGTGGGGACGCCGTCGGCCGGCGGCTCGTAGCCCCGCAGGAACTGGCGGGCGATCGACTCGCGATGCACCTCGTCGGGGCCGTCGTAGATCCGGGCCGCGCGGGCGAAGCGGTACATCGCCTCCAGCGGCATGTCGGTCGAGTACCCGAGCGAGCCGTGGGCCTGGAGCGCGCGGTCGATGACGTTGTGCAGGACCTGGGCCCCGTAGACCTTGATCATCGCCACGTCGGTCCGCGCCGCCGAGGCGCCCTCGGTGTCCATCTTCCAGGCGGCCTCCAGGGTCATGAGGCGGGCCGCCTTGCGCTCGATGGCCGAGTCGGCGATCCAGTTGCGGACGGTCTGCTTCTCGCCCAGCGTCGACCCGAACGCGCGCCGGTAGGTGGCCCGCTCGCAGAGCATGTCGAAGGCCCGCCGCGACACGCCCAGCCAGCGCATGCAGTGGTGGATGCGACCCGGGACGAGGCGGTGCTGGGCGATCATGAAGCCGGCGCCCTGGGGCCCGAGCAGCGCGTCCCGCGGGATGCGCACGTCGCGGTAGAGCACCTCCGCGTGGCCGCCGTAGGCACCGAACTCCTCCCATGGGTGCTCCATGGTCGGCACGTCCCGCACGATCTCCACCCCGGGCGTGTCGGTGGGCACGAGGAACATCGACGCGCGCTGGTGGGCGCGGGCCTCGGGGTCGGTCACGGCCATCACGACGAGGAAGTCGGCGATCGACGCGTTGGAGCTGAACCACTTGTGCCCGTTGATGACCCACTCGTCGCCCTCGAGCACCGCGCGGGTGGTCAGGAGCGTGGGGTCCGAGCCGGCGCCCGGCTCGGTCATCGAGAAGCACGACTTCAGGTCACCGGCCAGCAGGGGGTACAGGTAGCGGTCCTTCTGCTCGGGCGTGCCGGCCAGCGCGATGATCTCCGAGTTGCCCGAGTCCGGCGCGGCGTTGCCGAAGGCGAACGGCGCCAGCGGCGTGGTGCCGAGGATCTCGTGCATCAGGCCGAGCTTGACCTGGCCGAAGCCCTGGCCGCCGAGGTCCTCGTCCAGGTGCGCGGCCCACAGGCCCCGCTCCTTGACGCGCTCCTGCAGCGGCGCCATCGCCAACTGCAGCTGGGCGAAGGAGAGGCCCAGCGTCTCCATCGGCCAGATCTCCTCGCGCACCAGCGCGTCCATCCAGTCCAGCTGCTCCTGGAACTCGGGGTCCGTGGAGAAGTCCCATGCCATCGGTCGCTCGCCTCTTCGGGTCGGTCGGGGGTCGGGGCAAGTATCGCGCGAACCGGACGGGTTGGCGCAGCGTCGCGGGGAACCGTGGCGTTCCCGGTAGGCTCGCGGGGTACCGCAAGCAGGACGAGGAGCCGGCATGGCAGCGCAACAGCACTTCGACAGACTCACCGCGATCGACGCGTCCTTCCTGCTGCAGGAGGGGCCCGACGCGCACATGCACATCGGCGGCCTGGTCATCTGCGAGGGCCCGCCGCCCCCGTTCGAGGAGCTGCTCGACACGATCCGCGAGCGGCTGCACCTCGTCCCGCGCTACCGCCAGAAGCTGCGCGTGCCGCGGCTGGAGGCGGGCCGCCCGCTGTGGGTCGACGACCCCGACTTCAACCTCGAGTACCACGTCCGACAGACCGCGCTGCCCAAGCCCGGCGACGAGCCGCAGCTCATGCGCCTCACGTCGCGGATCTTCAGCCAGCAGCTCGACCGGGCCAAACCGCTGTGGGAGATGTGGCTCATCGAGGGCCTGGAGGGCGGCGGCTTCGCCATCGTCACCAAGACGCATCACGCCCTGATCGACGGCGTCTCCGGCGTCGACCTCGCCACCGTCCTGTTCGACCTCGGGCCGACCCCCACTGAGATCCCCCACCCCGACGAGGCGTGGGAGCCCCACACCGAGCCCAGCACGGCCGAGGTGGCGGTGGCCGCGGCGTCCGACGTGGTGCGCGGCGGGCTGTCCCTGGCCACGCGCGCGGTCAACGTGATGACCCGCCCGCAGTCGGCGCTGCGCGAGGCCCGCCATGCCGTCGAGGGCGTCGCGGAGATCGCCTGGGCCGGGCTCAACCCGGCGCCCGAGACCCCGCTCAACGTGCCCCACGGCCCACACCGGCGCTACACGGTGGTGCGCAACGAGCTGACCGACTTCCGGCTCGTGAAGAACACCTTCGGCGGCACCGTCAACGACGTCGTGCTCACCGTGGTGAGCGGCGCGCTGCGCACGTGGCTGCGCTCCCGCGGCGTGCGGACCGAGGGCCTGGAGCTGCGGGCGCTCGTGCCCGTCTCCGTGCGCCCCCAGGGCCACGAGAGCCAGCTCGGCAACCAGATCGCCGTGATGCGCGGGCCGCTGCCCGTGTACGTGGAGGATCCGCTGGCCCGGCTGCGCACGGTGCGCCAGTCGATGGACGGCCTGAAGGAGAGCAAGCAGGCGCTGGGCGCCGAGGTCATCGCAGGCGCGACGAACTTCGCGCCCCCCACCATCCTGGCCCAGGCCTCGCGGCTGAACTTCTCCACGACGCTGTTCAACCTCATCGTCACCAACGTGCCCGGCCCCCAGTTCCCGCTCTACGTGCGGGGTCGCGAGATGCAGGACGTCTTCCCGATCGCCTTCCTGCCGCAGAACCACGCGCTGGCGATCGCGATCATGTCCTACAACGGGCACATCAACTTCGGCCTGCTGGGCGACTACGACGTGCTGCCCGACCTGGACCGCATCGCCGACGGCGTGCAGGAGTCGCTCGCCGAGCTGGTGACGCTGGCCGAGCGCGAGGTCGCGCGCCAGCCCGTCAGCGTCGTCTGACGCGCAGCGACGGCCGGACGCCCAGCGACTGGCGGTTGCCCGCCTTGTCGACCGCGCGGACACCGAGGTCCAGCGAGCTGCTGGACGACTTCAGGGTCACGCGGCCCGGGCGGGCCGAGACGAGCAGCGTGCGGCGGCCGTTCCGGTAGCGGTAGACGTCCACCCGCGAGATCCCCGTGACCCGCACCCCGGCGGGGCCGCGGTCGGTGCCGCCGACCGACAGGGTCACCGTCCTGGAGGTGCGGCGCACGATCCGCGCGGTGGCGACGGGCGCGGTGCGGTCGGTGTCGCGCGCGGCGGCGAGCGCGTCGCCGCCGTTGAGGATGCCCCAGCCGAGATCGTCGGTCCAGCCGGTGCCGGCCGGGCGGCTGGCCGTCTCCTTGATCATCCGCTCGACCATGGCGGGCGTCAGGCTTGGGTTGAGGTGGCGCATGAGCGCGGCGATGGCGGCCACCTGCGGCGAGGCCATCGAGGTGCCGGCCAGGTAGGCGTAACGGCTGTCGCCCCCGAACGAGGTGCGGCAGTTGCAGGCGGGGATGGCGGGGCTGCCGGTCGACGGGTCGGCCGGGGTCGCGACCTCCAGGTCCGTCCGGCGGGCGGGCAGCGCGCCGAGGAGGCCGGCGGGCCCGTCGCGGCGGCCGAAGGCGCCGTAGGCGGCCAGCGAGATCTGGCTGCCCCGGCCCGAGAACCAGGCCCGGGTGCCGCCGTACTGGGCGGCGGCCACCGAGAGGCCCATGCCCCGGGTGATGTCGTCGCCGCTGTTCGTCGGCTGCAGCACGTTGGCCGGGTCGCCCTGCTCGGTCACGTCCTCGTCGGCCGCCGCGGCCACCAGCACGGCGCCCTTCTTCCGCGCGTAGTGCAGCGCGTCGAGGAGGGCCTGGCCGGGCGGCACCGAGCCGTCGGTGCCGAAGCTCATGTTGATCGCCTCGGCGCCGTGCTTGGCCGCGTCCACGATCGCCGCGGCGATGCTCGAGTCGCTGAAGTCGATCTTCTCCACGATGAGGGAGCAGCCGTAGCCGGCGCCGGCGATGCCGATCCCGTTGCCGCCCTTGGCGCAGGCGAGCGAGGCGACGTGCGTGCCGTGGCCGCCCTCGTCGGTGGAGGCGCCGCCGTCCCCGGAGGCCTCGCTGAAGTCGGCGGCGTAGGCGATGCGGCCCGCCAGCTCGGGGTGCGAGGCGTCGACGCCGGTGTCGATGATCGCCACGCGGGCGCCGGTGCCGTGGGTGATGTCCCAGGCGGCCGGGAGGTTCTGGGCTCCGGCCCACCACTCGACGGGGGTGCCCGCGGGTGTGCCGGAGGCGCGCTCCAGGGTGGTGAAGGCGGGATCGTCCGGCACCTCGCGCGGGACCGAGCGGCGCTCACGCTGGACGGAGCGCACGCGCGGGTCCCGGCGCAGGCGGGAGGCGAGCTCGGCGGTGGTCTCGCCGTCGCGGGGACTGACGGTGACGAGCCCGATCTGGGGCACGACGGGCCCGGACACCTCGGCGTCGGCGCCGTCGACCGCGGCGGCGGTGGAGGCGGCCTGGGCGGTCCCCGCGGGCGTGGGCTCCATCGACACCAGGACGCGGCCGGTCAGGGGCCGGTCCGTCGCCGCGGACACGGACGCGGGCGCCGCGCACACCACGGTGAGCAGCACCGCGAGCACGGCGGCGGGGGGACAGGGAAGACGCACGCTGTCCACAGTACGCCAGCGCGTGCGCGTGTGAGCCTCTAGGCCCGAGGACTTACGGATTTCATACGTGACGCAGGCGCGCCACGTCCCGGCGGGGCGGCCGGCTCAGTACCCGAGGGCGAACTTCGCGTCCTCGCTCATCTTCTCCGGCGTCCACGGCGGCACGAAGGTCATCGACGAGGTGACGGCCTCGACGCCGTCGAGCTCCCCCACGAACTCCTCGATCTGCTCGGAGACCTGGGGGCCGATCGGGCACCCGGGCGAGGTGAGCGTGAACGTCACGTGGACATCGGGCCCGGAGACCTCGACACCGTAGATCAGCCCGAGCTCCACGAAATCCAGCCCCAGCTCGGGGTCGATCACGTTGGTGAGGGCGTCTTCGACTTCATCGGCGGTCGGCATGGGGCCATTGTAGAGGGCGTGGCGCGCCGGCAGGGACGGGCGCTCGCGTACCCTGAGGGGTGATGGTCCTGCTCCTTCTCGCCCTGTGCGTCATCGTCCCGATCGTCGAGCTGACGGGGATCATCCTCGTCGGCGGCGAGATCGGCGTGCTGCCGACCATCGGGCTGCTCATCCTCGGCGTCGTCGTGGGATGCGTGCTGCTGAGCTTCCAGGGACGCAACGCGTGGCGGCGCTTCAACGAGGCGCTGCGCGCCGGCAAGCCGCCCACGAAGGAGGTGCTCGACGGCGTGCTGATCGTCAGCGGCGCCATCCTGCTCATCATCCCGGGCTTCGTCAGCGACATCATCGGCATCCTGCTGCTGCTGCCGCCCACGCGTTCCGTCGTGCGAGCCGTCATCCTGCGGTGGGTGCAGTCGAACTTCGTCGTGGGAATGGGCACCACCGCCTACAGCGGTGCGAGTGCGATGTGGAACCGCCGCCGCGGTCGCGGCGACGTGGGCAGCGGCCCGGCGGGCACCGACGCGACCGGCATCCCCTACGACGTCGAAGGCACGGCCGTCGAGGTCGAGCGCGGCCCCGAACGGCTGGAGCCGTAGCCGTGGACGCCACCTGGGAGCAGCCGCGCGCGGGCGCGGGCGTCGGCGCGGGATCCAGCGACGCCGTCACCTTCTCCTTCGGGGACCCGCGCGCCAACGTGTTCGGGATCGCCCGCTTCGGGCTGTCCACCGGCGCCGATGCGGCCGTCACGGCCAGCGGGCTGGCCCTCCTGTTCGTCGACGGCGACCCGGTCGCGGTGCGCGCCGACGGCGGGCTCCCGGTCGACGCCCCCGCCTGGGAGGCGATCGACGCCGCCGGCATGCGCACGGGCACCGAGACGCCGCTGCGGGAGTGGACCGTGTCCTTCACGAGCCAGGACGGCGCCCACGCCTTCGCCCTGCGCTTCACCGCGACCGCCGAGCCGGCCGTGCTGGACGAGGAGCAGCCCACGGCCCGCCTGGGCGGGATGCAGGGCTACGAGAGCCCGTGCCGCGTCGTCGGCACCGTCGTGGTGGACGGCGCCAGCCGCGCCGTCGACGGGCTCGGCCAGCGCGGCCACTCGTGGGGCGCGCCGGACTGGGAGAGGCTCGAGCTGGCCCGCACGCTGAGCGTGTGGATGGGCGATGACCTGTCGATCAGCCTCACCGCGATCCGCGACCAGCGCGCCAAGGCGCACGACGCCGAGGCGGTCACCGCCTTCCTCTTCGAGCCGGACGACGACGAGGGCCCCTCCCCCGCCCCGACGGCCCACCTCGTCGACGACCCGCTGTTCTCCACGCGCTACGACGGCGAGGGCCGCCAGCTGGCGGCCGGGCTGGAGCTGTACGTCACCGAGGACGGCTACGCCCGCCGCGCGGCCGGCGAGGTGGTCTGCGGCACGACGCTGGACCTGGGACGCCTGCGCCTGGACTGCGCCTTCTTCCTCTGGCGCATGGAGGGCCGCGAGGGCGTCGGCCGCTACGACATCCTGCGCCGCGCGTGAAACGCTTCGGCGAGGGGCCTCGCGTGCCATTGGAAGAACTCGCCCAGGGGGCTCGTTCTTCCGGTGGTATCGAGGCGGTGATCTTCGACTTCGGCGGCGTGCTGAGCTCGCCGATCGCCGAGTCATTCGTCCACGTGCAGGAGGCGGTGGGCATCGCCCCCGAGGCGCTGGGCAACGCGATGGCGACCGTGACCCAGCGCGACGGGCGCAACCCGCTGTTCGCCCTGGAGTGCGGCGAGGTCACCGAGCGCGAGTTCATGGCCGACCTGGGCGCGGTGCTGTCGGAGCAGCTCGGGCGGGTGGTGGAGATGCAGGAGTTCAGCGCCCACTACTTCCGCCACCTGCAGACCAACCACGAGATGATCGGCCTGACCCGATCGCTGCGGGCCCGCGGCTACCGCACGGCGATGCTCACCAACAACGTGCGCGAGTGGGAGCCGCGGTGGCGGGCGATGCTCCCGGTCGACGAGCTGTTCGAGCTGATCGTCGACTCCGCCTTCGTGGGGATGCGCAAGCCCGACCCAGGGATCTTCCTGCTCACGCTGGAGCGCCTGGGCCTGCCCGCCGAGGCATGTCTGCTCATCGACGACTTCGCCATCAACTGCGAGGGCGCCCGCGCCCTGGGCATGCACGCCGTCCAGTTCCTGGACACCGCGCAGACGATCAACGACGTCGAGCAGACCCTGCTGCAGTAGCGACGCAGCCGCAGCGGTAGTGCTGCGGCTAGTTGTCGCAGCCCAGACGGTCCCAGAGATACAGGTCGAGGCAGTCGCCCGCGAGCTCCATCGACCGTTCGCGGGAGAGGAACGGCAGGACCGTCTCCAGCGCGCGCTCCTCGGCGACGCCGGAGTCGAAGGCCTCCTCGCCGCGGAACCCGGCGGCGATCTTCAGGGCCTCGCGGCGGTTCTCCCCGAGCTGCCCGAAGGCGCTGACGAGGAATTCGCGGTTGGCGATC
>WBZU01002809.1_pt1 | contig 11769 bp, 9 predicted proteins | sample 5204311 | NCBI WGS metagenome assembly WBZU01 (sample SAMN12344359, study PRJNA552823) | activated sludge metagenome | biome: Activated sludge suspended growth; feature: Nitrification reactor; material: Wastewater; isolation source: activated sludge from nitrification reactor of wastewater treatment... | reverse complement strand
CACGTCCTCGCCGTGGTTGCCCTGCGGCCCGGTGACGCCGAACAGCCGCTCCTTGAGGATCTCGTCGCGCTCGTTCCACAGCGCGAGCGCGAAGCACAGCCGCTGCCGGTCGTCCGAGACGCCGAGCAGGCCGTCCTCGTTCCACCGGTAGGCCCGCGAGCGCGCGTGCTCGTGCGGGAAGTAGGCCCACGCGTCGCCGTCCGCGCTGTAGTCCTCGCGCACGGTCGCCCACGCGCGCTCGCTGAGGTACGGGCCGAGCAGGTCCCAGCGCCGGCCGCTGCGGCGCTGCTCGGCGAGGCGCTGGCGCTCGGGGTCCATGGGCGCCGGTCAATGTATCACGCCGGTCGCTCGCCCGGGGGCTGCCGCGGGCGCGCGCCGAGGGGTACCATCCTCGCCCGCATGACCCCTTCGCACGTCGTGATCTTCGGCGCGAGCGGCGACCTCACGCTGCGCAAGCTGATGCCCGCCCTCACCAGCCTCGCGGGCAAGCGCAGGCCCGAGGCCGGCTTCCACGTCCTCGGCGTCGCTCGCCGGCCGATGAGCGACGACGCCTACCGGCAGGAGATCCGCGAGGCCATGCCGCCCGAGCTGCGCGCCGCGTTCGACGAGCTCGCGCCGCGCGTCGGCTACCTGCAGGGCGACGTCGGCGTGCCCTCCGACCTCGCGCGGCTGTCCGAGCGCCTCGACGAGCTGCCCGGCGGCCGCGACGCGGGGCGCCTCTTCTACCTGTCCCTAAAGCCAGAGTTGTTCGCGCCGACGGTCGCGCTGCTGGCGGTCGGCGGCCTGCTGCACATGCGCGCCGGCGACTCGCACGCGTGGCGCCGCGTCGTGATCGAGAAGCCGTTCGGCCACGACCTAGCGACCGCGATCGCGCTCAACCGCCAGCTCCACGAGTCGCTGCGCGAGGATCAGATCTACCGGATCGACCACTACCTCGGGAAGGAGACGGTCCAGAACCTGCTCGGGTTCCGCTTCCACAACGCGATCTTCGAGCCGCTGTGGAACCGTCACCACGTCGAGCACGTGCAGCTCACGGTCGCCGAGGACCTCGGCATGGAGCGCGGCCGCGCCGGCTACTACGACACCACCGGGGCGCTGCGCGACATGGTCCAGAATCACATGCTGCAGGTGCTCGCGCTGGCGATGATGGAGCCGCCGAGCTCGCTCGAGGCGGGCAGCGTGCGCGGGCAGAAGCTTCAATTCCTGCGCAGCCTGCACGTCCCCGGGCCCGAGCACGCGCGGCGCTTCTCGGTGCGCGCGCGCTACGGCGAGGGCGCGGTCGGCGGCAAGCACGTGCCCGGCTACTTGCAAGAGGAGGGCGTGCGGCCCGACTCGCGGACCGAGACCTACGTGGCGATCCGCGCCGAGAGCGACTCGTGGCGGTGGGCCGGCGTGCCGATCTTCTTGCGCCACGGCAAGCGCCTGGCGAAGAAGTACACCGAGGTGCGGATCCAGTTCCGCGTCCCGCCGGTGCAGCTGTTCAACCGGCCCGACGGGATCTCCGACGACGAGTTCCGCGACAAGCTGCGCGACGGCAGCCTGTGCCAGATCCGGCCCAACGCGCTGACGCTGTCGATCCAGCCGCGCGAGGCGATCAACCTGTCGTTCGGCGTCAAGCGCCCGGGCGCCGCGATGGTGATGGCGCCCGCAGAGCTCGGCTTCGACTATCGCGAGCACTTCGGCGGCGGCACCCCGCCGGCCTACGAGCGGCTGCTGCTCGACGCGCTGCTCGGCGACCCGACGCTGTTCCTCCACGCCGACGAGATCGAGGCGAGCTGGCGGTTCGCCGACGCGTACCGCGCCGCGTGGGACGACCCGAGCGCCGATCCGCCGGCGACCTACCCGGCGGGCTCGTGGGGCCCGGCCGACGCCGACGAGCTGTTCTTCGGCTGCGAGGGCGGCTGGTCGCAGGGGTGAGCCGCGCATGACCCCGAGCCTCGAGATCGTGCCCACGCGCGACCCGTCCGCCGCGGCGGGCGAGCGGCTCGCGCGGGCGATCGCGCAGACGGCCGCGCGCGGCGGCGACTGCCGCCTGGCGGTCCCCGGCGGCTCGGCGATCGCCGCGTTGCCGCATGTCTTTTCGCACCTGCCCTCAGGGACATGGTCCGAAGTCCTCCTGACGTGGGTCGACGAGCGCTGCGTGCCGCTCGCCGACCCGGCGAGCAACCGCGGGGCGCTGCGCCGCCTCGGGCTGCCCGCGCCCGGGCTCGAGCTGCCGCTGTGGGAGGACGACGACGGCGACGCCAACGACGCGCTCGAGCGGTTCGCGCGGGTGTTCGCGCGGAGGTTCGGCGGCGGGCTCGACGTCGCGCTGCTCGGGCTCGGCGAGGACGGGCACGTGGCCTCGCTGTTCCCCGGCCACCCGGCGCTGCGAGCCCGCGGGGCGGCGGTGTTCGTCGCCGACAGCCCGAAGCCGCCGCCGCGACGGCTGAGCCTGACGCTCGACGTGCTGCGCCGGACGCCGCTCGCGGTGATGGTCGTCAGCGGCGCGGGCAAGCGGGCGGCGCTGCGGCGGGTGATCCAGCGCGACCCGGCGCTGCCGACCAGCGCGCTCGCGCACCTGGTAATTGCGACCGACATCGAGCTCGAGGAGGACGACGATGAGTGAAGACAGGCAGTGCGACGTGGCCGTGATCGGCCTGGGCGTGATGGGCGGCAACCTCGCCCGCAACTTCGCCAGCCGCGGGCTCCGCGTGGCCGGCTACTCGCGCACGTTCGAGACCGGGGCGGCGCTGGCGGCGGCCCACCCCGAGGCGAAGTTGACCATCGCGCGGGACGTCCGCGAGCTCGTCGGCATGCTCGAGCGCCCGCGCCGGATCGTGGCGATGGTCAACGCCGGCAAGCCCGTCGACGACGTGCTCGACCAGCTCGACCCGCTGCTCGAGGACGGCGACATCGTCGTCGACGCCGGCAACAGCCTGTACACCGACACCGACCGCCGCGAGGCTCGCGCGCACGGGCGGCCGTGGCGGTTCGTCGGCATGGGCGTGTCCGGCGGCGCCGAGGGGGCGCTGCTCGGTCCGTCGATCATGCCCGGCGGCGACGCCGACTCATGGGAGCGGCTGCGGCCGGTGCTCGAGGCGATCGCCGCGCGCAGCGACTCCGGCGTGTGCGTCGCGCACTGCGGGCGCGGCTCGGCCGGGCACTTCGTCAAGATGGTCCACAACGGCATCGAGTACGGCGACATGCAGCTCATCGCCGAGGTCGGCTCGCTGATGCGCGAGGGCATGGGCTTGCCCTGGGGACAGGTCGCCGACGCGTTCTCCGCGTGGAACCAGGGCGACCTGCGCAGCTTCCTGATCGAGATCACCGCCGACATCCTGCGCGCCCCGGACCCGCAGAACGCCGGCACCTTGCTCGTCGACGCGATCCTCGACCGCGCCGGCCAGAAGGGCACCGGCAAGTGGACGGTCGTCGCCGCGGCCGAGCACGGCGTCGCGATCCCGACGATCGCGGCCGCCGTCGACGCCCGGATTCTCTCCGCGGGGAAGGACCTCCGCGTGCGCGCCGAGGCGGCGCTGCGCCCGCCTCGCGGGGTGCTCCAGGGCGTCGAGGTCGACGACCTGCGCGACGCCCTCTACGCCGCGAAGATCGCCAGCTACACCCAGGGCTTCGCGCTGCTGCAGGCGGCCAGCGGGGCCTACGGCTACGGCACCGATCTCGGCGAGGTGGCGCGGATCTGGACCGGCGGGTGCATCATCCGCGCGGTCTTCCTCGAGCGGATCCGCGCGGCGTTCGCCGCCCAGCCGCGGCCCGAGCTGCTGGTGCTCGCGCCCGACTTCGCGGCCGACGTGGCGCGCCGGCTGCCCGGGTGGCGGCGCGTGGTGTCGGCGGCGGCGGCGGTCGGCCACCCGATCCCCGGCCTCGCGGCGTCGCTCGCGTGGTTCGACACGCTGACCAAGGCGCGCGGCTCCGCGGCGCTGATCCAGGCGCAGCGCGACTTCTTCGGCAGCCACACCTACGAGCGCGTCGACAACCCCGGCGTGTTCGTCCACACCGAGTGGCCGCGCTCGTCCGGCTGAGCGCTACCAGCCGAGCACGTAGGCGAACATCAGCGGCGCGACGATCGTCGCGTCGCTCTCGATGATGAAGCTCGGCGTGTGCTCGCCGAGCTTGCCCCACGTGATCTTCTCGTTGGGCACGGCGCCGGAGTAGCTGCCGTAGCTGGTGGTCGAATCGCTGATCTGGCAGAAGTAGCCCCAGAGCGGCACGTTCGTGCGCTGCAGGTCCTGGTGCAGCATGGGCACCACGCAGATCGGGAAGTCGCCCGCGATGCCGCCGCCGATCTGGAAGAAGCCGATCGACGACTTCACCGAGGTCTCGGTGTACCAGCGCGCGAGCTCCATCATGTACTCGATGCCGGTGCGGACGGTGTGGACGTTCTTGACGTCGCCGGTGATGACGTGCCCGGCGTACATGTTGCCGAGCGTCGAGTCCTCCCAGCCGGGGACGATGATCGGCAGGTTGCGCTCGGCCGCCGCCATCAGCCACGAGTCCTTGGGGTCGATCTGATAGCTGCCCGCGAGCGCGCCGGAGCGCAGGATCTTGTAGAAGAACTCGTGCGGGAAGTAGCGCTCGCCGGCCTTGTCGGCGCGCACCCACTCGGCGAGCACGGCGTCCTCGATGCGCCGCATCGCCTCCATCTCGGGGATGCAGGTGTCGGTGACGCGGTTCAGGTGGCGCTCGAGCAGCGCCTGCTCGTCCTTGGCGGTCAGGCTGCGGTAGTTGGGGACGCGGACGTAGTGGTCGTGCGCGACCAGGTTGAACACGTCCTCCTCGAGGTTGGCGCCCGTGCAGCTGATCGCGGTGACCTTGCCCTGCCGGATCATCTCGGCGAGGCTGAGCCCGAGCTCCGCGGTGCTCATCGCGCCGGCGAGGGTGACGAGCATGCTGCCGCCGGCGTCCATGTGGGCGACGTACGCCTTGGCGGCGTCGACCAGCGCGGCCGCGTTGAAGTGGCGGTAATGGCGGCGGATGAACTCGGAGATCGGGCGGTCCTGCATGCGAGGCGGCAGAGGATACGCGATCGACGCGCGGCGTGGGAGGCGCCGGCGCGCGAAACCGGCCGGGCCCCCGGGCTGGCCGCGCGGCCGGCGTCCGAGTAGGTTTGCCCCGCATGCGCAGCCTCTCGCGCCTCGCCCGGCGGACGTTCGACCTCGTGATCCTCGGCGGCGGGATCACGGGCGCCTGCGTCGCCCGCGACGCGGCCCTCCGCGGGCTCCGCGTCGCCCTCGTCGAGAAGCGTGACTTCGGCGGCGCGACCACGGCGGCCTCGTCGAAGCTGATCCACGGCGGCCTTCGCTACCTCAAGAACCGCGAGTTCGGGCTCGTCCGCGAGTCGACGCGCGAGCGCCGGTTGTGGTCGCTGCACGCGCCGCACCTCGTCCAGCCGCTGCCGATCGTGATGCCGATGTACCGCGGCGACGCCAACCACCCGCTGGTGGTCCGCGCCGGGATGATCGCCTACGACCTGCTGGGCTTCGATCGCGGCCGCCTGCCCGACCCAGACCAGCGACTCCCCGGCCACCGGATCCTCTCGCCGGCCGAGGCGCTGACGCTGCACCCCGGCCTGCGCGACGAGGGGCTGCTCGGCGCGGTGCTCCTGTACGACTGTCAGATGCTGTCGCCCGAGCGGCTCGAGATCGAGTGCCTGCTGAGCGCGGCGGCGGCGGGCGCCGAGGTCACGAACTACGCCGAGGCGCTCGGCTTCGTGCGCGACGGGGGGCGCGTCGTCGGCGTCGAGGTGAAGGGCGTGCTGCCCGGCGAGGGCCCGCTCGAGGTGCGCGCGCCGCTGGTCGTCAACGCGGCCGGGCCGTGGGCCGACCTGCTGCTCGAGACGCTCGGCGAGGCCCACCGCTCGACCCACCTGATCCGCTCGAAGGGGATCCACATCCTCACGCGCAAGCTCGTCGGCGACGCCGCGTTGGGGATGTCCGCAGGGACAGGTCACTTCTTCCTCCTCCCGTGGCGCGGGCTGACGCTGATCGGCACGACCGACGAGGTCTACGAGGGCCACCCCGACGCGTTCCGCGTCACCGAGGCCGACATCGTCGGGCTGATCGACAAGGTCAACACGCACTACCCGGCGGCGGCGCTGCGCCGCGAGGACGTGCTCCACAGCTATGGGGGCCTGCGCCCGCTGGTCGACGACGAGGGGGCCGCCCGCGCCGGCTCGTACGGGCGGAGCCGCCGCGCCGAGGTGTGCGATCACGCGAGGACCGACGGCGTCGAGGGTTTGGTGTCGGTGATCGGCGGCAAGTGGACGACCGCGCGATCGCTCGCCGAGACCGTCGTCGACCTCGCGCTGAAGAAGCTCGGGCGCGCCGCCGGGCCGTGCCTCACCCGCGTCGTGCCGCTGCCGGGCGGGGCGATCGGCAACTTCCGCGGGTTCGTCGGCGAGCTGCGGGCGCGCCACCCCGACGCGCCGGGCGAGCTCGTCGAGCACCTCGCCCGCAACTACGGGGCGCGCGCCGGCGAGGTCCTCGCGCTCGCCGCCGCCGACCCGGCGCTCGCCGCCCCGCTGCGCCCCGACCTGCCCGAGATCGCAGCCGAGGTCGTCCACGCCGCGCGCGCCGAGTGGGCGATCGAGCTCGCGGACGTAGTTCTGCGGCGCACCGGCCTCGGACAATTCGGCGACCCGGGCCTGCGCGCGCTCGAGACCGCGGCCCGGCTCCTCGGCGGCGAGCGCGGCTGGGACCGCGCGGAGGCGCTGCGACAGATCGATCGAGTGCTTGACCGCTACGCCCCGGCGGCGGCATGACAGGAGGCACCATGCGCGTCCGGGCGATCGTCAACCCCAAGTCCTCCGGCGGCCGACTCGGGCGCGCCTGGCCGGACGTTCACGCCAAGCTCCAGGCGGCGATCGGCCCGGTCGAGGTGGCGCTGACCGACGGGCCGAACGCCGCGACTGGCCTCACCCGCGCGGCGCTGCAGGACGGCGTCGACCTCGTGATCGCGGTCGGCGGCGACGGCACCAACAACGAGGTGGTGAACGGCTTCTTCGCGGCGACGCGCCCCGGCGAGCCCGACGTCCGGCTGCGGCCCGAGGCTGCCCTTTCGGTCCTGATGCTCGGGACAGGTTGCGACTTCCGCAAGAGCTTCGGCGCCGGCGCCGGCGCCGACGAGCAGGTGCAGAGGATCGCCGCCGGCACGCCGCGGCCCCTCGACATCGGCCGGCTCGACTACATCGCCGACGACGGCAGCCCCGCGACCCGCTACTTCGTCAATATCTGCAGCTTCGGCCTGTCGGGCGAGGTCGACCGCCAGGTCGCGCGTGCCAAGACGAGCCGGATCTTCGGCGGGAAGATGGCGTACTTCGCCGCGACCGTGCGCGGGATGGTCGGGTATCGCCCGCAGCACGTCGAGCTCGTCGTCGACGGAGGCGCGCCGCGGGTGGTGAACGTCAACATCGTGGCGGTGTGCAACGGGCAATACTTCGGCGCGGGGATGCACGTCGCGCCGATGGCCGACCCGTGCGACGGGCAATTCGAGGTCATCGTGGTCCCCGACCTCGGGCTGTTGGAGCTGCTCAAGGACCCGAACGCGATCTACCGCGGCGACCACCTCAAGAACCCGAAGGTCTTCCACCTGCCGGGGCGGCGCGTCGAGGCGCGGCCGGTCGCCGGCGCGCGGCCGGTGCTGCTCGACGTCGACGGCGAGGCCCCCGGCCGCCTGCCGGCTACCTTCACGATCCTGCCCGGCGCGCTGACGCTGCGCTATTGAGCGGACCCGACGAGAACGAGAGGACATGTCATGATCGACAGGCGTTCGCTGCGCTGGAACGGCTGGGGCCTGGCCCATCAGACCTTCGAACTCGGGCACCGCGAGCCCGAGGTGTGGGCGTGGGTGGCGTCGCAGCTCGGGATGTCGTCGCTGCCGTCGCGGCCCGCGCGGCCGCTGCCGGAGGTCGAGCTGCCTTCGTCGCGGCTGGCCGAGGCCGACCTCGCGGCGCTCGCCGCGATCGTCGGCGCCGAGCACGTGAAGACCGACCGCTACGAGCGGGCCTTCCACGCGCGCGGCAAGAGCTATCTCGACATCCTGGCCCTTCGGGCAGGTGACCTCGGCACGGCGCCCGACGCCGTCGTGTACCCCGGCACGGCCGCGCAGGTGCAGGCGCTGCTCGAGCTGTGCGACCGCGAGGGCGTCGCGGTGGTGCCGTTCGGCGGCGGCTCGAGCGTGGTCGGCGGCGTGAACGGGCTGCGCCGGCCGGACCAGCGCGCGGTGGTCACGGTCGACACGACGCGGATGTGCCGCGTGCTGTCGCTCGACCCGGTGTCCCAGACGGCGCGCGTCGAGGCCGGCGTCTACGGGCCCGAGCTCGAGCGCACGCTGCAGCGCGAGGGCTTCACGCTCGGTCACTACCCGCAGTCGTTCGAGTTCTCGACGCTCGGCGGGTGGATCGCGGCGCGCGGCGCCGGTCAGCAGTCGTACCGCTACGGCAAGGCCGAGAAGTGGCTCGTGTCCGCCGAGGTCGCGACCCCGCGCGGACCGTGGCGCAGCGAGGGCTTCCCGGCCTCCGCGGCCGGGCCCAACCTCACCCAGATCGTCGCGGGCAGCGAGGGCCTGCTCGGGATCATCACCGCGGCGACGGTGAAGTTGCACCGCGTCCCCGAGGTCACCGACTACCGCGGCTACCTGTTCCGCGGCCTCGAGCAAGGCGTCGACGCGGTGCGGGCGGTGCTGCAGGAGGAGATCCCGGTGGCGATGCTCCGCCTGTCCGATGGGTCCGAGACGCACTTCCTCTCCGGGTTCTCGGCGGCCCAGCACCCGCCGGGGCGGATCGAGCGGATCGCCACGCGCGCCCTGGCGATGCGGGGCTACGGCGAAGGACGCTGCCTGCTGCTCGTCGGGCTCGAGGGCGACCGCGAGTCGGTGCTCGAGGCCGGCGTGCGCGCGCGCTGCGTGCTCGAGCGCCACGGCGCGCAGCACGTCGGCCGCGGGCCGGGCCGCAAGTGGTACAGCCGCCGCTTCATGATGCCGTACATGCGCGACCCGATGCTCGACCGCGGGGTCGCGGTCGAGACGCTCGAGACGTCGGCCCGCTGGTCCGACCTGCTCGACCTCTACCGCGGCGTGGGTCGGGCGATCCGCGGGGCGCTGCGCGACCACGCCGCGGGCCCCTGGGCCCGCCCGCTGGTGATGTGCCACGTCTCGCACGGCTACGTCGACGGGGCGAGCCTCTACTTCACGATGGTGTTCCCGCAGAAGCAGGGCGCCGAGGTCGAGCAGTGGCTCGCGATCAAGAAGGCCGCGACCGACGCGATCGTCGCCGGCGGCGGCACGATCAGCCACCACCACGGCGTCGGCAGCGACCACGCGCCGTGGCTCGCCCGCGAGAAGGGCCCGGTCGGCGCGGCGCTCCTGGCTGGCCTCAAGGCCAGCCTCGATCCGAACGGCACGCTGAACCCGGGCAAGGTCCTCGTCCCCTAGCCCGGGCGGATCCGCGCCGGGGCTGAAGATCGGGGGAGCTTGCGGGGCCTCGCGCCCCGGGGATACCCTGCTGTCATGGCGGACTGTCGCGACTTCTCCCTGGTCCTTGGGTGCGCGCTCGCGCTGTTCGCCGGGTGCGGTGACGACGGCGGCGGGAGCGCGTCGGCGGGCGGCTCGACGAGCGCGACCTCGGCGAGCGCGTCGGCGACCGAGCCGACCGGCGGAAGTTCGTCGAGCGGCGGCGGCGGCTCCACGAGCACCGGCGGCTCGGCGACGGGCGGCGACGCGACGAGCACCGGCGCGCCGACGACCACCGAGCCCGCGAGCGGCGGCGGGATCAAGCTCGACGTCGCGGCGCCCGACCAGGGCGGCGGCTCGTGCGCGACCAAGTGCGGCAACACCGACTGGAGCTACGTGTGGATCGCCAACAGCGGCGAGCACACGATCAGCAAGATCGACACGCGGACGATGGCGGAGGAGGGCCGCTACATCACGCGCGCCGACCAGCAGGGCAACCCGTCGCGGACGTCGGTCAGCATCGACGCGAAGGCGGTGGCGGTCGCCAACCGGGCCGGCGGGATCACGAAGATCTGGGCGCGCCCGGAGTACTGCACCGACAAGAACGGCAACGGGATGATCGACACCTCGAGCGGCAAGGACAACGTGCTGCCGTGGGATCAGGACGAGTGCGTGGCGTGGTTCACGGCGTTCCCCGACGCGACGACGCAGCGGCCGATCGCGTGGACCTCGGGGACGTACAACACGCGCACCTGCGAGTACGACGACCAGAAGATCTGGACCGCGGCGGCGAACGGGACGAAGGGCGCGGTGTGGCCGTGCGATGGATCGCCGGGGATCTTCGTCTACCGCCTCAACGGCGACACGGGCGCGGTCGAGGACACCATCCCGATGCCGGACGTCACCTGCGGCGGGACGTTCGGGCCCTACGGCGCGGCGGTCGACTCGAACAACGACCTGTGGATGTACATCTGGTCGGCGTACACGATCGTGCACGTCGACTACGACACGCTCGAGTACGAGACGATGCAGGGCGGCTCGTACGGGATCACGGTCGACACCAAGGGCCGCGTGTGGGTCGACAGCGGGCAGCGCTACGACCCGATGACGATGCAGTGGGCCAGTCAGATCGGGAACCAGCCCGGCAACGGCGGCAGCGGGGTGGCGCAGGACCTCAAGGGGCGGATCTGGAAGGCGACCAACGGCGGGGTCGGGTGGGTCGACGCGGAGACGATGATCGTCGGCGACACGGTGCCGCTGCCGAACCCCGGCCTCGCGCGCGGGGTGGGGGTCGACGTCGACGGGTACATCTGGGCGGTGATCCTCGGCGGCTCGCAGGCGTTCCGGATCCACCCGGATACCTATGAGATCGCGGAGTACGCCGGCCTCAACCAGCCGTACACGTACAGCGACATGGCCGGCGGGCAGATCAACAACGTGACCTGCAACCCGCAGCGATGAGCTGTCTCCAGGGACAGGCGCGTGCGCGCGCGGCGGGCGGTCACGCGCGCAGCGGCGCCGCGACGGATCGGGTAGTGTCGCTGCGCGCGGCGAGCCGTCGCGCAGGAGCGTACCGTGATGAAGAAGTGGTTCCGTTCGCTGTTGGTCGCCGGCAGTCTCTCCGCCGTCGCGCTCGCGCCGCTGTCGGCCGACGCCGCCCTCAACGCCTACCTGAAGCTGAAGGGGCAGAAGACGGGCGAGATCAAGGGCAGCGTCACGCAGAAGGGGCGCGAGGGGAAGATCATGGTGATCGCGGTCAGCCACGAGATCGTCTCGCCGCGCGACCCGCAGTCGGGGCTCCCCACCGGCAAGCGGATGCACAAGCCGATCGTGATCACCAAGGAGATCGACAAGGCGTCGCCGCTCCTCCACAACGCGCTCGTCAACAACGAGAACATCCCCGAGTGGGAGCTCATGGTCTACGACACGGTCAACGGCGTCGAGAAGCCGACGTACACGATCAAGCTGACCAACGCGAGCATCGCGTCGATCCGCCTGGTCCAGGGCGCCGACGGCAAGCTGCAGCAGGAGATCACGTTCGTCTACAAGAAGATCGAGTGGACCTGGGTCGACGGCGGGATCACGGCGCTGGACGACTGGGAGACGCCCGTCGCCGCCAAGTAGCTGTCCTGACGGGCAGGTCCCTCAGGACAGCCCGAGGGCGCGCGCGAGGTAGCGGCCGGTGGCGCTCTCCTTCGCGCGCGCGACGATCGGCGGCGGGCCGGCCGCGAGGAGCCGCCCGCCGCGCGCGCCGCCCTCGGGGCCGAGGTCGATGACCCAGTCGGCGCACTTGATGACGTCGAGGTTGTGCTCGATGACGAC
>WBZU01002178.1_pt1 | contig 11769 bp, 14 predicted proteins | sample 5204311 | NCBI WGS metagenome assembly WBZU01 (sample SAMN12344359, study PRJNA552823) | activated sludge metagenome | biome: Activated sludge suspended growth; feature: Nitrification reactor; material: Wastewater; isolation source: activated sludge from nitrification reactor of wastewater... | reverse complement strand
ATCAAGCAGGTCGCGCACGCCGCCGTCGGGCATTCCGGGGATCTCGGCTCCCTGCTGGACGTCGTCCTCACCGGCGGCGGGCAGGAGCGCCTGCGCCAGGAAGCCACCTGGCAGCTGCTGCGGTTCGCCGACAGCTACGAGATGGAGCCCGGCAAGCCCCGGCGCCTGTACCAGGAAGTCGGCCAGATCCTCCGCGACCTCGCCCCCGAATCGCAGCTGTGCTGGGAGCAGGACCTCGAGCGCCGCATCGAATCCAGCCCGTCCACGTTCACGGTCGTGGACGTCCGCAGCAAGGAAGGCCACGGGTTCTTCGTGGGCGAGCGGGGCTACCGCTGCCTGGTGATCGACGCCAGCCTCGCCACCCGCAAGCGGCGGCTGCTCGCCCGCGACCGCCACGACGTCGTCGATGACAGCGTGTTCAGCCATCAGTCAGAGACCGACGTGGACAGCCTCGCCAGCGACTGGGTCATCAGCAACGAGTCAGACGACCCGTCCGCCCTGCACGCCGGCCTGGACGGCGTCGCCGGCGAGCTGCGCGCCCTGTTCCCGCAGCCCTGACCGCGCCCGGGCTCCCGGCCCTGCGGCCCGGCCCGCGAACGCAGGAATCTCCCGCCGGGGCTGGGATCGGCGAGGTACGTTCACGGGCTGGCGCCCGCCCAGGCTCCGGCGACCAAACCCCTGACCCCGACCCCGGAGCATGCCCGCCACTTCCACTGAGACCCAGCCGCCCGCAGCCGCCCGCCGCTACACCGTGGACGAGATCGAGCTCGTCAAGCGCGAATACCCCGGAGCGGACAGCAAGAAAAAGCTGGAGATCTGCAGGAAGCTCGGAATCAAGGACAAGCGCCGCCTCTACAATCTGGCTCATCAGCTGGGGCTCACTCGCAAGAGCATCGACTTGAACGACAAGGAGTTCCGCGAGTTCGTCAACGGCAACCAGGACGTGATGATGAGCCGACGAAGCTACACCGCCAAAGACGAACAGACCGTCCTGCAGCTGCGGGAGGACCCCGCGACCACCGTGTTCGAGCCGTGGACTGACGAGTTCATCCGCGAGTGGTACAGCCGCATGCCGGTGACGCTGATCGCCATCAAGCAGGAGCATTCCGAGGCGGCAGTCATGTACCGCGCCCGGCATCTGACCCGCCAGCGCAAGGACTCCGACGGCAACCTGATGCCGCCCCAGGCCGTCCGGCGCCCCGCGATCGGCTTCACGCTGGAGCGGGTGTGCGCGTGGCTGGGGATCTCCGAAGCCGAAGTCCCTGCCTTGCAGGCCGCCGGCGTGGAGATCCACCCGCTGCTGACTCCTCGCGGCGAGGAGAAAGGCAAGTGGGTGCTGTCAGCCAGCCTCGCCCCGTTCCTGCGCAAGTACGGCGCCCGGCTCGTGCGCGACAAGAACGCCTGCCAGTACTTCATCGCGGAGATCCTCGAAACCGAGGAGCAGCTGAAAGCGAACCGCCCGCGGCTGGAACCCGCCCGCCTGCAGATGATGGACGCCCTGGAGTCAGACGACCCTGACCAGCTGCTCGCCGCCCAGGACGCCATGGCAGCCGCGCGGCTGCCGCTGGAGCGCGAAGGCGTCATCGAGGAGTCCTGCCATTACGTCGACCACGGCCACATCTGCCGCAACCCGTCCGCCGGGCCCCTGTACGAGGAGTACTGCCCGCACGGAGCGGACAAGAAATGCTTCGCCCGCGATGTCCGCTTCGACCTGATCGACTAATTCGGCCGGTCGGTCGCAAAATCAGTCGCAAATTAGAAACCCCGCGTTTGCGGGGGCTTTATCCTGAGTCGCAATCGGCCCGCGGCGGCCCTCCCGCGGACCAAGCCCCGCCGATTCGAGTCGCAACGGCAGACGGACATGCGAAGCGAACGAGACGGACATGCGGGGCGGCTGGGGCTCGGCGAGCCTGCGTCCCACCGCCGCAGGCTGGCTGGGACAATCGAAGCAAACGAAACCTGGTTGCGTTTGTGTCGTTTGTTGGGTATGGTCATGCAGCGCACACAACCCACGCAAGCGAGAGGAGCGCCCGCCATGTCAGTCGTTGATGAAGCCCAGGACCGCGTCCTGCACGCAGAGCCGGAGGAGAAGGACGGCCTCGCGGTCGTCCTCAATCTGCTCGACCGCCTGGATTCGGCCGGGGATCTGAAGGCGAAGCTCGTGGGTCCGGATGGTGGCGCCATCGAGATCCCCCCGTCGGCATACGAGGCGCTTCGGGCTGTTGTTGGTGGCATGGCCCGCGGCCTAACCATGACGCTCGTGCCCCACGGCAAGGAGCTGACGACACAGGAAGCCGCGGACCTGCTCAACATTTCGCGCACCTACCTGGTCAAGCTCGTTGACAATGGTCAGATAGCGGCCCACATGGTCGGCACCCATCGCCGGCTCAAGATCGAGGACGTGCTCCAGTACCGCGCCCAACGTGCCGATGTCCGCCGCGAGGCCCTCGCGGAGATCACGGCCATCGGTGAAGAGTTCGGATACGAGTAGGCGAGGACGAGACGACACAGCCGGCCCGTAGACTCACGCGGCTGTGTCGTCCTACCGAGCCGTGCTCGACGCCAATGTCCTGTTTCCGAGCTCGCTACGCGATCTGCTTCTTCGCTGCGCCGAAGCCGAGTTCTACGTACCCATCTGGACGGAACGGATCCTCAATGAGGCCGTGCGAAGCACGCTTGAGGAAGGGCGCATGAACGAAGGCGGCGCGAGCCGGCTCCTTGCTGCTTTGCGTCGGGCGCTTCCCGAGGCGATGATTGGCCCCGACGGGGTGGATCTGATCGAGGCGCCAGCGTGAGCTGGGTGGATCGGGCGGCTGGTAGTGGGCGTCCGCGGCCGCAGGAATCTGACGCCACCATCGGCTGGCGATATGCGTTTCGTCAACGTCCAAGTGCGCTTACGTCGCGCCGCTTGATTCGAGCCCGGCGACGACTCGAGAAACGCGGCGATACTCGCCGTCGGCGATGACGTCCAAGGGCTTGTCGTCATCCAGGAGGGCCAAGGGCTTGCGTAGCCACACCGGGATGTAATCGGCCCTCATCAGCAGAGCGAGGCGCTCAACGATGAATGACAGCTCGGCTAGACGCTCGGCGTGCGTTCCCGAGGGCGATCGGTCGTCGCGCAGCCAAGCGCGCGCCGATGTCTCGTCAGCCCCAGTGGCGCGAGCGATGTCGGCGGCCGTGAGGCATCCGACGTCTCGGATGTGAGCGGCTTCGCTGGCAAAGGCGGTTGGCATTCGGACGCTCCTGACGCTGGCTGCGCACCACTGTATCGGCAAACGCCCGGACAACACAACTGTAGCGCCCTCGGAACGCTCGGACTTGGTGCGGGCATGTACGCCGTATGGTGCGCTCCGAGTCTCCCCAAACAGGGGCTCCGCCGATTTCAGGGCCGCCGTCAGCCGCCCGCAGGGCCCGGCAGGCGAAAAAGGAATGGCCCTGCCAGCCAGCCTTCCGGCAGAGCCCGAGGGCTCTATCGCTGGAAGGGGCCGGCGCACGCGCAGCGCGGCCCCGCGGCGTGCTGAGCGCCTTGCGCTGCCCCGGGCCGGGCCTACGGTGAAAGGGATGCCAGGCAAGCTCACCGGAACCGCATGCTCATCCGAGCGCGCCCCCATGGCGCTGGACGCCGCCGGCGCCGGCCGGCACGGTCAGCTGGGCCCGGGCCTCGGAGGGTTCTTCACCGTCGCCGACCGCGAGAAATACGTGCGCGAGTTCACCAGGGCCGTCGCGGCCCTCCCGGACGCCCTGCAGACCCCCGAGCCGCCCGAGCATCCCGGCAAGATTCCCAACCAGGCCACCACCTCGTTCATCGTCAACCTCGAGCAGGGCCGCTGGGGCGAGGCGATCGTCGCCGACATGATCAACGGCCAGGCCGACGGGCTCTCCGCTGTCGCCTACGGCCAGGACTCAGACATCATCGCCGGCGAGCCCGGCTTCGAGGAGCACTACGCCCGCCACTACCGGGAGCTGATCACCGAAGGCAAGCGCTCGGACCTGCTGCTGTTCGTCTCCGGCGGCCAGCTCCCCGAGCCCCGGGCCGTCCCTGACGGCGCCGTCCGCGAAGCCGTCGCCGCCCTGGAAGTCCGCTCCAGCGCCCAGAACGTCGCCAACTACTACGAGCACTACAGCCGCCCGGAGAACCGCGCCGCAGGCTCCCAGTACAACCTGTCCTTCACCATGAAAGCCGAGGACATCCGCCACGTGCACACCTGGGTGCGCCGCCGTCACGTCCCGCACTTCTACGTGCAGGTGTTCGACGACTGCGTCTATGCCGCCAACACCCTGGACCTGCTGCGCGCCGTCTCAGACCCCGCCGTCCGCGCCGGCCGGCGCAAGCCCACGGTCAAGCGCGCCAAGGACAACCACTTCAAGAGCACCGTGATGCTCGACATCGCCTACGGCGTGCGCCTCGGCGAGATCGTCGAGGAAGCCGGCACCAAGCCGATCACCCGCCGCATGCCCGCCGGCAAGGTCCTGCGCTACGTCGGCCTGTACGGCGGCAAGGCCCAGCTTGACCGCCCGGCCCTGGCAGCGCTCGTCGCCGACGGCGCCCACGTGGCCGGCGCCGGCGCCCTGGACCGCGGGCCCGGCCGGCCCGGCGGCTCAGCCCTGCAGGAAAAGCTGCTCGAGCGCGCCGCCAAGGCCCGCCAGCGCTGAGCTGTCGCCGGCCAGCGCCGCTGCCCGCCAGCCCGCGTAGGCGCCCAGGATCTCCTTCCGGCGCCCCTCAGGGATCGCGTCCAGGTCCGGGATCAGCGACTTGTTGATGTCGCCGGGCTCGAGCTTCTCCAGGCCGGCGCCGTACTCGCGGCGCTCATGGCGGATGATCTCGCGGGCGGCGCCGGTCGCCAGCCACGCCATCACCAGGTCCGCGTCGGCGGGGTCGTTCACATAGACGCCGTGGCAGCACGCCAGGCTGCGCGCGCCCGCCTCGTTGCGCACCGCCCGCATCCCTTCGCGCCCGAAGACCGTCACGAAGATGTCCGGCGGGTCCTTGCGCTCCATCGCCCACCACGGCGACCTCGACCGGGTCAGGTAGCGCAGATGCACGCCGTCGGCCTCCCCGGCTGACAGGCACGCGTCCAGGGCCCCGGTCCGCGGCTCGCTGCCGTCCAGGTACAGCAGGCTGACCTTCTGTCCGGCATCGGCCATCTCCTGCATCCGGGCGGCGGTCAGCACCGGATGCGACGCGTGCGCGGCCTTGGTCAGGCACGGGACCAGCCACTCCGGATCCATCTGGAGCTCGGCGGCGCGGTCCCGGCCGAACACGAAGAACGCGTTGTGGCCGGTGGCGATCCCCCGCTTCGCGCGCGCGTACCGGGTGAACGCCACCAGCCCGCCGGTGGGCACCCGGACGTCCGGGCGGATGTACTGCGCCCATTTGCGGGCCGGGTCCAGGCCGCCGGTGCTGACCATCCTGGCCTTCGCATGCTCCGACGGCCGGCCGGCCACCGCCGCCTCGGCGGCGTCCAGATGCTCCGCGGACGCCGACACGAGCAGCAGCCCGTCCGCCGGCTGCGGGGAGCGTTCGAACAGGCTGACCGCCGCCGTGGTCAGCGCGTCAGAGAACACCTCGTCGGCGAAGCCGAACGTGACCAGCGCCTTCCACGTGCCGGACTGCAGCAGCCAGCGCTTCAGCGCCGTGCCGTAGTTGGCGTTGAGGAACTCGCTGGGGGTGATGAACGCCATCCTGCCGCCGGGCGCCAGCTGCGACAGCGCCTTGGCCATGAACCAGCAGTACAGGTTGCTGGTGGCGGGAAGCTCGGCGCCCAGCTCCCGGCGGCAGGCCTCCTGATAGCGGGACTTGGCGGCCAGCCGGTGATGCTTGACGTAGGGCGGGTTGGCGATGATCGCGTCGTAGCGCTCATCCCAGCCGGACTCCATGAAATCCCCTGCCTGCCAGGACGCCTGCGCCGGCCCGAGGCGCCCGCCTGCGCCGGCCTTGGCGGCGGCGAGCATCGCCGGGTCAAGGTCCCGGCATTCAATGCGCAGCTGCGCGGCGGCCTGGCCGGCCAGCGCCCGGGCGAACACGCCCGTCCCGCACGCCGGATCCAGCGCCCGGGCCGGCCCGGCGCCCAGCACCCAGCGGGCCATCCACGCCGCCACCGGCCAGGGCGTGAACACCTGGCCGGAGGACTGGCGGTCCTGCGCGCTGAGCTGAGGGCGCACCGCCGCTTCAATCCGGTCGGAGAACGGGTCCAGCGCGCCCAGTTCGTCCAACTGCCGCTGCGAAAGGGGCTTCACCCGCTGACAGTACGGCCGGATCACTGGCAGGCACGGGGTTTCCGAGGGCCTGGCCCTGCCAGCCGCCGGGGCGCGGGCAGGGCCGGCATGATCAGGGCAGGCGGGGCCTTCCGGGGCCGCGCGCGCCGGCAGAAAATGTTGCGCCGATGGCGTTTGAAACCGCGAGGGAGGCCGTATGTTCGAGGCAGCAACCGAATCCCGAAAGGACCTGCACGACGCCATGAGCGACACCCCTCTCACCAAGGAGCAAGAAGCGAAGGAAAAGGCGCTTGCCGCCGCCCTCGCCGGCCTCGAATCCGAGTTCGGCAAAGGCACCATCATCCAGATGGACGGCGACGCCCTGCCTGACATCCAGTCGTTCCCGTCCGGCAGCCTCGCCCTTGACGTCGCCCTCGGCGTCGGCGGCATCCCCGAAGGCCGCATCGTCGAGATCTACGGGCAGGAGAGCTCCGGCAAGACGACGCTCTGCTACCACTGGATGGCCGAAGTCCAGAAGCGCGGCGGCAAGGCGGTCTTCATCGACGCCGAGCACGCCATGGACCCGCGCTACTCCGCCGCGATCGGCGTGAACATGGACGAGCTCATGGTCTCCCAGCCCGACAGCGGCGAGCAGGCCCTCGAGATCGCCGACCGGCTCACCGCCTCCGGCGCCGTGGACCTGATCGTCGTGGACTCCGTCGCGGCGCTCACGCCCCAGGCCGAGCTGGACGGCGGCATGAGCGACCAGGTCATCGGCCTGCAGGCCCGCATGATGAGCAAGGCGATGCGCAAGCTCGCCGGCAACTGCAAGCGCACGAACACCACGATCGTGTTCACCAACCAGATCCGCGAGAAGGTCGGCGTCATGTTCGGCTCCCCGGAGACCACCCCCGGGGGCAAGGCGCTGAAGTTCTACGCGTCGGTGCGCATGAAGATCGCGCGCATCCAGCAGCTCAAGGGCAAGATCGCCGACCCGATGGGCGGCGACAAGCTCGTGGACGGGACCATGGGCAACCGCACCCAGGTCAAGATCCTCAAGAACAAGGTGGCGCCGCCGTTCCGCCAGGCGGAGTTCGACATCATGTTCGGCACCGGCATCAGCTGGGAAGGCGAGATCATCGACTACGGCCTCAAGCAGGGGATCATCACGAAGTCCGGGTCGTTCTTCAGCTACGGGGAGGACCGCATCGGCCAGGGCCGCGAGAACGTCCGCGCCTACCTGAACGACAACCCGGAGGTCGCCGAGGAGCTCAAGGCCAAGATCCGCGCCGGCCTGGGCTTCGACGAGGTCGGCGAGATCGACCCGTCCGCCGACGAGGACGCGATCCTCGCCGCCGAGGCCGACGCCGTTGCCGAGGCGGCGGAGCTCGCCGCCGCCGACTGAGCAGCCCCGCTTCCATCCATGCCGCACAGCGAAGGCGCCCGTCCGGGCGCCTTCGCTGCTTAAGGCTGGCAGGCCCGCCAGGCCCTGCGTACGCTCAGGGCATGAGCTCCTCGACCGCTCCGGCCGGCCGCGCGCGCCTGCAGCGGCTGCGCGATGACGTCGCCGTGGCCTTGCACGATCTCGCCCGGGCGGTCGCGGCCGCCGAACGCTCCTACTGCGAGCTCGCCGCCCGCGGGGACGCCTGCCGGGCCGCGCTGGCCCGTGCCCGCGCCGGCCAGCCCGGCCGCCCCTGAAACCCTGCCGGCAGGCGCGGCTGGCAGGCATGCTCGGCCCATGCCCGCCGATGACCATCCCGACCGCAGCCCGCTGGTCGAGCACCGCCGCCGCGGAACCGACCATCCGTTCGTGCGGATCGGCAGCGTCGAAGTGCTCGGCCTGCACGTCACCCGCCACGCCGTCAGCGTCCGCGTCCCCTGGTGGCTGGCCGCCGTCGTGCTCGCCGGCGCCCTGATCGCCACCCAGGCCGGCTGAGCCCTGGCAGGGCTTTCGCGGCCCGCGGCCGGCAAGCCTGCCCCGGCGGCGTTGTGCCTGCTAACGTGAGGAAATGACCGACCGCATCCCGCAGACCGCGGCGGAATGGGAGCAATGGCTGGCGTCGCAGCCCGCGACGCATCTGAGCGCTGAGAACTGCGCCGCGCTGGCGCATCTTCTCGCGCGCGAGGATCCGCCCCAGGCGCTCACCGTCGCCAACATGGAGCGCCTGCAGGCGCGCATCCTCGCCCGGCGCGCCCGGACGCTCTGACCGCCCCGCCCCCGGCTGCCAGGGCGCAGAATCGCGGCAGCGCACGCGCGCGTGAACATCCCGCCAGCCGCCAGCCGCCGGGCTATCCTCACAGGCGATGGAGCAGACACGCCACGCGACAAGGCAGGCCGGCGCCCAGCAGGTGCTGTCCGGCGACGCCTTCCATCTGGGAGAGGACGAGGACCACGCCCTCGACGACACGCTCCTGCGCGAAATCGAGACGGAGCTGGCCGCCGTCACCGGCTGCCAGCGCAAGGATCGCGTGCGCATCACCGTCGCCCGGTCAGTCGCGGACTTCCAGCGCTTCGTGCGCCAGCACGTCCCCCGCCGCGCCCAGCAGCGCGGCATCGCCGCTCACATCCGCGTGGTGCGCGACAGCACCGACCCTCATCATCTGATCGTCGGCCCTTCCGCGCTGGCCGGCCTCAACGACGGCCATTCCACCGTGATCACCGACCTGGTGTACATGATGATCGAGGCCGCCGGCCAGCCGGCCAGCCTGGCGTTCGACCGCGGCGCCTCCGACATCCTCGCCGCCGAGCTCGCCCGCCGCATGAACCTGGACATCCTCACGGACTTCTACCCGGCCGAGCGCCGGTTCGCCGAGGCAGTCATCGAGGCCGTCAAGGGCGTGGACCAGGACCCGATCGAGCTCGTCGCGCTGCTCAAGCGCAGCCCTCGTCAGTTCTTCAAGGAAGTCCGCGAGTCGGGCTTCTACAAGTGGTGGGCCGGCGAGGTCAAGCAGGATGCGAACTTCAGCCAGTACGTCGACCTGACCGCCAGCCTCGCCAGCCCCAACGCGCAGATGGAAGGCTCGTTCATGGAATGGGCCGCCCAGTGCGCCGGCGTGTACCGCGACTACCGGGCCCAGCAGCGCCAGAACGCGCTCGCCGGGGCCGCCAAGAGGGCGGAATCCTCGTGACTTGCTCCAGGATCGCTTCCCGCCCGCTCCGCCCGGATGTATGCCTGAAAGCAAGGACCTGCTGATGCCGCCCAAGCCGCCACCCGCCGAAGATTTCGTGTCCCGCCATGAGGCGGCCGTGAAGCTCGAGACCGCAGTGGACGGCATGCTGCATCACGCCGAGACCGGCCTGGCGCACGACATGCTCGCCTCCGAATGGGAGCGCACGATCCTGCCGCACCTTCCGCTGCGCTACCCGTTCGCGCTGATCCGCATCGACCGGCGCGGCATCAGCCGCGTCATCGAGCTCGCCCAGGACGGCGTCGAAGTCCGCTTCAGCCTGCACCCGGGCCTTGACCCGCACAGTCCGGAGGCGACCGCCGTGACCGTCCCCGGAGCCGCCGGAGAGCCCGAGCTCGTCGGGTTCCTGGACCGAGGCTCCGAGCGCGTGCTCGCCGAAGCCGGCGAGCACCGCAGCCTGTACGGCGTCAAGAGCCTGGACACCATCCAGGGCGTGCAGTCCGGCCGGATCCGCTTCGAGATGGAGCTCGTGCGCCCCGACCTGCACCAGTGCTCGGCCTGCGGGCGCCTGCACGCCGGCCGCACCGAGAACTGCGACGACTGCCGCTCCAAGCGCAAGCGCAAGACCAAGACGCTCGAGCAGACCCAGGAGCGCGCGCCCGTGCCGCTGTCGCGGGCCGTCGGGCGCCTGGGCTCCGAGCCTGACCTGCGCTGAGCGCGCAGTCACCGGCCACGCCGGGCCGGCACGGAGCTCAGCGCCACTCTCCGAGCCGCCGGCTAGGAGAAGAAATCCCGGCAGGCCCTCAGCACAGCCCGCACCGCGTCAGCTGGGGTAGTAGCGGCTCAGGGCCTTGGGCACGAACTTGAACTCCCACCGCGCCGGGCTGCGGCCGAGCGTGAGCAGCCCGACGGTCTGCAGCCACATCACATGGCGCTTGGCGGACGCCTCGGAGATCCCCGCGACCTGCGCCAGCTCGGACGGCATCAGCGTCTTGCCGGCCCGGTTCTGGTACAGGAACAGCACGCAGTAGGAGCGCAGCATGTGCGCGGTGACGCCTTCCGGGCATTCCTCGGCCAGCAGCGCGTACATCTCCACGAACTTGCCGCCCTGGCGGTCGCGGGCCTCCAGCTCGCGGACCTGCTTGACCGTCACGCCCGTCTTGAGGATCTTCGCGTACTGCTCCCAGCGGTCAAGCGTCGCCGCCGAAGCCCGGTAGGTCGGCTCCACGGTCTCGCGATCCGGGTGCACCGCCTCGCCGTGGGCGGGGATCAGCTCCGCCCAGGCGCGCAGCTGGGACGGGTCAGCATCAAGCTTCGCGCACAGCTCGGACTCGAACAGCTCCAGGCCGGCGACACGGCCGGCCTTGTCGCGCAGCGCGCGCATCAGCGGCCGCCCATCCGCTTGAACGCCGCCGAAGCCGCCTTCGCGCCCGCCCAGAACAGCACGCCGGCGATCAGCACCTCCGCGGCGTGGCCAGGCCCGGCGAGATTCAGCATCACCAGGCCGCCGGCGGCCATGACGGCGCCCGGGACGGCCCGGCCCGCGGACCGTCGCTGCCAGGCCTCGATCAGCCGGCGGAACCCTCCGGTCAGCAGCCCGAATGAGAAGATGATGCCCAGCAGCCCGAGCGTGCCCTCGGCCAGGCGGGCGTCATGGGCTGACAGCCGCGCGCCGATGATCTCCGAAACCGGGGCGTCCTGGGCGGAGACGCCGGCCAGCCAGCCCACGCCGCCGAGCGCCGCGGCGATCACCAGCACCAGCGCCGCCAGCGCCATCCCCCATGAGGACGCGCTGACCGCGGCGTCGCGCTCGCGCGAATAGGCCTGGAACAGGCTCTCCTGGCTTTCGGCGGCGAGAATCTCGTCGAACGCCTGCCGGGACGGCAGGCGGATCATCAGCCCTTCGAGCTCTGGGTCGATCGCCACTGCCTGATGCGCCGGCGCGGACGCCTGAAGCTCCTCCAGCTCGCGCTGATGCTCGCGGGCGGCCGCCCGGGCCGCCAGGGCGTCGCGGATGTCATGGACGGGCGCCAGCAGGCGCGAAACCAGCCCGGTGCGCGGGACGTACTCGTCCTCGAAGGCGCCGGCCGCCCCGAACACCTCGTCCTCGGGGCGGCCGAGGCCGTCCAGGGGGTCCTCGCCCGGCGCGAAGCTGCCAGGGCCGAAGCTGGGAGGAGGCGGCCGGTCCATCCCTGACAGAGTGCCGCCGCACTCCTTGCGGCGCCGCTTTTCCAGGCAACTCCCTTGCGGCCTTCCCGGGCCGTGGCACTCTCGCAGCAGCCTGATGAGCCAGACCCCGCCCCGCACCCGCACCCGCCAGGGCGCCCCGGCCGCGCAGCGCCGCTTTGACCCGGCCGCCGCCGCGCCCGCCGGCCCGCCGGCGCCGCCGCTTCCGGACGGCGCCGAGGAAGCGCACGTCCTGGCCAGCGTCCCCGCCCGCCCGCC
>WBZU01002804.1_pt1 | contig 11787 bp, 8 predicted proteins | sample 5204311 | NCBI WGS metagenome assembly WBZU01 (sample SAMN12344359, study PRJNA552823) | activated sludge metagenome | biome: Activated sludge suspended growth; feature: Nitrification reactor; material: Wastewater; isolation source: activated sludge from nitrification reactor of wastewater treatment... | reverse complement strand
ATCGGCGGCACGGCCGAGAAGGCGATGGTGCTCGCCAAGGAAGCGCTGATGGAGCCGATCGACATTCACGAGCTCAGGCGCCGGGGGCCGCGCAACCGCGTCGAGGAGCTCCGGCTCGAGCTGATGGAGAAGGTCAACGCGCTCGGCATCGGCGCGCAGGGCCTGGGCGGGCTCGCGACGGTGCTGGACGTCAAGATCCTCGACTATCCGACCCACGCCGCGAGCCTGCCGGTCGCGATGATCCCGAACTGCGCCGCGACGCGGCACGCGCATTTCACGCTCGACGGCTCCGGCGCCGCGACGTTCGAGCCGCCCGACCTTTCGCGCTGGCCGAAGGTCGGCTGGACGCCCGCGCCCGAGTCGCGCCGCGTCGACCTCGACCGGCTCACGCCCGCGGAGGTCGCGTCGTGGAAGCCCGGCGAGCGCCTGCTCCTCAACGGGAAGATGCTGACCGGCCGCGACGCCGCGCACAAGCGCATCGCCGACCTGCTCGCGAAGGGCGAGGCGCTGCCGGTCGACTTCACGAACCGCGCGATCTACTACGTGGGCCCGGTCGACCCGGTGCGCGACGAAGTCGTGGGCCCCGCGGGACCGACGACGTCGACGCGGATGGACAAGTTCACCGAGACGATGCTCGCGCGCACCGGGCTCGTCGCGATGGTCGGCAAGGCCGAGCGCGGCCCGGTCGCCATCGAGGCGATACGCAGGCACCGCGCCGCCTACCTGATGGCGGTCGGCGGCGCCGCCTACCTCGTCGCCAGGGCGATCCGCGCCTCGCGCGTCGTCGCGTTCGCCGACCTCGGCATGGAAGCGATCTACGAGTTCGACGTGCGCGACATGCCGGTCACCGTCGCGGTCGACGCGAACGGCACGTCGGTGCACGAGACCGGGCCGCGCGAGTGGCGCGCCCGGATCGGGAAGATTCCGGTCGCCTCCGCCTGACCGGCGGGCACGGGGACGGTGGCATGCGCGTTGCTCCGCCTCCCGGGTCCCGGCAGTGACGACGGGCGGCCCGCGCGCAGGACGTGGCGGCGAGGGGACCGCCCGCCGGTCCCGCGCGCACGCGATGCCCAGGCCCGCTCCCCTTCGTTGCGCTCTGCGCGCCCGCCACCGCGGCAACCATGACTGATCGGGCCGCCGGAGACGCGCGCGAGCCCGGCTCCGGCGGGCTGCTGCGGCGCGTGCGCCGGCACGGCGCGGCGCTCGCGTCGAACACCGTCTCGCCGACGAGCCTGCCGCCGGTGCGGCTCGGCCTGCTGACCAAGGTCCAGGTGCTCGCGGTCGCGCTCGTGTTCGTGACCGCCGTCGCGATCACCGCGTACACGTTCTGGCGCGAGTGGAGCGGCGGCGAGGAGGAGCTCCGCGCGCAGGCGATCACGCTCGCGACGATGCTCGCCGAAGTCGTCGACGAACCGCTCGCCGCCGGCGACCGCGAGGCGATCGACGACGTGATTTCGGCGCTCGCGCCCGGCGCCACGATCGCCTACGTGACGATCCTCGACGCGAAGGGGGCGGTCGTGGCGTCCCGCCGATTCGCGGGCGAGCTCGGCAACGCGCCGCTTCCGGCGGTCGCCGCCGCGCCGGGCGGCTCGCTCGTCGCGGCGCAGCGGCGCACCGTCGGGCCGGGGACCTTCCTCGAGGTGGTCGCGCCGGTCCGCGTCGGCGGCGCCGCGGCCACGCGCGCCCGCGGGGCCGATCCGCCGCCGCCGGGCCCGGTGATCGGCCAGGTCCAGGTCGGACTGTCGTACCAGCCGCAGGCGGCGCGGTTCCGGAACTACGTCGCCGGCGCCCTCACCGTCGTCGGCATCGTGATGCTGGTGGCGATGATCGCGGCGCTGCTGCTCACGCGGCGCCTCGTCGCGCCGATGCGCCGGCTGATGCGCGCCGCGCGCGCGGTCGCGGGCGGCCGCCTCGACGTCCACGTGCCCACGCGCTCGCGCGACGAGCTGGGGCTCCTCACCCACACGTTCAACCACATGACGCAGCGGCTCGCGCAGTCGCAGGCGGAGGTCGTGAGCTACCAGCGCACGCTCGAGGACAAGGTCGCGCAGCGCACGCGCGAGCTCGAGATCGCGACCGCCCACGCGTACAAGCTCGCGCAGCACGACATCCTGACCGGCCTGCCGAACCGGTCGCTGCTGAACCAGGGCCTGCGCCAGATCATCGCGGTCGCGCAGCGCGAGGGCACCGAGGTCGCCTGCCTGTTCCTCGACTTCGACCACTTCAAGCGGATCAACGACACGCTCGGGCACGATGCGGGCGACCAGCTGCTTCAGGCGATCGCGCAACGGCTGGGCAGCGCCGTCCGCGAGTCGGACACCGTCGCGCGGCTCGGCGGCGACGAGTTCGTGCTCGTGCTGCCCGGCCTCGACCCGGCGCACGCGACCTTCGAGGTGATGACCGTCGTCCACCGGGTCCGCGAGTCGTTCCTCGCGCCGTTCCGGATCGCCGACCAGACGCCGACGCTCACCTGCTCGATCGGCGTGTCGATCTACCCGCTGGACGCGCAGGACCCGGCGACGCTGATCAAGCAGGCGGACACCGCGATGTACGCGGCGAAGGAGGCGGGCCGCAACGCCTACCGCTTCTACACGGCCGACATGAACGCGCGCGTGCAGCAGCGCCTGCAGATCGAGACCGACATGCGCCGCGGACTGATGGACGACGAGTTCTTCCTCGTCTACCAGCCCCAGGTCGACACGGCGAGCGGACACCCGTTCGGCGTCGAGGCGCTCCTGCGCTGGCGCGACCCGGAGCGCGGCGTCATCGGCCCGGCCGAGTTCATCCCGATCGCCGAGGAGTCGGGGATGATCCAGGCGCTCGGCGCGCGCGTGCTGCGCGACGCCTGCCGCCAGGTCGCGCAGTGGCACAAGTCCGGCATGCCGATGCGGCTCTCCGTCAACCTGTCGGTCCAGCAGCTGCAGCACGACAGCTGGCTCGCGATCGTCGAGGACGCGCTCGCGTCCTCGGGCCTCGCGCCCGGCGAGCTCGACCTCGAGATCACCGAGAGCGTGATCATCACGCACCCGGACAAGGCGGTCGCGACGCTCGTGCGGCTGAAGCAGATGGGCGTGTCGATCACCGTCGACGACTTCGGCACCGGCTACTCGTCGCTCTCCTACCTCGCGCGGCTGCCGATCCAGGGACTCAAGATCGACCAGCGGTTCGTGCAAGGCATCGAGCGCAACCGCAACGACGAGACGATCACGCAGGCGATCATCGCGCTCGCGCAGTCGCTGGGCTTGCGCTGCATCGCCGAGGGCGTCGAGTCGCAGCCGCAGATCGAGTTCCTGCGCCGGCACGGCTGCACCGAGGCGCAGGGCTTCCTGATCTGCCCGCCGCTCGAGGAAGCCGAGCTTCGCGCATGGTGGGAGGCGCGCTCGGCCGAACCGCCGGCCGTCGCGCAGCCCGAGCTGTGGCCGCGGGCGCCGGCGCCTAGGTGACGAGGTCGCCGGGCGTGTCGACGTCGCGCAGCACGCCCTGATCGTCGACGTCGACGCGGACGAGATCGACGCCGGCGGCGGCGACGAGCGTGCGCGCGCCCTCGTCGCCGGAGAGCGTCATCAGCGCGTCGCGGTGCGCCGCCGAGAAACCGACCGGATGGCCGCGCCGGCCGCGATGCACGGGCGCCGCGATCGACGCGCCGGCGGCGATCGCCTCGGCGACGGAGCGGATCGTCGCGGGCGCGATCCACGGCATGTCGGCGAGCCCGACCACCCAACCCTCGGCGTCGGCGGTCGCGGCGACGCCGCACGCGAGGCTCGCACCCATGCCTTCGTCGGCCCGCGCGCAGTGCACGATCACGGCGCCGGCCGAGGCGAGCGCTGAGGCGAGCGGATCGTCGCCGGGACGCACGACCGCGACGACGCGGCCGAGCCCGGCGTGCATCGCGCGGCATGCGGCCACGCCGACCGGCGTGCCGTCCTCGAGGATCGCCGACAGCTTGCCGCCGCCGAAGCGCCGGCCGACGCCGGCCGCGAGCAGGATGCCGGTCGGGCCGCGTGGCTCGGCGCGCGTCACCGGCACTCCGCTTCGCGGGCAGCTGCCGGTGGCGGCCGTCGCGGACGGCCTCCGGCGCGCGTCCGGCCGTCCGTTCCGTCGTGGTGGGTCGCCGGCATCGTGTGCGCTCTCGCGTGTGGCGCGAATTCTATCAGCGCCGCGCGGCCGATCGCGCCGTGCGGCTTGCGCGAAGCCCTCGCGGCGCGTAGGGTGCGGCCCCATCGGCAATGAAGGGGCGCGCCATGACCCATCCGTTACGCCTGCTCGCCGCGTGCGCCGCGCTCGCGGCCGCGCCGGCGCAGGCCCAGAACCTGATCCAGAACGGCAGCTTCGAGTCGCCGGCGCTCAGCGCCGGCAGCTGGGGCGTCTACCCGGCAGGCATACCGAACTGGTCGAACACGGCGGGCTCGGGCTTCGAGGTGCAGAACAACGCGGCCGGGGCCGCGCTCGCGGGCAGCCAGCTGGTCGAGCTCGACGGCTACGACAACAGCGGCATGGCGCAGACCGTGCCGACGCAGCCGGGCGCGCCCTACCTGTTCACCTTCGGCTATTCGCCCCGCCCCGGCGTGGACGCCCTGTCCAATGCGATCCAGGTCTTCGTCGACGGCAACCTCGTCGCCAGCATCGCCCACGACGGCACCGGCAACGCCGACACGGTCTGGCAGCGGTACAGCTACGGCGTGACCGCGACCGGCCCCGCGATGACCGTCGAGTTCCGCGCGTCCGGCACCAGCGACGGCGTGGGCGGCTACGTCGACGACGTGACGCTCGCGCCGATCGCGAGGGCCGCGCCGGTGCCGGGCCCGACCGGCTGGCTCGCGATCGCGCTGGGCGCGCTGCTGTTGCCGGCCGCGCGGGCGCGCCTGCGCCGGCTGCGCTGACGGCGGGGCGGGACTAGCCTCCCGCCGCGAGCTCCCGCGCGAGCCGGTTGTGCCGCTCGAGGTGCGGCGCGAGATCGATCGTCGCGAGCTCGCCTCCGCGCACGACGACCTTCCCGTCGACGACGCTCCACGCGACCGCCGCCGGCGCGCAGAACACGAGCGCCGCGACCGGATCGGCGAGCGCGCCCGCGAATCCCGGCGCCCGCAGGTCGAACGCGACGAAGTCGGCCGACATGCCCGGCGCGAGCGCGCCGACGTCGTCGCGCCCGAGCACCGCCGCGCCGCCGAGCGTCGCGATCTCGAGCGCCTCGCGCGCGGTCATGGCGGCAGGCCCCGACCCCACGCGCTGCAGCAGCATGGCCTGCCTCGCCTCGCCCATCAGATGGCCGGCGTCGTTCGACGCGCTGCCGTCGACGCCCAGGCCGACGTTCACGCCGGCGTCGCGCATGCGCCGCACCGGCGCGATGCCCGACGCGAGCCGCATGTTCGAGCACGGGCAATGCGCGACGCCGGTGCCGGTGTGCGCGAAGTGCCCGATGCCCACGTCGTCGAGCTTCACGCAGTGCGCGTGCCAGACGTCGCGGCCGACCCAGCCCAGGTCCTCGGCGTATTGCGCCGGCGTGCACCCGAACTTCTCGCGGCTGTAGGCGACGTCGTTGTCGTTCTCGGCGAGATGCGTGTGCATCGACACGCCGCAGCTCCGCGCGAGCGCGGCGGACGCGCGCATCAGTTCCCGGCTCACCGAGAACGGCGAGCACGGCGCGACGCCGATCCGCAGCATCGAATGGCGCGCCGGATCGTGCCAGGCCTCGATCACGCGGCGCGTGTCGGCGAGGATCGCGTCCTCGTCCTCGACGAGCGCATCGGGCGGCAGGCCGCCCCGGCTCGCGCCCACGCTCATGCTGCCGCGCGTCGCGTGGAAGCGGATGCCCGTCGTCGATGCCGCCTCGATCGAGTCGTCCAGGCGGCTTCCGTTCGGGAACACGTACAGGTGGTCGGAGGTCGTCGTGCAGCCCGACAGGAGGAGTTCGGCGATCGCGGTCCGCGTCGATACGCGGATCATCTCCGGCGTCATGCGCGCCCAGACCGGGTAGAGCGCCTCGAGCCAGCCGAAGAGCTCCGCGTCCTGCGCGAGCGGCATCGCCCGCGTCAGCGTCTGGTACATGTGGTGGTGCGTGTTGACCAGCCCCGGCACGACAACGTGTCCGGCAAGATCGATCACCTCGTCGGCGGTCGGGGGCAGCTCGTCCGAGGTGCCCACCGCCACGATCGCGCTGCCTTCGACGTAGACGCCGCCGCCGCGGATCTCGCGACGTCGCACGTCCATCGTCACCAGGACGTCGGCGTTCCTCGCGAGCAGCGTGCGCTTCATGGGCGCGAGCGTAGCAGACGCGGGAGCGGGACTCGCGGCGCCGCGGTCACGCGAATTCACCCGCCGCGTGGCCCGACGACCACGCCCACTGGAAGTTGTAGCCGCCGAGCCAGCCGGTCACGTCGACGACCTCGCCGACGAAGTGGAGCCCCGGCACGTCGCGCGCCGCCATCGTTCTCGACGAGAGAGCGCGCGTGTCCACGCCGCCCAGCGTCACCTCCGCCTTCGCGTAGCCCAGCGTGCCGGAAGGCAGCACGCGCCAGCACGCGAGGGCGGCCGCGACCTCGCGCACCTTCGCCTCGCCCAGCTCCTTCATCGGCCGCGCGACGCCGTGCGCGGCGCACCACTGCCGAGCGAGGCGTTTCGGGAGCCGCCCGGCGAGCAGCGTGTCGAGCCGCACGGCGTCGCGCGCGTGCTCCGCGAGCCATCGCCCGGCGTCGATGCCGGGCAGCAAGTCGATCGCGAGCGGCTCGCGCCCGTCCCAGTACGACGATATCTGCAGGATCGCGGGGCCGGAGAGCCCGCGGTGGGTGAAGAGCAGGCTTTCGCGGAACCGGCCGCCGCCGCACGCGATCCCGACGTCGGCGGAGACGCCGGACAGGTCGCCGTAGCGCGCGAGCGCGTCGGGCCCGAACGCGAGGGGCACGAGCGCCGGACGCGTCGGCACCACCGGCAGGCCGAACTGCGCCGCGAGGCGGTAGCCGAACGGCGTCGCGCCGATCTTCGGCACGGTGAGACCACCGGTCGCGACCACGACGGAGTCCGCGCGCACCGCGCCCTTCGGAGTGTCGACGCGCCAGCGACCGCCCTCGCGCGTGACGCCGTCGACCGGGCAGGGCTGGCGCCATTCGACGCCGCCGCGGTCGCACTCGGTCCGGAGCATCCGGACGATGTCGAGCGAGGTCTCGTCGCAGAAGAGCTGGCCCGCCTTCTTCTCGTGCCAGCGGATGCCGTGGCGCTCGACCAGCGCGACGAAGTCGCGGGGGCCGTAGCGGGCGAGCGCCGAGCGGCAGTAGTCCGGGTTCTGCGACAGGTAGTTCGCGGGGCCCGCGCCGCTGTTCGTGAAGTTGCAGCGGCCGCCGCCCGAGATGCGGATCTTTTCGCCGACGCGGTGGCAGTGCTCGATCAGCAGCACGCGCCGCCCCCGCTGCGCCGCGGTCGCCGCGCACATCATGCCGGCGGCGCCGGCGCCGATCACGACGGCGTCGCAGTCCGTGCTCAGGGGGCCGCCGACAGGAGCGATCCGGGGGAGGCCGTCGCGCGAAACGGCGCGACGGCTAGCCGAAGAATTCCTTCAGCTTGTCGAAGAAGGTCTTCTGCTTCGGGCTGTGCGCGGCCGGGTCCTGCTGGTTGATCGCCTCGAACTCGCGCAGGAGCTCCTTCTGCTTCGCCGTGAGCTTGACCGGCGTCTCCACCGCCGCGTGGCAGTAGAGGTCGCCGACGACCGAGCCGCGCACCGGGCGGATGCCCTTGTTGCGCAGCCGGAACACCTGGCCGGATTGCGTCTCGGGCGGGATCTTCACCTTCGCATGGCCGTCGAGCGTCGGGATCTCGATCTCGCCGCCGAGCGCCGCCGTGGCGAAGCTGATCGGCATCTCGCAGTGCAGGTCCGCGCCTTCGCGCTGGAACACCGCATGCGGCTTCAGCTGCACCACGACGTAGAGGTCGCCGGGTGGGCCGCCGTTGACGCCGGCCTCGCCCTCGCCCGACAGCCGGATGCGGTCGTCCTGGTCGACGCCCGCCGGGATCTTGACCGACAGCGTCTTGTGCTTGCGGATGCGGCCCGCGCCTTCGCAGGCCTTGCACGGATCCGGGATCACCTTGCCGGTGCCGTGGCAGCCCGGGCAGGTCTGCTGGATCGAGAAGAAGCCCTGCGACACGCGCACCTCGCCGCGGCCGTGGCAGGTCGGGCAGGCCTTCGCCTGCGTGCCGGGCTTCGCGCCGGTGCCGTGGCAGGTCTCGCACGGCTCCATCGTCGGGATGCGGATGCGCGCCTCGGTGCCGCGCGCGGCCTCCTCGAGCGAGAGCTCGAGGTTGTAGCGGAGGTCCGCGCCGCGGAACACGCCGTTGCCGCGGCCCCCGCGCCCCTGGCCGAAGATCTCGCCGAAGATGTCGCCGAACGCGTCGGCGAACCCGCCGAAGCCCTCGGGGCCCGCGCCGCGCGCCCCAGCGCCCGCGCCGAAGCCCGCCGACGGATCGACGCCCGCGTGCCCGAACTGGTCGTAGGCGGCGCGCTTCTTCGCGTCCGAGAGGACCTCGTAGGCCTCCTTGGCCTCCTTGAATTTCTCCTCGGCGCCCTTGTCGTCCGGATTGCGGTCCGGATGGTGCTTCATCGCGAGCTTCCGGTACGCCTTCTTGACGTCCTCCTCGGAAGCGTCGCGATTGACGCCGAGCACCGTGTAGTAGTCGCGCTTTGCCATGCCCCGTTGTCCCCTGCTCGAACCGTCAGCCCCCGTTCGAGCGGGCGCATGAAACGAACCTCACCAACGACGAAAACCGGGTCGCATCGCAGCGACCCGGCTTCGAATCATGCCGCAACCCGTCCGCGTTGAACGGCGCCAGCGGCGCCGCTCGAACGCGGACAGATATTCTCCGTCGCGCGCAACCCCGCGTCGACACGCCGACGCTTCCACGCGACGGAATATCCAGGGAGGAGAGGACCGCCAAGCGACGGGCAACGCCCGTCACTTGCGGTCCTTGACCTCCGTGTACTCGGCATCGACGACCTTCTCCTCGCCGCCCTTGTCGCCCTGACCGCCCTCGCCCGCGCCCGCGCCGGCGGCGCCCGCCTGGGCCTGCGCCTGCGCGTACATCGCCTCGCCGAGCTTCTGCGCGGAGGTCGCGAGCGCCTCGGTCTTCGCCTCGAGCGCCTCCTTCGCCGCGTCCTTCTGCTTCAGGAGCTCTTCGGCGTCCTTCACAGCCGCCTCGATCTTCGCCTTCTCGTCGGCGCCGATCTTGTCGCCGTGCTCGGACATGGACTTCTTCACGCTGTGCACGAGCGCGTCGAGGCCGTTGCGGGCCTGCACGGTCTCCATCAGCTTCCGGTCTTCCTCGGCGTGCGCCTCGGCGTCCTTGACCATCCGCTGGATCTCGTCGTCGGACAGCCCCGAGTTCGCCTTGATCGTGATCTTGGCTTCCTTGCCGGTGGCCTTGTCCTTCGCCGACACGTGCAGGATGCCGTTCGCGTCGATGTCGAACGCCACCTCGATCTGCGGCACGCCGCGCGGCGCGGGCGGGATGCCCTCGAGGTTGAACTGGCCGAGGCTCTTGTTGCCCGACGCCATCTGGCGCTCGCCCTGCAGCACGTGGATCGTCACCGCGCCCTGGTTGTCGTCGGCGGTCGAGAAGACCTGCTGCGCCTTGGTCGGGATCGTCGTGTTCTTCTTGATGAGCGGCGTGAGCACGCCGCCCAGCGTCTCGATGCCGAGCGTCAGCGGCGTGACGTCGAGCAACAGCACGTCCTTGCGCTCGCCCGAGAGCACCGAGGCCTGCACCGCCGCGCCGACCGCGACCGCCTCGTCGGGGTTGACGTCCTTGCGCGGCTCCTTCCCGAAGAACTCCCGGACCTTCTCCTGGACCTTCGGCATGCGCGTCTGGCCGCCGACGAGGATCACGTCCGCGATGTCGGCGAGCTTCACGTCCGCGTCCTTGATCGCGGTGCGGCAGGGCTCGATCGTGCGCTCGATCAGGTCCTCGACCAGCGCCTCGAATTTGGCGCGCGTGATCTTCATCGACAGGTGCTTGGGCCCCGTCTGGTCGGCCGTGATGTACGGCAGGTTGATCTCGGTCTGCTGCGAGGAGGACAGCTCGACCTTCGCCTTCTCGGCGGCTTCCTTGAGCCGCTGGAGCGCGAGCACGTCGTTCTTGAGGTCGACGCCCTGCTCCTTCCTGAATTCCGTGACGATGTAGTCGATGACGCGCTGGTCGAAGTCCTCGCCGCCGAGGAACGTGTCGCCGTTGGTCGACAGCACCTCGAACTGGTGCTCGCCGTCGACCTCCGCGATCTCGATGATCGAGATGTCGAACGTGCCGCCGCCCAGGTCGTAGACCGCGATCTTGCGGTCGCCTTCCTTCTTGTCGAGGCCGAACGCGAGCGCGGCCGCGGTCGGCTCGTTGATGATGCGCCTGACCTCGAGGCCCGCGATCTTCCCCGCGTCCTTCGTCGCCTGGCGCTGCGAGTCGTTGAAGTACGCCGGGACCGTGATGACGGCCTCGGTGACCTCCTCGCCGAGATAGTCCTCGGCGGTCTTCTTCATCTTGCGCAGGATCTCGGCGGACACCTGCTGAGACGCGATCTTCTTGCCGCGCACCTCGACCCAGGCGTCGCCGTTGTCCGCCTTGACGATCCGGTAGGGCATGAGCCCGATGTCCTTCTGGACCTCCTTCTCCTCGAACCGGCGGCCGATCAGGCGCTTCACCGCGAACACCGTGTTGCGCGCGTTGGTGACCGCCTGCCGCTTGGCCGGCGCGCCGACGAGGATCTCGCCGTCGTCCGCGTACGCGACGACCGAGGGCGTGGTGCGCGCGCCCTCCGAGTTCTCGATCACCTTGGGCTGCCCGCCCTCGACGATGGCGACGCAGCTGTTGGTGGTCCCGAGGTCGATGCCGATCATCTTTGCCATGGATCGCTCCGTGCTGAATGTCTTCTGCTGCAAAAAATGGGGATTCCGGGCCGTCGACTCAAGCCGTGCCGCCGCCCTCGGCGGGAGCCTCGCGCGCCTCGCCCGGTCCGCTCGACACGGCGACGAGCGCGGGGCGCAGCACCCGGTCGTGGAGCAGGTAGCCCTTCTGGAACACCTGCACGACGGTCTGCGCGGGCTTGCCCGACGGGATCATCGCCATCGCCTGATGGCGATTCGGGTCGAACTTCTCGCCGGCGGGGTCGACCGGGACGATCGACGCCTTCTCGAACGCGGACGCCAGCGTCTTCAGCGTGAGCTCGACGCCCTCGCGCAATTGCTCGGGTGTCGCGTTGCCGGTGGCGAGCGACTGCTCGAGCGCGTCGCGGACCCCGAGGAGGTCGGAGGCGAAGCGTTCGACCGCGAACTTGTGCGCGCGGGCGACGTCGGCCTGGCCCACCCGGCGCACGTTCTCGGTTTCCGCCTTGGCCCGGAGCCACGCATCCTTGAGGTCGGCGACCTCGGTCTCCGCCTTCCTGAGGATGTCGGCCAGGTCCGGCGCGGGATCGGCCGGGGCGGCGTCGGTGACCCGGTCGATGCCGGGCGTTTCGCCAGCGTGCTGGCCGGCGGGATTCGAGGTGTCGGTTCCAGTCATGCGTTTGCAGGAGGCTGATTTCAAAAACAATTACGCCATCATGGGGACGAACGGCGCGCTTTCAACCCCCGCGCCGGCGGCTCTCGCGAAACGCGAAGCCGCCGATGCGCGGCGCCCCGGCCGGCGAAAGAATCAAAGGGGTCAGACTCGGAATCAATCAAAGGAATCAAAGGGGTCAAATCAAAGGGGTCAGACTCGGTTGAACCGCCCCGGGATTCCCGGAAACTCCATTTCTTGAGAGGATGGAGCCATGAACAAGCA
>WBZU01001813.1_pt2 | contig 11791 bp, 7 predicted proteins | sample 5204311 | NCBI WGS metagenome assembly WBZU01 (sample SAMN12344359, study PRJNA552823) | activated sludge metagenome | biome: Activated sludge suspended growth; feature: Nitrification reactor; material: Wastewater; isolation source: activated sludge from nitrification reactor of wastewater treatment... | reverse complement strand
AGGTGTTCGGTTTCGCGGCGCTGCATGGCGACAAGGCGCCGAATCCCGCGGACGAAGTCGGCCCCTCATCGATCGCCACCTTCGTGGCCAAGGACCGCGCGCTGCGCCGTCCGAGATCCGCGTCATGCACCGGGTGCTGGACGCCACCGCGACCCTGCCGACCATCCGGCTCGCGTTGCGTCTGATCCTGCTGACGCTCGTGCGCAAGAGCGAGCTGATCGAGGCCACCTGGGACGAGGTCGACTTCGAGAACGCCGTCTGGACGATTCCAAAGAGCCGAATGAAGGCCGGCAAGCCCCACAACGTCTACCTGTCGCAGCAGGCGCTCGACATCATGGTGGCGTTGCGCACCTGTGCGAGCGGCTCCAAGTTCCTGCTGCCCTCGCGTTACGACGCCGATCGCTGCATGTCGAAGGCCACCTTGAACCGGGTCACCCAGACCGTTGCGGAGCGAGCCAAGGAAGCGAAGCTTCCGCTGGAACCCTTCACCGTGCACGACCTGCGCCGCACCGGCTCGACCATCCTGAACGAGCTCGGCTTCAACAGCGACTGGATCGAGAAGTGCCTTGCCCACGAAGACGGGCGCTCATCGCGGGGCGTCTATAACAAGGCAGAGTACGCAGAGCAGCGGCGTCACATGCTGCAGGAATGGGCGGACATGATCGATGCCTGGGTGGCCGGGAAGTCGCATACGCCAACGCTGCTGCCGCCGACCATGAAGGTGGTGACGACGGCGGCGCCGATTTGAGTGGTTACGACGATGCTAAAGAGAGCCGGCGCCGCAACGAAATCTCTCCTGCACGCGCCGCATTGCCACGTGTTTGCCAAGGCAGTCGAGTTCGGCGTCGTCGGTGCGCGCGGGCGTCAGGTCGCTGGCCTATCGAAGGAGGCCCCGCAGCGGTGGGCACACTACGGAAGGCAGCACTCGGAGCGATTGAGGCGCGGCAGGAGTTGGCCACGTGGCGTGGTGCGACTCGAGGAAGCATTGCTGGCGAGGTGATGACGATGAGACGAGACTCACGGACAAAGCATGACTTCGCCTGAACTCACTGGCGGTGCCGGATTTACCTACGAAGACGCCGTCGCGGCGCAGTACCTCGCGGCCATGGTCGCCGGCACGACGGCGGCGGCCCTCGACGCGAGGGTCGTGCAGCGGGTCGCCCAGCAGCAGGCCGACTTCGGCGAACCGCTTGACGACGTGATCGTCGATGCCGCCTCCTTGGCGGACGGAACTGTCACGCGGCTGTCGCTGCAGGTCAAGCGTTCGCTCACGATCTCGGAGGCGAACGGCGACTTCCGAGAGGTGATCCAGCGCAGCTGGCAGACGTTGCAAAAGCCCGACTTTCGCGAGCACGTGGACCGTGTCGGAGCGGTCACGGGGTCGGTCGCAGAAGAGACGTCCCGAGCTTTCGCGACCGTGTGCGAATGGGCTCGGGCTTCCGACACAACTGCGGCCTTCATGCAACGGTTTGTCGACGGCGGGAACGCCTCGGCCACTCACCGCGCTGTGGTCGAAGCGGTTCGAATGGTTGCACAGGACCGAGGCGCACCACTGTCCGACGACCAGCTGTACCGCCTGCTTTCGCACTTGGTGCTGATCCGGTTTGACTTCCTTCACGCCGGATCGACGCACGAAGCCGACGCTATTGTCAGCCTGCAGCGCACGCTTGCGCCGGGACAAGCGGTGCGTGCAGGCGATTTGTGGGATTTGCTGCGCCAGTTCGCTCGCGACGGCGCGGGCCGCAGCGCCGTGCACACCCGCGCATCGCTGGTGCGCGCGCTGGCTGGCTGGCGCTTCACGGGGGCACCCGCGTTCGCCGGCGACATGCAAACCCTGCGCGACAGCACGCGCCACTGGCTCGACCAGCAGGCCGACGACATCGGGGGGACGCACCTCACGCGCCAGGTGCTGCGCGACCAGCTCGGCACTCAGATGGCGGCCCACCGTCTGACGCTGATCAAAGGCCTACCCGGCACCGGCAAGACGGTGCTACTACATGACTTGGTGCAAGAGCTGGCCGCCGATGGCACCACATTGTTCCTCACCGCCAACCGACTCTCTGGCCGCAGCTGGTCGGAGCATGCCCGTGCGATGGGCTTGGCGACGACATCGATCGAGCCGCTGCTCGTGGAGGTCGCGGCCACCGGTCATGCCACGATGCTCATCGATGGCCTGGACCGTATCGCGCCGGAACAGCGCGCGATCGTGACCGACTTGCTCGGCCAGCTTCTGATGAACCCGGCGCTTTCCGACTGGCGTGTGGTCGCTACCGCGCGCGACGCAGGTATCGAGCCCCTGCGCAACTGGGTGCCTACCGCGCCGCTCGCCAGCGGCGGCGTGGGCTATGTCGATGTGGAGAACTTGACGGACGAAGAGGCCAGCTTGCTCGCAGATTCGCTGCCAGCCCTGCGGCCGCTCCTGACGGACGGAAACGATCGCGTAAAAGCGCTGGCACGACGCCCATTCTTCGCTGCGGTGCTGGCTCGAGGGTTCTCGCGGGCGGCATACGCCGCAGGGTTTGCGCCTCAGTCGGAGGTGGACCTCGTGGAGGCCTGGTGGACGCGGGGCGGCTACGACGCACATGCGCCCCAGGCGCTCGCGCGTCAGCGCGGGTTGATCGAATTGGCTCAGCGCAGCGCGCCAGACCTGGGCCGCAATGTGCGCATCCGCGACCTGTCACCGGCGACGCGGGACGTGCTCCCGGCGCTGGAGGAGGACGGCCTGGTGCAGCAGGTGCGCAGGGGCCATACAGCCCAGTTCAGTCACGACATCTTCTTCGAGTGGTCGTTCTTGCACCTTCTGCTCGATCAGGGTGACGAATGGATCGCGACCTTGAGCGCAGTCGGCGAGCCGCCTGCCCTGGCGCGGGTAGTGGAGCTGCTGTCGCAGGCGACTTATCCGCTCCCCGACCAGTGGCCGCGCGAGCTCCATGCGCTCGAGCGGGCTCAGCTCCGGCCGCAGTGGCTGCGAGCCTGGCTCGTAGCGCCAGTGTTCAGCCCGCGCTTCGCCGAGCACGCCGACATGTTCGCTGCGTCACTGACCGCGAACGGCCACCGGCTTTTCGGAAAGCTCCTGGTGTGGATCCAGGCAGAGAAGACGACACCCAACCCTATGGTGCTGTCCGGAGTCCTGGGCGGCGATCTGGATGCCGCCGCGCGTATCCGTATCGCGGACTCGCTAGGCTGGCCTTCCGACTTCGCGGCGTGGCGCCGCCTGCTCACATGGGCGATCGAACAGGTCGAGTCGATTCCTGACGCACAGTTGCGGGACCTCGTCACGCTGTTCGAAACCTGGCAGGTCGCTGTCGCGGACTACCCCAACGCAGTGTCGCAGCGCATCGTAGCCCGGTGCGCAACGTGGTTGCACGCGATCGAGGACGAGCATGTGGACCGCCGGTTTCGATACGGCACGCCTGCAAACGATGGCACGCCGCGCCCGCGGGTGCCGACGCAGCTGGAGACGGAGCTCCGCGCGTTGGTGCTGCGCGCAGCGCGCGCTTACCCCGATATGGTGAACGCCTATCTCGCGAAGGTCGAGACAATCGAGCGCTGGTCCGATGGCGCGTTCCGCGAGCTCATGACATTCGCGCCGGTGCTGGCGCAGACGCATCCTGCGCTGCTCGCGACGGTCGCCAAGCGCTGGTTCATGAGCGAGCTGCCGGACGACACATCGGCACGGTGGCGTCGCGAAGCGCGTGAAGAGGGTCGCCGGCGCAGGGAAGTCGAGGCCGTCCCGCCGGAGAAGAGATCGCGGTGGGACAAGCTCGCGCTTTCGAGCACGTCGATCATGCACCACTCGTTCTCCCACCACGATTGGGATCGACTGTCGATCGGCGGCGACCATCAGGGCTTCTTCCCCGCCTCGCCTCTCCGCGAACCGTTCCACTCGCTGCTCACGCGCGATCCGGCGACGGCGCTTGCGCTAATCCGCGATGTGACGAACCACGCCACCACGGCATGGCGTCAGTTGCATCGGCACTGGCATGGCAGCGCGACACCGTTACCGCTCGTAGTTTCGTTCCCGTGGGGACAACAGGAGTTCTGGGGGGACGACCGGCACTACTTCTGGTTCCGCGGGCATGGTGGGCCACAGGTTGTGGAGTGCGCGCTCATGACGCTGGAGCGCTGGGCCATCGCGCAGCTCGATGCGGGACGCCCATTGGACGAAGTGCTGCAAGAGCTGCTGGACGGGCATACGAGCATCGGCGTCCTGGGGATCGCGGTGCACCTCGCCTTGCGAGCTAAGCAAGTTTCGCCAACGACCTTGGCGCTGCTGCGCAGCCCGCGGCTGTGGCGGCTCGACCTGCAGCGCCAGGTCCAAGAGCACCAACTGCAAAGCGCCGGGCTGATGGGCTTCGACAACGCAAGCGTCGACGCGGTGCACCGACAAGCAGTCGCCGACAGCAGCCAGATGACGTCGCGCCGCTTGGAACTGCGCGACCTGGTGCCGCTCTTCGTCCTCGGAGGCGACGCGGCCTTGCGGGACGCGTGCCGCGCCGCTCTCGACGACTTCCCGAACAAGTTGGAATTCGCCTATCAGGAAGAGGCGCAGAACCCAGAACATGTGGCCGAGCTCTGCCGCACCGCCGAACTATGGTCGGAGTTGGGCCACGCCGAGAACTACACCGCAGCTCCGATCCCCGGCCGCAGTGACGTGGTCCAGATCTCAATGAGCAGTCCGCGACACGAAGCTCCCGAGGTGCAAGCGGCCCTGCAACGCCATGCGCAGGCGGCGCGCGAGATGGAGCTGTGGCTGTGGGTTGATAAGTGCTTCACGTTGCGCCAATGGGCGCCGGGCTTCTCGGTGGACGACGCCATCGGGCGTGCGAAAGAGCTGGCTGAAGCGGCTGCTGCAGGGCGGTCGATGTCGCCGATGCCTGGCAGTGGGTTGACGGAAGGCGCGATTGCGGGAACGGCAGCGGCCGTGATTTGCTTCGCCGATGCGAGCGGGCATGAGGCCTGGGCCGATGCCACCATCGAAAGCTTCCGCGTTGCGCAGGACGAGATCTCCGACGACGCGTTTTCTGGATCGGTGATCCCTTGGCACCCGAAGATCTTCGTGGCGCATGCGTTGGCCGCGCGTATCAGGTCGGCCCGCGAATATCCTGCCGACCGCGAAGCGCTCTATCGCTTGATTGCGCACCCGCTCGATGCGGTTTCGTTCGTTGCGCTGTCCGGCGTCGCCGGCTCCTGGCAGCGCGACGCGCGGTTCGCCTGGTGTGGCCTGAACCTCGGGCTGCGGTTGGCGCAGCTCGTAAGCAGGCGAGACATGCACCGGCTCGACACCGAGGCACGGCGGCAGGTGGAATCGGACCACCGCGCAGCGACGATGGCCGCGGCACTCGACGAGTACCGTGCGCAAGGGCCGCTGCCTGCCTGGGTGCGCCCACGGCCTTCGTGGGTGCGGGCCGCGCCGGGCGCTGAGAATCCGCAGACTCTTGACGGGGAAGGAGACGAAGGGTGGCAGAGCACCGACGACCTGTGGGACGGCCGGTACGCCGCGAACGTCTTGCAGAGAGTCCCAGTGGCGGTGGTCATGGCGAGCGCGGGCCGTGCGCACTTTGTCGACGCCCTCGAGGCGTCTATCGGCTGGACGCTCGACACGATCAACCCGGTGTGGCGAACCGAGCGGCGCCGGGGCCGCGAGCGTGGCGATGCAAACCTGTACGAGTGGGAGGATCAGCTGGGTCGGATGGTGGCAAGCGTTGCCCCCCATCTTCCAGCCGACGAGATCTTGCAGAGGTTGCTGCGGCCGATCCTTGCGCAGCCTGACGAGATCGCGATGCGGCTGCTCGCGCCGTTCACTGTGTCGCTGGTCTGCGGCGAAGTCCTCGATGCGCCGGAGGTCCGCGATGACACCCTGCACCTGCTGCAGGCCGTACTCGATCGAACGTTGGAGAATGACGACCTGCGCCGTTCGCCTTACAACGACGGGCGCATGGGGGGCTTCGACCTGCCGAAGCTAGTCGATTCGCTGATGTTCGTGGTCGTCGAGCACGCCCCCGGCGCCACGCGCTTCGCCAACGGCGTCTGGGATGATCTTGGCCAAGTGATGTCGCTGGTTGACCGCATGGTTCGCGTCGCCGGCTGGCACCCCTACGTCGCGCGCCAGTTCGTCACGCTATGCGAACGCTCCGGTGCCGCCTACCCGGCCGACACGTTCGCCGACCAAGTGCTGGCGCAGATCGTCGATGGGCGCCTGCCTGCGGGCTGGAAGGGCTCCTTGGTACCAGCCTCGATCGCGGCGCTGGTGCAGGCGCACGCCGACCGACAGCATCCGTTGCCGGCTGCTCTGGCCCGCAAGCTGCTGCAGGTGCTTGACGCGCTCGTTGATCTTGGCGACCGCCGCAGCGCGGCCCTGCAACAGAGCGAGTCCTTTCGCGGGGTCCGCCTCGCAGCGCCAGCCTGAGGCGCTCTACGCGAGCTGGGCGCTCACCCGTCTTCGTTGTCGATCGAGCGCTCCCAGCAGCCCTTCGCTTCGGCGTCGCTGCGCAGCCGGGCGGCATGCCCGCGCGCGATCTCGACGAAATTGCATGCAGCCCTTACTCGCACTGTGGTCGTGCACACCGCAGATGGCGCCGGTTCGAATCCGCCGGTCATCGCTCTGCGTGCTGTGGTGAGCGGCATGATCACTCGCGGGCATCGCCAGGCTAGCCTTTGGCGCCGATCGGCCGCCGCATCCTCTTTCGTACGTCCGGCATTGGCGCCTTCTTCACCCCGCTATACCCATCCTGCCGCCGCCTCTGCAGCCACGACATGACCTCGGCGAGGTCCCACACCACGCAACGCGCCGTGAGATAGTGGTCGTTGTCGCGGGCGATGACGTTCTGCTTGCCGATCTTCTCGGCCCACCATCGCAGCTCCGCCATCCGGTTCTTGATGGTGCCCACGGCGAGGCCTTCCGCCTGCCAGCGCTCCACCAGGCCCTCGACGTGCTTGGGCTTGAGGCTTGCTGCAACCAGGTGTCGATAGCCCAGCTCGTGAAGCTGATTCGCTACCAGGTCGAGCACGCGCTCGCGATCGCGCTGGGTCGCGTAGCTCCCGTCGCGGTTGCGCCGGCACAGCTGCTTCAGCTCGTAGTTCAGGTTGCGCATTCGGTTGCTGCTGTCGGTCTCCGTCGTTGGTTCGGTCGGCTGCCCCTGAGGGCGCTTCTGGTTCGCTGTCGCTGGTGTGCATTCGGTCAGGTCAGTGTTTCTGTCCGTCCCGAGCGCCGAAGCGCGGCGGGAACCACGAGGGACACGGGACACCACTCCCGTTTCGTGCCGAGTCACTGCTGGCCGCCGCGGCACACGGCGTTGGCACCGATAGCGCTTCCTGCGGGAAGTCGATCCACCGGGTGAGCCCTTGCCCCAGGGCTCTGGGTGCGCCGGGCGGCGCTTTGGCTCACAGGGCCCGCGGGGAGCGGGCAGGGTGCGGACCGCGTTGCACGGTCCGAGGTCTTGACGCGCCAGGGAGGCCGTCACGTGGGGTCGTCACTTGTGACAGCCACGACAGACCGCATGTGCGCTGGGGCAGCGTGCGCGTCGTCACTACTGGCTGGCGCCGCGTAGTGACGACGCGGTTGGCGCAGAGGTGCTGGGGCAGGGCGCGGGCGTGATTGCAGCAGTGGCGTCTCGGCTGTTGCCGCTACGGTCCCGCATGCTCAACTGGGGCAGGGCAGTCGCTTCGTCTCCGAAGCCTGACGCGTATCTCCAGACGTTGCGGCCGCCGGGTTTAAGGAGATGAGGCCGGCGTATGCGCCCACGGGTGCGGGCAAGGGCGATGCGGTGTCGGGCATCAAACGGGCTGACTCAGCCAGCGCAAGCGGGAACGATCCTGCGCCAACGTCTTCCGGACCGCAACCACAGTGTTCCACTGCGGCGAGCACACGTCGGCCAGGCATTCGCCAACATCGTCAGCACTGCGGGCAGCCGGACAGTGATTTGGACAAGTAAAGTCCGTCGGGAGCAAATAAGGTTCGTCGGGATCGGAAGGTCCGTCGAGCATTGTGTTCACCAAGCAGGCGAGGCTAGATCGGCTCGCGGCCAGTTGCCCGTCATGGGCAAGCGACAGCTTCGCGGCATCTCACCCGTTCTTGCTGACGCTACTAGTGGTGGGAAGGCGCCTAGTAGATCTTCACGGTGCACGCGATGGTCTGGCCGCAATCCGAGCAGTCCGGATATGGACACCGTAGGGAGGCCTCGCCAGTGCCCGTGTTCCCGTTGATGCGGAAGCGATATGCCGGACCTGGTGTAGCGTTACACGCGCCTCCGATGGTGTCCGAGCCGAATGTCTTGAGCGACATCGTGCAAGTCTGCTCGCTCAGCGAGTAGTTGTTTCCGGCCTCGTCGCTGAACGCTCCCAGCCCAGTGGGTTTGAGTTGGTGGACGCTCGATGTGGAGCCCGCCGCGCATGTTCCGCACGAAGTTGTTGTCGTTCCGCTGCAGGTGATGTCGATATTCTTGCCTGATATCCCGAAGCAGGACTGCGTTTGCGGCGATTCCTGATTGCGATTCACGCAGCACGATCCCGGATCGTAGCCGTCGACGCACTGGCAGGCCCCGCTAACGCACATGCCGCCACCCGCGTTGCATGATGCCCCGACGCAGGAGCTGCCGCCCGCGTTCTGGCTCATGAGACCCATGCCGCATTGCCCCCAGAGGGTCACCTTGCAGCATTCGGCGGTGGTGCACTGCGGAGGCTGCTTCGAGTTGTCCTTGCAATGGCACTTCCACTTGCGCTCGCACTTGTCTCCGCCCAGACAAAGCGTGAAGAACTCTAACCAGTTGAACCAGTCGTAGGTGCAGCTAGCACTATCGGACGGACAATTCGGGCACATCCTCACCGAGCAAGCATCCGGTCCAAATTGCTTGTTGCCGCCGTACTCGGGATCGCATTCGCAGTACGCGTTGCCACTGGGGTCGCGTTTGCATAGGCCGTGACCGTTGCAGTTGTTGGGGCACGTTTGCTCGCTGCAATACGCGTTGCCGTCCGCGCCATTCGTCCACCCGGGGTCGCACCGGCACGAACCCATGGCGTACTGACTGGCGCCGGGGGTGCAGACGCCGTGGCCATAGCAAGGAGGCACGTCGGGATTGCCGAAGTCCTGAGCCATCACGCAGTCCCTGAGCGAGCACGCGTCGGGGTCGAGGCCCGTAAACCAACCACCGTCACAGGTGCAGGTGCCGATCCTGTTGCCCTTGGCGTCCGGGGCCTGGTAGTTGCAGCGGCCGTTGCCGTTGCACTCCCACGATCCGGAGTCGGTGCCGGGCCCAACGAAGTCTGGATTGCTACCGGGGCATTGGTAGGTGCAATCCCCGACCAGGTCGGGCAACCAACCTTCCTTGCACTGACAGGATCCCTTTTCGGGCTTTGAATAGTCGCGAACGCAGGTGCCCTGGCCGTCCCTCTCGTGGCATTGGTTGTCGATGTTGCCGTCGCAGCACACCGGGATGTACTTGGCCTTGAGGTCCGCGAGCCTCTGCGGCGTCACCGGCCAGCCCACGTCGATATCCGGGAAGACCCTGAAGGTCACTTTCGTACCCAAGGGTGGCGAGCCAAGAGCCACTCGCATCGCGTAGGAAATCTCCCCGGGCTTCTTGCCACCGACGTCGGCAAGCACCCCCGCTACCCAATCCTTGGGGTCGTGCGTAGGATTGGCCTGTTCATCGTAGACCAATGAGGCAAGTACGAATGCGCCCTTCGGCAGGTCGCATTGATTCTTCCAATCCTTCATCACCGAGATGTAAGGGATCGCGAGCGCATTGAGGTAGCGCGTGTGATCCAGCGGGTGCGTTCCTTGCCCTGGACCGGTTTGCGCTGTCTGCCCGACCGCCAAACCTGGGCAAATGCAATCTACGCCGCTGCATGCCCCGGGTTCCGACTGCTGGATGCACGGCAGGCAACCGCCAGCGCCCATCCGCTGCGGCACCGGGATGCGCGCCCCCGTGATCGGGTCGTTGTAGTGATCCGTGACACAGGTTGGCAGCTCGCAGTTCGTCACCAACGACGTGTACCGGGCGGTGCCTATCGGATTCTGCGTTGCGTTGCAGGTCGCGAGCACACCGCTCACGACGCTGCCGATGTTCGTGGCGTCGCACAGGTTCTCGATCGGAATGCCGCCGAGGCCCTGCGCGACCGTCCCGCAGCCATAGAGGTTCGCGTCCGGCGTCGAGCAGAACGGCGACTGTTGCTGGCCGCCGACCGGCGGGGGCCGATTGCTGTGGGTGGGAAAAGGTCCGTAGTTGCAGGGTGAGCCGTCGTAGTCGACCTCGATGGCCGCCTGGTACCACCGGCTGCACTTGTCGGGCTTCACCCCGATGGCCATGCACCCAGGCGGCACATACTGCGACGATAGCCAGCGCGGGAGCGCCTGCCTCTTCACCTTGGTCGCGGCCGCGGTCAGCCATCCCTTCCCCGAACTCGTGAGGCCCGGATCCTTTGGCAGCGGCAGGCGCGAATGCGCTAGGCCCAACTGCGCGCCCGACAAGGCGAAGTCCGCACGGAAGCTCATGACCAGTTTCGTGCGCTGGGCTGGCGTTAACATGGAAAAGAACTGCCGCGAGGTCCGGATCTGCGGCAGGCGCTCGCGCTGTGCCGGGGTCAGGATCGACAGGAAGTCCTTGCGCGCCCCGGGGGTGAGCGAGTCGAGGAATTTGCGGCTATCAATCTTGACGTCGACGACGTCTTGCACGCGCCTCGAGGCAATGTGGCGTGCCTTCTCATCGGTGGTCATGCGGTTGAAGGCCTCGTCGGGCTTCAACTCGACCTCCCGAGGTTGGGCGAGCAGGACGGTTGGCAATGCAAGGACCGCGGCCAGGATGGCCGATGCGGCAAGCCGGACAGGCACCATGGTGGTTCCCTCCCTCCCTTGATTGTTCTTGGTTCTTCTAGCGTCAATCAAATCCAATATACGCCTTCGAGGTTCTGGTTCCAAGGGACTTCAAGGTAAAAGCGCTTGCACCGCCTTCGAGGGTTGATCTCGAGCTCGCCTGGGATGCACTCGGCGATCTGCTCGCGTGGAAGATCGCGGGCGCCAGGATCTCGTCTCTGAAGCTCACGGACGACATCATTGGGAGGTCGGTCGCACGGCATCTTCGCCCGATCCTGTTCGAATCCGGTACGGCGAGCGCCAGCGAGGCCGTTAGGAATCTTCGCGCTCTTCACGCGCTAATGGACGCTCAGATCGAGTTGAACGAGTTCACCGCCAGGTCGGCGGATGCGTTCTGCTACGACGACGGCATTCGGTTCGAGCGGCGGGGCGATCGGCTCGAGATCGTCGAGGTGGATCCGGCCGCACGGGCTGCGTGGCAGAACGATGGGCGGAAACTTGAGCGACTGCATGGCTACTGGTTGCACCGTGCAATGGACACATACGTCGAGCAGGTCGCCTCCGATCCGGCCAAGTGGGCGATCGGCCGACCGGAGAATGCGGACGCCAATCGTTTGGCCTGGTTGCGGGCTCTGCAAGCGCAGCTTCGCTTGCGTGAGGCGTACGGTGTCGCCGACGAAGTGACTTCCGAGTGCGGAGACGCCGTCGATCTCTTCCGCGCGCTGCTGTCGCTCAATTTGATGTCGGTTTTCTTCCAGCGGGACTTCCTGGCTGCCTTTGCGGAGCGCCTTGATGCATCGGGGGACTGGGTCGCAGCGCTGCAGCGTCGGACCGTGGACGGCCTGCGCGAGGGGTTTCAGAACCGGCTGCCGCTCACCTGGTCGGATCGAAACTCGAAGGTGGCCAACATCACTGGGTGGACCGTCACGGCATCCGAGCCCAAAGGCAACCCCAGAATGGCATCCGCGATCCTGGACTTCT